>Ga0209349_1000950_pt1 | contig 14516 bp, 25 predicted proteins | sample ETNvirnome_2_130_FD_184067 | JGI IMG/M metagenome (GOLD analysis project Ga0209349, IMG submission 184067) | Marine viral communities from the Pacific Ocean - ETNP_2_130 (SPAdes) (version 2) | ecosystem: Environmental > Aquatic > Marine > Oceanic | place: Pacific Ocean | collected 2013-06-22
AATGGTTTGTGTGCTTCTCTCTTGCATGATTGTAGCGGTCCAACTCTTTTGGAAGTAATGTAAAATAACCAACTATTTATTGTATTGGAGGAAATTTGATGAGTTATTCTACCGACAAATGGTTTCGTTATTTGCGTACCGAAGCCTCCCGTTGCACTGTCCAGCCAACTTTTGATCAAGAATCAGAGGAGGTGAATAATAGAGTTGCTGCTTTATTAGAGCGCACCGAACTCCTCAATGAAATCTCACGCCAAGAAGCAGATAATGTTATGGACTGGTTTGGCGATGAATACGACATGCTTTCGTTTGACGATCTGTTTAAGGGCAAGCTACGTAGAGCGATACCGCTGCAGTCCGAGGACGCAAAGAAGCTACTGGAAGTGGTTAACCGACTTAAGGCCGAAGGATGGGAAGTCCCAGAGAACCCAGAGGATGCCGCCTATCACAAGCGCAAGTTCCCAGTAAAGACTGTCAAGCAAAAAGAACGCCGCAGAGTAGGAGAGCTACCAGCAGGCTTTGGCGAAGTCAACCCAGAGACAAACCCCGATCCGCGACCCGTGGAGGAGTATGAGGTTGACACGGAGGTTGCCGACTTGCGCCTCACGAAGACTCGCACCATCACAATCCCCAAGGGGCCAAGGGCAGGCGAGACTGTTGAGAAGAAAGACGAGACAACAATGTCTCGCGCGATCCTTAAGAATAAAAGCATACCAATAGAACTGCAGGATTGGTGGAGAAAGAGGCAGGTCTACTATACTAAAGAAGGACAATGGAAACAGATCGAGCAGTTCTTTAAGGGAGATGTTGACAAAGATGAACTAGGCATGATGGCAATCTTGTCTCGCCACCCTCTCGATGTTCTCCGCATGAGCGACATTGACAAAATCAGGTCTTGCCACAGTGAGGGCGCTTCGGAGTTTCATTGTGCTGTCGCCGAAAGTCGCGGACATGGACCGATTGCTTATCTTGTATCCCCACAGCAGTACGAAAAGCTTATGGACGGAGATCTTGGAGAAGATCCTAGCGTAAAAGAAGACATGGAGTTTAGGGAGAGCCTTATAAGGACACTTGCAGCCAATGAAGGCGCTAGTGTTCGGTGGACTTTTGAGCCTCCTGACGAGATCAAGCCCTTTTTAAACGAGAAAGGAGTCTTCTCTGGAAAACGATACGCGAGCGAGTATTTCATTCCGAAGTACGAAAAGAGGTTCGGTGACTGGGCTCATAACCTAACACCAGAGAATGTATCAGCCGCCCTTGCCGCAATCTTCCGAGCCTCCGACTTCGACGAGCGCAAAGAGATGATGCCGGGTTTTGGTTATAACTATTTAACTACTAAAGAACATGCTGACGATAGGCGCTTTAGAATAACCATGGTGGATAGACTGACTCACAGCGAAAAGTTTCACCAGTATGGCAAGAAAGACTTTGATAACAAGTGGTCGCAAACCGCACTTGACGGCGGAGAAATAGACTACGAAGAATACGCCAAAGAACACTTCATTCCAAAATACTCACACAGTCTGGGGAACATCTCTGGGTTTGGCCCAGAGTGGCTTACTGTGAAGAACGTTGCCGCGGCAGCCGAGGCAGTTCATCGATTCGGAGACAACTCTATAGCCGCCTCGCCAGAAGATACGATGGATAAATACGGCTACAAGAGACCACCCACTCAACCCGTAGGACTATCGGCTGAATACGCAGACTACGAACGAAAGAAGAAAGAGTGGGATCAGAAAGAAGAAGCCACCACTTGGTTGAAACAGTATTATGAGAAGTTTCCCAATGTCGCCGCGCGCATCGCATCCAGCAACAGGGCAAAGAAACACGATGATGTCGATCAAGTGATCGATGGCATTCAGGATAGTAATAGTAGCGCCTTCACATCGTTGCCCACATCTGTTCGCAAGCATCTGAATGACGAATGGTTCATCCGAGCAGCGACAGCAGCAGTTAATAAAGACAACTTCAGTCTCAACGGTTTAAATCTGCAGGCGCCTCAACCGCCGAAAGCACCAGAAAAGAAGAAGATTACAGACATCTCCGACTTCGATGATCAAGAGATCTTCAGAGATAGACATCGTGGTATTGAGGGCATCGGCGCAAGAGCCCGCGTACGATTGCGTAAGTTTGTTGATGATGAAGAGGACATAGAGTTCGCGGTCCCAGAGCAGCGCCTCTATGGTTTAAGTGTTCCTGGGTTTCTTGAGGCCGTGCGTAAATGGACTTGGGATGAGCAGAAAAACTTGTTCACAGGACCAAATGGAGAGGTCACTCTCCCAAATTGGAACGCGCTTACTCGCCATGGCGGTAGCTACGAAGACTATAGGGACGGGACAATACTTAATAACTTCTTCGCCGAAGGCGGATTCCCTGATGAGTATAGGGATGGCATCAACGTGTCTCACGAGTATGAAGATGAATACGAAAATCGACAGGAAGAGATTTTTCAAGAGACTGTTGACGAGGTTGAGAGCATAGTTGGAGCATGGAATGGGGACTTTGAAGCCTGTAGTCTAGACGCAGAAGTAGAGGAGTTTAACGATTGGGACGATCAGAACATGGCGCCGTCTGTAACGGCTTGGGGCTCATGCCGTCTCTCTGTTAGGCTACCGAATGCAGTATCGGTCAAGCAAGAGTTCCAAGCAGACCTAGGAGACAACAGTGTCCCCTACTTTGTCGTTCGATTCGAAGAGGATTACTTTGAAGACGGCACAGCATCCATAGTCTTTCCAGTATCCTATCACCACAAGTCACCCGGCACACGCGAAATAGAGGAGATGCTCTCTCGCGGTGAGGGAGAAGAAGAGATCTCATGGGATTTAACAATGATGCGAGGCGAAGTCTATTTCAATGTTGAATACTCTATACCAGCGGATTACGATCATGGCAATGGCCCCGATCTGGCGGAAAGTCTAGGTCAATGGCTTCATGACGAATGGGACTCCAAGATCGACGAAATACATGAACAGGTTCGCAAAGGACTCATTGAGTTAGAATACCTTGCGCCATCACATTTTGATAAGAAGGCCGAAGACGAGGACCACGAAAAGTGGGCAGAAGAACTGCGCTATTTCCGCTATCAGGGTCCCGACGATGACGGAGAGATGTGGTTTACGCTCTTCCACGATTCAGGAGCCGAGCGCTTCCAGACAACGGACGTTATCGTGCCCTTTGGCTTGGTCGCGACTCGTGGTCAGACACAGATGGTTACCACTGATGTTGCTGCCATAATTGGCGGCACCGTCGATTATGATAGCGCCAGAACACAATACATAAAACACACAGGACAAGCCAAGAGAGCTTTGGCAGCCGAACTTCGCAGACTCGAAGCAGAAGCAAACGCTTATGTTGCCCGCCAAATGAACTTTGACTTCGGAGATCCTAAATACGACAAGCCTGAAGATGCGTTTGGAATCGACCTGGCGAAAACAGTGTTCTTTTCGACCTATCTCGTTGAGAACGACAGTTTGTTATCTCCCGAACAGCGCGCCCGATTAAAGAACGACAAAGATCGCTACCTTGGCTTTGGTATGAAGATTACTGTCAAAGCAGTTGACACAGAAAAAGAAATCGAGGGTGCTTTTAAGTTTATTGAGTACATCGACAAGAACATGGATAGAGTAAAGCTAGCCTTTGAGACAATTTACAAGGAATCCATCGAAGAGTACGAGGAGCAGCGAAAGAAAGTCCTGCAAGCACGCTCGTCCAGAGGCACAATGAGCCAATACATTAACGCTCTCGACACTTACATTCGCAACGTAGGACCTCCAGAATGGGATTCCAGAGAACACCACCGCTGGATTCAGCGGCTAGCTTCGTCAATGGCGTTTGTTGAGTGGACAGATGATGCGTTCGATCACATGCGCGCATACGAAAAGCGCGCTTGGATAGAGAACTTCCTAGGTCCCCTTCAAGCCGGCAACGAAATGGCGTACGAGTTCTCACCAGATCGTGAAGCGGGCACACCCCGAAACTTTGGGGAAGCGGTCAGGGCCCAGCTAGGAGAAATGGGAGCATCACACGACCAAATAAACTCTTATACATGGGAAGGTCCAAAGACATACCCAGAGATTTATGACAAGATAGTAAATCCCTCCCAAAAACCAGAAATAGAAGCACCCTCACCCGATGAGGTTGCACAAGCGAGGTCAATTATGGCACAAGGCGACAGAACAGATCCAGACGCACAACTTGAAGAACAGATCATGAGAGTTCAAAAGCTCACAGAGAAGAAAAGAGATCCATCCCATGATCTTCGCATCTACCGTGTGCAGCTTAGTTGCGGCGTTGTTGATGGAGTTGGTGGAACAGATGCAGAGATCATGGCAGAAATGAGAGGGATCGAAGGGGTGACTACCGTCCGCCCCATTGCTGATTCCAAGAGACGTATTACCCCAACAGAGATGTTTACCATTTTTGAGGTGAAGTTCGAGCTTCTCGGCTCACAAAGTCGTGTTGATTACCGCGATCAGGTTTTGCTGCCAGCGGTTAGAAAGATCGCAGGGATTCAGGTTATTAACTGGTCGGCAATCCACAGGACTAACATACAGGGAACCGTGCGAACTGTGCGCGAAGCCATGGACAAACTACATGAACAAGGCTTTGGCGCAAGCATGGGATCTACAGTCGGCGGCAAAACTGGGTGGGCAGGCGATATTAGATTCCCCAACACTCCACCGCGACCAACACCAACCCCAACACTCGACAGCATCAAAGATGATTGGGTAGAAGGTGGTGTGCAGGTTTATGATATGCCCACTAATACCAATCAAATGCAGTATCACACTATGATGCCCGTTAGCGAACTGTGGCATTACTGCTCGCGCTACAGTAGGCATCCCCACGAGGTCTTCGATGTCAAGCAAAGGCGATTCGATAGCACATATCAGAGACTAAAAGACAAATTGGAAGACCCCACTGCCTATCAAGACTTCATTCAGAATGGCGCCAATGGACCGGTCTATTTGGCTATCGGCAAAAATGGCAGAATTAAAATTACAGGGAACGAAGATTTAGTTTGGTTCGCGAAAAAGTCTGGGCTCGAAGAGGTTCCGGTTTTCCTTAGCTATCAAAGACAGGTATGAAATAATGCTGCGTACGACATTAAAAACCATAATCACGGGACTTTTGGGTGCACTGTTGATTGTTGGTGTCGTATACGTGTCCTACAAAAGTTCAGTAAAATCATTACAACCTCCATCAGAAGAAGAAATAACGGCTGTAGATAACGTGGGAACAGCTTTATCAGCCGAAGAGCGACAAACTGTTATACTGTCACGCGCTAGCGCAGTCCAAGTTATGTCGCTGCAAGTAGCAACTGGCAGAATTGCGGCATCGTCGGGTACATATGTAGAATATGATGGAAAGTATTTTGTTCTCACAACTGCTCACGGTGTCGGAGGGCAGTGTTCAGCCACGCATATCGCGGTTGATCAAGAATTACATGACTGCGTATCAATTGTGTTTAAAGATGTTGTCGATGACTGGGCAGTTATTCAAGTGGGCGCCCTTCCCAATCGTATTCCCGTCCGTATTCCCGATCAGATTCCCCGATCCCAAGAGTTACAATCTGACCTTGCAACACAAAATACGATATACTACACAGGATACCCCAATCACGGGGGACCATATACCTTTGACGGTAGAATTGCAGCCTACAGCGAACGCGAGGGAATCTTTATTGACTCCTACGGCTGGTCCGGCTCTTCTGGATCGGGAGTTTTCTCAGCTAGCGGAAACCTCATTGGGATCGTTATGGGGTTGGAGATCGGGGAAACAAACTTTGGGACGGCAGTTTTAGAAAATTTCATATGGGTAATCCCTATAACACGTGTCAACTGGACAGTTGTTGGCATTTTCGCGGAGTAATAACAAAATGGATGACAAAAATCAGAAACCTGATCGTTATCTTGGTATCTTTAACAAGATCGATCACATAGAGAGAAGGATAGTGGAAATAAGAGAGCACATAGCTCAGATTAAATCCGCACACCCCAGTATCATTGAAGAGGAGGAGATGTGTCTTGATGAGCTAGAATCTGAAAAAGCCCTCCTTGAAATGGTGAACGTGGTAGCGATTGATACGATTGCAGATACTGAGCCACACGGAAGCGCATAGTGGCAGACAACGAGACAACGAGCACTCCCCAGCAAACGGAGCCAGAAGATCTGAAGCCCAAGAAGCCCAGCAACAGGGCTCCTGAAGGCATTAGGACATTTACGGTATGCCGCCGCAACGACGAGACAGGCATTAGTGGAGAGGGAGTAGTCATCGAGGGTGCGACTTTCGCGACAGGGCATACAATAATCCACTGGCTAACACCAGCACCGAGGGGCTCAATAGCATTCTTTGATGCTTTTGACGATTTTATTAAGATACACGTGACTTCTCATCCAAAAAATGGAACAATCATCACGTTTGAAGACGGCGAACAAACTATTTATGACGGAGAGAAGATAGATGAGTTATAAATTTACTACCGGCAGCGTTAACGCTGCTTCTGGATGGATCATCTTAAGCAAACATGTTGGAGGATCTTGCTATGTTTCCTATTGATAAATGGTTTAGAATACTGAACGAGGATCGTAACAACCAGCAAGTTTCAAACGAGCCCTATCAAAAGAAGGTGAGGGCGGATCATGTGAAGGGCAGAAACAAATATTTGAAGGGTGGACCCATAGCAACAGACGCCGGCGGATCTGGGTATACTGAAAAACCCCCCAATAGCAGGGCTAAAAGCGCACCACCCATTGGCGAAGAGGTTGAGCCAGAATCATTTGAGATGAATCCTACACTCCAGCCAGACGTTTTTCAGGAGAACAAAATGCTCCCAGAAGTTCGTGATCGCCTTGTAGAAATAGCCAAAGACTTCATCGATGGGTTGGAAGTTACAGTTACAATACAAGATATAAGATTAACGGGCTCACTAGCGAACTACAACTGGTCAAAATACAGCGATGTGGATCTCCATATCATCGTTGACTTTTCAAAAATCGACGAGGACACTCAGTTAGTGAAAGCGTTCTTTGATGCGTCCAGAGCAAAGTGGAACGACACGCACGACATCTTACTGCATGGGTTTGAGGTAGAAATATACATTGAAAACGTAGAGGAAAGCCACCAATCCAGTGGAGTCTATTCTGTTCTACACGATAAGTGGATCATAGAGCCTGTCCCTCAAGACGTTGATATTGATTTTGCGACAGCGCGAAAGAAGAGCGATGATATTGAGACACGCACAAACCTTATCGACCACATGATCAGTGCTGGGAAGTACGAATCTTCTCTAAGAAGTATCAAGAAAGTTAAAGAAAAGATAAGAAGAATGAGAAAAGCCGGACTGTCTAGCGCACAAAAAGAATTCTCTGCGGAGAATATTGCTTTTAAAATCTTACGTCGCGATGGCACCCTTGCAAGATTGGCGCAAATGAACCACGCTACTTATGATAAAACTATGTCTATGCTTGATGAAGAGGCAGAAGAATGAAATTTCGTCCCATCGAGGAAGGGGAGAAGGTATATCCCGGCGAGTATTTGCTCCACCAGCCTTCGCAGCAGATTGTTATGTGCGGAGCCCTAAAGAGAGAAGAGGGCGTCATCAGAAGCCTTTCTCGCGGGAGACTGCTAGAAGATCGGATTGAGAACTTCCAAAAAATTCACCTATCCGCCGAAGAGCGTAAGAAAAGGAAGTTTAGGAAGCCATGTTCGGGGTGCAAGGGTTAACGATGAAGGATCCAATTAACTCAATAAAGACTTTTTGTCTGATTCAGATAGAGATTCAGAAAGATCGCGAGCTTAGACTGAGGAAAGGAATCGAAGATACCATAACCCAAAGAGAATTTCTCCAGTCTCTCTTGAGGGATTTGGGACACATTAATATGTCTGATCCAAAACTCATTGACAGCCTTCTGAGGGAGATTAAAAAAGAAACTAAGGGCGCCAAATGACAAAAATATATTGTTATTGTTTATTTGATAGGTCTGGCAACTTTAGGGGAGTGTATAGTTCCGCCAACGCCGTTCACCGAGATGCGCTTAAACTGTGCAACAAGGGGGGAGGAAAAGTTGTCATGGAGGGAAACCACGGAGATACGCCAGTAGAAGCTAGCGCCACCGCGTTAAGAAATATTCTTAAGGGAGCCTTCGATGTACAAGTTATCTATACATCGGGCGTTGCCTACCGAGCACACATAATTAAAACAAAACTTAAGGAATAAAATGGAAACTTTTATAGTATATGGCATCTCTGACTGCCCCTCTTGTCTTTATGCATGCGCAGATTTAATGGCGAAAGATTATCAATACGTTTTTGTCAATACGGATTTCTCAAAAGATTACCGAACCACACTTTGCAAGAAATTTACTTGGCAAACATTTCCAATTGTGATAAGATCTATAGAGAATAATGAGGAATTTATTGGTGGCTATGATGAACTGAGGGAGTGGATAGCGAAAAACACCTCATAAAGCTCTATTTATTACATGAAGCTCAAGCGAGGGGATTTAATAAGATGGGTAGTAGATTGGGGAGTATATGCAATATCTGCCAAGGGAGAGGCTCACGGCAGATACCCCCAGTATTGTCATGGGATTGTGATAGAGGTATCGCGAAAAGATCCCGAAGCTGTGGTGGTGTTTTGTTATGACTGCAAGAACGAGGGCGGCTACACCATTCTCCACGCCAGCCGCGATAGTTTTGAGCTTTTAAGTGAGGGATAAATAAAGTGGAAAAAGCCCCAATACAAGATGTCATCGAGGCATTAAAGAAAGAGTTTAAAATATGGTATCCCCTTGATTTCCAGCCTAAGCAATCAAGCGATGATGGAGGAACTCATGTTGAAGTATTTATTGAAAGAGAAGTGCCCGACGAGAGACTAGATGGGTGGCTACTGGAGGTTATCCCTTCTGGTAAATATATGGGTTGGCGATTGATTATTACAAAAGTTCCATTGGGCTATATTGATTTATTTATAAGAAATGAGAAGAAAAAGGATTGGTAAGTGAAGGTAGGCGATTTAGTGGCACTCCCGCGCAGAAGAAACAAAGGCATGGGGATCATACTGAAGTACAGGGAAAGCTCTGAGCGCCTGAATCTTCATTTTAAATCTTTGTCATCCCCGTCAGACTACTGGTCAGGTTCTCGGAACGACAATGGGATGTTTCTAGGTGAAAGTGTGGAGTTTGCTGATGCGTTTTTTCTGTTTAATAATTGGACCAACCATCCCCCGCGCATTAAAACGAAGTTCGTGTACATAAAATGGTTTCAAAAGCCTTCTGAATATCATGTTTCGGAGATTCGGCTCGATGAGGGGTGGTATCCTTTAGAATGGGTTCAAAAAATTGAATAACATACTTATAGTGTGGACGATAGTGAGGATATAGTTTTTGGTGTGGGAGATCTTGTGCTCTGCACATATGATTTGTACGAAGGGTATGCCTACTTCTTCGAGCTACCTCATGAAGACTTTCCCTTTCGGGGAATTGTAGTTGAAATTCAGGAGCATATTGAGTTTGCGGATCGTTTTGGTTATGAAGAGCTTTATGTCGTTCGCTGTTTTGACGGAAACGAGCGATTTTTTGCCTATAGTGAGCTAAAACTTCTCTCCCATGCCAAAAAGATCCTTGACAAAGAATAAACAACGTGATAAGTTAAATACACTAAAGCAATAATGCTAACAGGAGAGAGAGAATGAGTAATAACGTACCAAATACTTTGGATAATTTGATTACACTGCTGGAAAACACGCGTGACGATTATACCAAATTCTATGCGAGCGGCAACGCTAGTGCTGGAACCCGTGTTCGCAAGGTGATGCAAGAGGTTAAGACCCTTGCGCAAGAGACTCGCTTGCATGTACAAGAGACTAAAAACAACAATACTTAATGACAGAATCCGCAGGGAGGCATGGGTTCACAGATGCCTCACACATTTTTAAATTAAAAGGAAAAAGAAAATGGAAAAACTTAAATCACTATGGGCACGTTGGAAGGTGCAAATCAGTTTTGTGGCAGGAGCCTTGGTCGTATCAACGACGATGGGAACGTGCTCCTTCGAGCCAGCAGTGTCCCCAGCGACAACTGGAACAGAAACCACAACAACAGGCACGACTGACGAGGCGATTGTTGGCGCGGTCGATGCAATCAATGACATCGCCACTGGCGAAGCCGACGATACTACGGATAATAACGATCAGTAGGAGAGCAAAAGAAAAAATGTAAAGTGGCTGAGTGCCGCAAGGAACGGAGTTGGGTTCAATGCCTATAGTGAACTCTGAGCAGGTGAGGAATAATCTTCAATGCGAAACCTTTAACCCTTCAAGGTCAAGTGTATAGTACAAAACACACGGGAATTGAAATTAGGCTAGCGAGATGCAGACGCGGTGAAGACAGCGAGCACGACACTTAGCCACTTTACATTTGCTTTACAATTAACTTCTTGACATGTCATGTGCGGTGTGCTAAATTGTAAAGAGATAAGAGAGAAAAACATGACATACACAGTAATCTTCGCAGACCGCAAAAATAATCTAAAAACCGAAGTCTTCTTCGGGGCAGCATGCCATAAGAGAGCATACACAGAGGCCAAGCAAGAGTTTGGGACAGTGGTTGCTCTTATCACGGGCAACCAGTTGGTCTATACTAGAACGCCGATACGCGCGTAATTAATAACGTGCCCTTAGCTCAACTGGATAGAGCAACGCCCTTCTAAGGCGTAGGCTATAGGTTCAAGTCCTATAGGGCATACCACTTGCATGGAGACAAGCACTCAGAGCATAAATAGCAATAGCTAGACGCTATAACACTAGCCCCCTTAAACTGCGCCCGTAGCTCAGGGGTTAGAGCGTTGTTCTTATAAAGCAGATGTCATGGGTTCAAATCCCATCGGGCGCACCACTTCACCACCAACAAAGAGAGAGAAACATGTCGCATCACTATGAAGAATTTCGGGAATCAGTCTGGTCAGCCATGACGGGAAAAGAGGAGGCTTATACTATTTTGGAGTTTAATCATAACACGAAGGAATATAAAACGCTGACCACCATCTCGGCGGTTAGCCCTGATGTAGCTAAACTGAAATACATCAAAGAAAGCAAATGGAGTTCAACACCAGAGACATGTTTGTTTGTTAAAACACCGATCTGTAGATAAAAAGGAAAAAGGAATGGAAAAAGAAATAGGAACAGTTGTTTGGAAATCATACCTTACTTATCTTTTGTTCGGCACTGTGCGAGAGGTCGAGATTGAGGACGGCTGGCGCATGCTTCGGATCGAATGGGATCTGCCGCATGCTGCCTTTAAAGTTGATGAATGGCAACGAGCTAACAACGTGGGAATACAACAAAGAGCATGAATAAGATGAATGTAGGAGATGTGGTAAAACTTAACGATAGGTTCGGGCACATTAAAAATAAGAATAATGTGAGCAACGGAGACGTTGGGTTTATTATAGCAAACGACGTTAAGACAGAGGTTAATCCTTTCGGGACATGTATAAAAGTTCTTTTTACAGACGGAACGCTTGTGGTTGCCCACTGTGATAACTTTGAGCTTTATAAGAGATGTGCAACATGACAGACTACGAAGCAATTGGGATGGCAGAGGGATTTGTAGAGTGCCCAGATGAAAAAACTTATTTTGAGGCATGGCAACACTTAATTAATACAGGGCAATGTTGGACTCTTCAGGGGTGGTTTGGGCGCAGAGCGACAGAACTAATTGAAGAGGGTGTTTGTCACCTTCCGACAGATAGTTAACGAAGGTGGAAGGCAAAGATCTAAGTGCAGCAATTGTATTCGGATTGGCTGCTATCTTTGTAGCAATGTTGCTGTTGTCATTTTTTTTGGAGGGGGCGCTATGAGATCTGTTAGAGTTGGCGATCTGGTTAGATGGGTAAGTGTACATCATGATGGACAAGAAGAGGTTGATTCTGAGATTGGAATAGTGTCCCAATCTGGTGGGGGGCTCGAAAGTGTCCTTGTTTTATTTTCGGACGGCGAATCGGTGTGGTTATCGGTGAGCGGATTAGAGGTGATCAGTGAAAGTAGGTGATTTAGTAACGCTCTCTGTAAGGGCACAAGACCTATACTCATTGGCTCCTTGGTGTCCACGCAGAAGGCTCAAAGAGGGCAAACATCCTGCGGTTATTGGGCTTGTTGTTGAAGTAAAAGAGAGTGATAATTTCTGGGATAAAGGCAGAGAACTCTTTTATGTAAAGTGGATTAACCACGATGGGCCTCCGAGTCGAGAAGGAAAAGCAGGAAAACACAGGAAACAAAAAGATAAATGCTTTTGGCGTACTGACTTAAAGTTTGCCTACAAGAGAACCTCGTGAAAGACTTTTATTTATTTATTTTAGTTGCACTTGTACTGCTTTTATGTTATTCTAATTATAGACGCTCACAACAAATAAAAAAAAGGAAAGAAATAATGAAAATCGGACAAGTAAAAGAATGGCTGGATCAAGGCCCCGTAATTCTTTTAGATCAATGCAGGATTCCAGATCCCATAAACATCGAAGACAGAGAGGTTTATATGAACGCGCCGCATGCATGGCCATCTGAGATCGGCTGGACTATAAAGATTCTTGAAACTAATGAAATTTTAGATGTGCACGAAGAAACACTTTCTTGACAACTTTCTTATAGACAACCCTGTAAGCTCTGTGGTATAATACAAACATTCATCGTGAGAGTAAAATGAATTGGAAATATGGATTAATTTTAGTAGAGGTAAGCGAGGACGGCGAGCAGTTGTGCGAACTGGTTGAGTTGTATAAGCTCGACGACAGTGATACATACGGGGCTTTTTGCCCCGCACAGATCATGTCGCCAGAAGAATTGAGCCGCGCCAACAAAGATGTCGAGCGCGACGGCGTGAATAGGTATTTTTATGATCACGGCACCTTCACCCGCCAGCCGCGCGAACTTCCACAATACGAATGGGATTGGCAACCAAAGAAAAGTTAAAGTTGAGAGAGTTCGAGTAAACAAAGAAGGCTAACGAAGGTACAGCTTGAGCCGCCTGTTCGATAGCTACTGAGAATAAACGCGATAACGAATGTGGTCTATAACCCGTAGCTGATCACTACACTGGGATAGTCTACTTCCAAGCTCCGATTTATTCGTACCTCGTTCTCTCTGACATTCTCTTGACAATTTAGTTATAGACAACCCCACTGCACATGTGGTATAATGTGTGAACATTCAAACAAAGGAACAAAGAATGATTAAAGAGTGTAAACACTGTGGCGATGTATTTCGCTTAGATGCGATTGCTAAGAAGAGTGTCGGCGGCAAGATTAACGAGTGTGCTGATTGCGTGGTCGAACTAAAGACCGAGACAGCAGTCAGGTACACAGGATTAGAACTAGAGGATACTGGTTCTTTTATGATTAATAGGCATGCAACGGTTGAAGATCGAGAAAAGTATATGCATGAGCTTAAAAATGGTGTAGACCTTTCAAAATGATTACTATGGTTATTATATTGGTTTCGTTCTCTTTCGGGTTTGCAGCAGGATCATGGTTTAAAGCTACGATTTACGACAATCAGCCGTGGGAAGTCTTTCGTTGGGACTCTGGGGCACTAGGCTATCGCCGTGTCCCTATGGGCGCAATGCTGGGGCGCAATGACAACGTGCTGATGGGCTTGCGCCTGAACTCCGAACAGTTCCCAGCGGAAGGTATTCGAGTTGAAGGGGGGAAATAAACATGACGAAAATCGAGCTTCTAGTTCTGTTATCTGCGGGCATGATCATCGGCGCGCTATTATCAGTAATTTTTTAAACCCTTGACATTCACTTGACAACTTTCCTATAGACAACCCCGATTAATCTGTGGTATAATGTAGGCATAAATCAAGAAGGAGTGAGAAGAAATGCCAAACTGGTGCGATAACACATTAAACATTACAGGAACCTCGGAGAGTATCAAACAGATCGTCCAAGCCCTGCGCGCAAATAACTTCAACTGGAATGAGACATTTATTCCATACGTAGATAGGAGTAGCTGGGGAACCAAATGGGAAGTGGACAACGGAACTCTTGAAGCCCTGATAGAACAGGACTATACCGAGGGAGATGACTTTTTAAATGTTTGGTTTGATACTGCTTGGGGCCCGAATCTCCCTGTGAGCGAAGCCATAGCTAGTAAGCATGGTGTGGAGATCACACATAAATACGAAGAGGGCGGAAACGCAATAATGGGGATAGCTCACATCGACAGTTCTGGCGACTGCTATGATGAAGAGTTTGATACTTCTGACATCAGGCAAGTTGTAGAATTCCACGACGGCATGATCCCAGACCAGTATTTGGCGCTCACGAAGCCTGACGGAACGAAGATTGTAGCGGGCGATCTCCTTTACCGCGATGATACTCCTTTTGGAGTCTTGGTAAACGAGGAGTCGCTTCTGCCTGTCGGCATGCAAGTGCCTATCACGGTGGGAGAGATTGATGGAGTTATTTATTTTGATGAATACGAGTGTGGGTTATAATGAAAGTCGGTGATTTGGTAAAGT
>Ga0209349_1000951_pt1 | contig 14512 bp, 17 predicted proteins | sample ETNvirnome_2_130_FD_184067 | JGI IMG/M metagenome (GOLD analysis project Ga0209349, IMG submission 184067) | Marine viral communities from the Pacific Ocean - ETNP_2_130 (SPAdes) (version 2) | ecosystem: Environmental > Aquatic > Marine > Oceanic | place: Pacific Ocean | collected 2013-06-22
TATCATTTGTGCTCCCCTTTCCACCCATGATCGTCGTTTCGTTCTTTGTAATCTCGATCGACTTGGCGATGCCTAAGTGCTCCAGCTTGGCGTCTTTCAGCTTAAGGCCCCCCTCACGAGAAACAAATGTAGCCCCAACGGAGATGGCCAGATCCTTAAGAATGCTGCGCCTTTCTTCGCCATAGCGGGGGGCCTTGATCGCGGCGATCTTCATGGTTCCCCGCATGGCATTCATAATTAGAGCTGCTAGGGCTTGACCTTCGATATCTTCTGCAACGATTATAAAGGGGCGCCCCTCTCTCGCCACAACTTCCAGTACAGGAAGAATCTGCTCAACGGCATCGACTTTATAATCGGTGATGAGCATCAAGGGCTCTTCTGTATATTTTACAATAGCGCGGCGCTCATCGTTGATGAACGCAGACGCCGCATAACCGGCATCAAAGCGAAAGCCCTCGACGAGGTCCAGAGAAGTTTCCAAGGAGCGCGCCTCTTCAATCGTAATGGCGCCGTTCTTGCCAGCTTTGTCCACCGCAGTGGCAATCAGCTCACCAATAACGGTATCATTGTTTGCAGAGATGGAAGCAACGTTGGCGATTTCTTCAACTCTGGAAATTTCGACCGCCATATTTTTCAGGGTATCGACGATTGCGGAAACGGCTGAATCCATGCCTCGTTTAAGCTCAACAGGGGAGGCTCCAGAAGCAATATAGCGTTGCGCCTCCGTCAGCACCTCTCTCGCAAGCACGGTGGCTGTGGTGGTGCCATCCCCCGCCTGCGAGTTCGTTTGCGCTGCAGCCTGCTTTATAACGGCTGCAGCAGCATTTTCAAAAGGATCCTTAAAATTTATAAACTGTGCGACGGTCACTCCGTCCTTGGTAATGATGGGGTTTCCCCCTGGCTCCTGAAGGATCACATTCCGGCCTCGGGGTCCGAGTGTCGAGGCAACGTTGTCGGTCAATCGGTTGACGCCTCGGAGGATCTTTTCTCCTAGAGACGCACCACTATCATAATGCTTGGTCACATTTACTCCTTGTGTTTATATTATAATATATGTTTAATACTTTGTCAAGTATTATTTTTAAGTATCTTTAATCTCTTCGGTCTTGGTCTGAATGTTTCCAGCTTCATCGATGGCCGTGTTGGCCTCTTGGTCATTCTGTAAGCCGCCGGCGAAATATGCATTTAAGTTTTGAGTGACGAGCTTGAGTGAATTAAAGATCTCAAACACCTGAGTGTTTAAGATGTCGCGCACCTTATCAAGCGCTACCTGCACCTCGGCGGCGCCAATCTTTATCTCCCCCAAATATTCCGTATTAGTGGGGGGCCCCTCATTGAGGGCCTGCGACCTATTGAGGTCAAATTGAAAGCGGCGCATATAGCCCAGCGTATTTTTAAGAGCGATCCTCTTCTCATCATCTGAAAGTCCGCTATAAAAAGCGACAAGCGTCCCCATGTCCGTCTCAAAAGTCAGCTTGTTGATCGCCTGGTCTCTTTTTTGCTTAACCACATCGGCCTTGAGGGTCTTGGTAATGTTATTGTTTGCTTGCCATAAAATGCCGCTGGAAATCGCCCTTCGCTGAGGCTGGTTCAAAGTAGGATAAACCTCCTTTATTAAAGCTTCCAGCGCGGTCTTGCTTAGCTGATCGAGGCCCCTCTCAATGCGGGGGGCTCTTTTGGCTTCGGGCGTAAAGTACGCATCGCTCTTAGCATAGCTAATCGCCTTGAAAATCTTTTCGAGGGCTTGGAGATCGAGGGGGCCCTCGTCACCCAGCATCGCATCGATTGCTTCGCCATCTGCCTTTAGAAGCTCTTTAACATTAGAGACCCACAGCGACTCCATCTCTTCCGCAGAGGGAAGGTTCTGTCGCGACGGTAGCATCTGAGAGACATCGTTGATCTCGCCGGCCTCTACTGAGTCGATAAACACGCGCGGTAGATGAATGCATCGCTGTGATTCTCCCTTGGAGTTGGCAACTATGCTGAACACATTATCTAAAGTGAAGTCAAAGTCATAAAATTTGATGCTTCCCTTTTGTTCCAACCCTTCTCCCTCTAGCGCCTTGGTGCAGATGATATATTTCATGGCAGCGCCGAGGGGGTGGCTGAACTGTGGCCCCACTAGATCGTTCACCAAATCGGTATAGCTGCCCCCTACTACCAAGCCCTTCTCGCGATATAGCTTAAGACTAATGGGCACCCCGTTTGCATCTACGAAATCGGCGATGGTTCCAGTATTTGCAGGGATCTGCTTGCCATCCAACAGAGTAGCAAGAAAAGACTCAAAACTAAAACCGGCCGACGATGCATTAAAGTTTGTGATAACTTTGGTCAAAGTTTTATAAAACACCAAATAGGATATAACTTGTTGAATTATTTTGGATCGATCGACGCCGGCGGCACTCAGTTCTTGGGCCCCGTTTGCATAAAAGTCCTCTAAAGACCTCAACTTCTCGGACAAAGTGGTTCCTTGAATATTGTCCAAGTAATCTTGCAGCAACTTCCGCTGCGGGCCGGCAATAGTTTCGCCCGTGTCGCCTGTCGAAACGTCCGACCATCCGATCTCGGAAACCGCAATCTCTGGAATCATGCTCAAGGTAAGCTCTTGGGCGCTAGCGTCTTCTGATATAGTTTGCCGAGGCGTGGGGACATCTCTCATAACGTCCTCCACTATTTCAAGCAGAGATTGTATATTAAAAGCGGCCTCTTTCTCTTTGGGCTTAAAGTATTCTTCTACAAGGCGATCTAAATCATTCATAATATATAATTAGTCGTGTAAATCTGTTTCTAATAAGAGAGTATAAGTAAAAAACTCCCCAAACCTTTCGGCACCTAAGTGTGCCAAATCCATAAAGGTGGCGAACTCATCGCTGCGACTAATAACTTGGCACCCGGCGCTCCATTTGTTAACCTGAGTGGAGGCGCTCCCTGCTTTGTGAATGTTGATCCCAAAGAAGCCGGTCTCGATACTGGCCTCGCTCATATCATGGCGGCGATCTCGGTTGTTATCGCGATAGACGTCCACTTCGCCGCCGCGCTGGCAGAGCGCCTCGTACTTCCCTAAATGAAGGTCGATCTTATAAGTACGGGGATACTGATCCGGGACTAAGATGGCGGTACCGTTGACATTCATTGGGTCCTCTAACCAGTAGTAGCCCGGATCTGTCGTAGCTTCGGCCGTGAAGACCTCCCAGTCCTTTTGCTTGTTGCGGTAGATAACGACGATTGTGTCGTCAAACTTATTTGGTGTTGCGCCTTCGACGCGGCGGACGCCAATAATGTTTAAGTTATATGGCTTGTCGCCATCAAAGAAAACATAATCCTTTTTAAGCAGCGCGGTGCGATACATGTCTTTTATTAATACTGCTTGTAATCCTGTGATGGTTGTCATATTAATCTCCTATACAATGATGTCGGCAATGCCTTTTTCCACAGCCTCTTCGGCTGAAAAGTATATATTCATTTTACGCTGCAGCATTTTCTTTAGTTGGGGGCGAGACATGTCGGTCTCTTCGGCGAGCATCTTGACGTACTGATCTTGGGTCCAGCGGATTTCATCTATCTCGTTCTCGACGTTATGGATCCCCCCATGAACGCCCCCAACCACGCTGTGGATCATGACCCGGCAATTCTTTCCGATCTTCCGGCTTCCCTTGGTGCCGGCAGCCAAAATGAGAACGCCGGCAGACATAACCTTTCCAACGCCAAATGTTTCGATCGGGCACGACTCTCGTATTAGCCGCATCGTATCGTACACTGCAAACATCTCGGCGGCTTGGCCCCCGGGGCTACATATCATCAACTCAATGGGGTCGACCGTTTCGGCAAAGCCTTCCGACAAATCATCCGGATTGAGGACTGAGAATCTTTTGTCAGCCGCAAGCAGAAACAAATTGTAACAAAGCTGGGCCGCCTTTGCTTCATCAATTTCCCCGAACAGGGCGATCATTCTATTGTCAGGGGCCTCCTTTGCGCTAGCTTCCATCAACATCTCAATCGCTGCGTTGCGCTCTGCCTTTTGAAGCTCCTCGTCCTCGGTCTTCTCTGCTGCTTCCTTTTGTTTTTTGGTGGCCACCTTATACTCCCTTATTTAAATTGTTTGGCGTCATTCTGAATCCGCTCTACATACCTCAGTTGTCGCATCGCGCCGCCCCAATCGGTGAACTCCAGCCGGGAACGGTATTTTTCTGGGTATGCGGCTATAAAATGTGCTATAACCGATTCTCTCCAAATGCGCAGGGCCTCTGCATCCAAGCCTTTTATAAACTTAATGGACTCTCCCTCAACGCCCGCTTGTTTTAGCATTTTAATCTTTAGTTCTCGGACATACCCTGCGTCTTCGTCTAAAATCTTCAGCATCTTGAGCGCCTGAAGTTCGACAACGCGGACAAATAGTCCCAAATAGCCCATTCCAAGAGCGTCCGAACAAGTCTTATGAAACAGCATCCCTAGAACAAATGCTAGTATGTTAATCACAATCTCTATTTCTATCATAACCCCTCAAAGCAAAACCGCTGTAAGATTATATCACAAATCCTACAGCGGTTCAAGACTGAAACCGTTAAAATATTACTTCCGTGTACGACGCCGGCGCGTAGTCTTGCGGGGATTCATCGCCCGGTGGAGACGAGCAGTTACTCGTTTGGCGACTTCGTTGATGAGGGCGGTGTCGTCGACAACCTGAATACCTTCTAGCATGTCCTCTACTCCAGCGAGTTCATCTTCTTCGCCAGCTTCTAGCTCTTCTTCGCCAGCTTCTAGCTCTTCTTCGCCCTCTAGCTCTTCTTCGCCACCGACTTCTAGCGCCTCTTCCTCGTCGGCCGTCTCGACGTCAAGCTCGATGCCTAGGCTATCGCCCAGATCCGCAGCCAATGCCTCTAGGGCGCCGGCCAGGGCATCCTCAACTTGAGCGCGCGTGTCGGCATCGAGAGCACCTTCGGTTTCCTCAACGTCCACATCGGCCTCAACATCGGCTTCTAGGTCAGCCTCTTCGTCGCCCTCATAGTCGAGTTCGCCGGGATGGGTCTCGGAAGGATCTCCCATAGACTCCTCATCGTCCTCCTCGTTGATATAGGCTTCATCGCCCTCGCGTTCTCCGCGTCCAGGGCTGCTGTGCTCAAGCTCATCGCCCTTATTGCCCCCATAGGGGTTCATCTCGCTAAGGCGCCCCACGAAAGGGCTCGCGAGGGGTTCCATATCGGCTAGCTTCATGAAGCGGCGGACAGTTGCTTCATTCAGTAAGTTCTTTTTGCTCATTATAAGTTTTCTCCTATTTTAGGGTTTCAATCAGTAAATAGTCTCTAATAGATAAAAAAGCCGCCTGTAGAGACAACTTCTCTATCTACAATAAGTATCAACTGAGATTGCTAAAATCCTTTAATTTCTTATTTTTTGCTGCTAGTTTGCCCAAGGCCACGTCTTGGATTTGTTTAACGCGCACAAAGCTTATCCCCAAACGATCACCAACCTCGCGCAAAGTAAGGGCGCCGTGCTTCTCTGCGGCAATCAACGTACAGTTTAAATCCTCTTCATAATCTAGCCACATACGGCATTCACATTCTTCACACGCCTTGTTTCTTAACAAGACTCCGGTCTTACATTTTCTCATAAATCTGGATGCTCCTCTTCCATCAGGTCAAATATGTTTTCAATAACATCATCGTCCAAGGCAAACTTCTTTCTTGTTTGTTGGCCCTTTTCATAGAGCTGTCTATTCTTCTTAAGAGAGCTTTTGCCTTGTCTCTTCTTTCTCTTCTTCTCTCGCTTATACTTTTCAAGGTAGTCGAGCAGGCTCCTGTCTTGTTCCAGGTAGCCTGATATCATCGCACGAAAAAACTCCGATTGAGTCATTCCGTCGTAGCCCAGGCGGATACGAAAGTCAGCCTGACGCTTGGTCGTCTCTGTAAAGACAATCCTTTTATCTAACTCTTCCTTTGACTTTGTCATGTGCGCGCTAAGATGTGAGTCGAACTCTCCACTTGGCCAGCGCTGGTCTGGTGAATAAACTGTGCGCAGAGTTGGAACTCTGAAATGGTGCGGCAGCCAGTATAGGACAGCCCACTCCGAATACCATTGACAAGATCGTCGAGCACGTATTTCACCTTGCCCCTGAGAGGGACAAGAGTGGCAATGCCTTCCAAAGAGGAAGCATGCCCGCGCCAAGCTAGTTGTGCTTCGCGTGATGCCATTCCTCGATACTCCTTCATTTTGGTGCCATCGGCCGCCTTAAGGATCTTCCCGGGTGTCTCCGTTGTGCCGGAGAATAAAGAGCCGACCATAACAAAGTCTGCGCCAGCTCCCAGAGCCTTTACAATATCGCCGCTGGTCTTGATGCCGCCGTCAGCAATGATGGGGATTTCTCCCGCACACTCTGACTCGCCGCAGTCCAGCACCGACTGAAACGTCGGTATGCCGTGTCCGGTCTGGACTCGGGTGGAGCAGATAGATCCGCCACCGATTCCAATGCGAACGGAGTCTGCGCCCCACTCGGCCAAAGCTTCATAGCCCTTACGTGTTGCCACGTTGCCTGCCATAATGTGGATATGGCTTGGCAAGTTGCGCTTGAGGGTGGACAAGGCATCCTTCATCATGATATGATGGCCATGGGCCACATCAATACAGAGAATATTAACTCCGGCTTCTACAAGCTTTTCCGCGCGGTCCACGAAATCGCCAGTGATGGGGATTGCAGCTGCAATCGGCTTGTCGACAGTGGCTCGGCCAGCCTCCCAGGCCATCTGTTTTTGTTCCCGAATGGTGTTATAACGATGGAGAACCCCCAAGGCGCCGAGCCTCGCGAGGGCAACCGCCATCTCTCCCTCAACAATCGTGTCCATCGGACTGGCGATGATGGGCAGTTCAAACTGGTATTCCCCAAGGGAAGACGCGAGCGATATTTCGCGGCGACTCTCAATGTCTGAATACTGAGGCTTCATCAGCACGTCATCATAGCTTAGGGCTTCTTTAAACAATTTCATCTATTACTCCATATAATTGCGTGACTGCCTTTTGGGCTGCTTCCCAGCACCGAGGGCAATATAATCTTACCACCTCTTCTTCCTCCCTAACAACCACGTTCCACAGCGTTACCATTTCACGGTCCTTTTTATCAAAGGGTTCGGTGCAGGCGGAACATTCGTCAGGCATCCGATCGAACATCATCATCTTTTCGGCTACAGCGTCCTCGACGCCATGCTGCTTTTTCAGCTCACGCTTTGCCGCGCGCCGTTGTTTGCGGTTCATGAGCCTGTGCTTCCAAAGCCGCCGGCGCGGCGTTCGGTCATTGCGATTGGATACCAATCATAGAGGTTGCCCGTATTGGTTTCCAGTGCTCGAAAGTGAACTACAGGCACCATCACCACCTGAGCAATCTTAGAGCGCACGTTAATTGTTTGAGTCTCGCGCCCAATATTGTGGAGGTTGATGAGCACCTCTCCATCGTATCCCGCATCGATAACACAGGCGCCCACAACGAGCGAATGTTTGGAGGCCATGCCGGAACGATTTTTAACCTCAAGCATGTACCCATGAGGTACGCCAAACCGATATCCGGTTTCAAGCACGGCGCTCTCGCCCGGCCGGATCGTAACCTCTTCATCATTGGCGGGGTTAAAATATACATCTAATCCCGCATCGCTCGGATTGGAACGAGTGGGAGGGTGCGCGCTCTCGCGCATTCTTACATATTCTAGAATCATTGGGCTCTTCCTGTTCTGGTCATTAGACCTTCATAGATCGATAGGAACTGATCCATATCAACTTCTGCCTTCATCATACGATAGGCTTTAACTGTTAGGCTGATTTCTTCTCCGGTCAGCCAGCCGTTCTCTTTAAAGTCTGCCTTGAGTTCACGTTTCTGTTCCTTAAAGGGTTCCATCGCGTCCTCAATGGCGCGCAGGGATCGGACGTATTCAATCATCTTCTCCTGCTTCTTTTCTTCTTCTGAGCGAGCCTCTACTTCGCCCACAATTTCAATGTCTTCCGACATGTTTAGATAACTTGTGTTCATTGTGTCTCCTATCCTAGTAGTCTAAATGTTTTGCCGATTGCTCGGGTTGAAAATCCCCAGTTGGGGTCATAGTTCAGTCTTGCCATATAAGGGCGGTTCAAGAAGATCCTGTCCTTCTCTGGCCTGACGCCCCAACACCTAATCTTGGTGAGGGTGCTTGTATCGTCAATGCATTCCACGATCCAATAGTCTTTACCATTCTTTGTCTTTCGCGGAATGATTGCTCGCGGGATAAACCAAGCGATCTGTAACTCTGGATCGTAATCGCCAAGAGGGGGCACGTAAAGTTCCTGTAGCTTTCTCAGTACCTCGCCTGTGATGACGCGCTCCATTGGGAAAACCCCAGTAAGATCGACAAGATACTCAATCTTCTCCTCGTCACTGAAATCCCCTTCGGGCTTATAAAGTTCGATGTTCTCGTCCAGCTTCTTTTGGTTTCTCGGGCGCTCGACCGCAACCGCAGACCAAAAGTGTTTGGCGCCGGTGAACCGGTCGTCCATCAGGGGCTCCATGGCGCCGGAGCGAATCAGGATGTCGAGGACTCGCTTGTTGACCTTGGAGTAAACCATCTCCTCGTTGAAGAGGAACTCCTCGATTGTGTTGTAAGGCCTGTGTGCGAGGATCTGTTCGATGGCGGCATCGCCGATTCCCTTACAAGATGAGAGCGGCTGAATGAGAGTGTTCCCATCCTCCGAGATTTCCCATACCTTTCCGGAAGTATTAATATTAAGGCCTTCAATGTCGAAGCCTTGGCTCTTTGCAATGTTAATTGCCTTCTCTTTTCTCGTCTCGGGCTCCTTGTCTAGGAACGCTGCCACCCATTCACTCGGATAGTAATTGAGAAGCCACGCGCACTGATAAGACAGAAGGCAATAAGAAACCGCATGCGACTTGTTAAAGCCATAGCCTGAGAAATATTCAAAGGTTTGCCAGAGTTCGTTTGCCTTCTCCGTTCGAATGCCCTTCTCTTCGCATCCGGCGATGAACTTGGCACGAATCTTGCGCTTTGCTTTTGCGCCCTTGCCCGTTCCCTTTTTGGTCAGCACCTTGCGTAGCAAGTTGCCCTCATCAAGTGTCACGTCCTTACCCAGCTGGTGAGCCAGCATTGCGATCTGCTCTTGAAAGATTAGAAATCCGTAAGTTTCCTTTGTGTGCTCCTCAACGAGAGGGTGCAAATACTTGATATCAAGGGGGTTTTCCTTTGCGTTCACATATGATCGATCAACGTTGGCGCTTAGAGGTCCAGGTCGATAGATGGAAGTGATGGCCGCGAGATCGATGATGCTTCGCGGCTTGGCTCGCTTGCAGAAGTCCTGTGCTCCTGTCTCTGTGAACTGGAACACGCCGGCCCACTTTCCTGCGTGGAAGATGTTTTCATAAACATCTTGATCATTAAGATCAATCTTGTCAGGATGTAGGTTGTTATCATAATACTCCTTGATTTGCTCATAGGTCGGCTCTTCAACATTGTGATGCCTCTTGAGGATATGACGAATGGCGCCCTCGACCATCCGAAGGGTTGAAAGCCCAAGGAGGTCGAACTTAATGAAACCCATTGGCTCCAAGTGGCGCACATTCTGCCCCTCTGACCAGGGCGTTTGTCGGACGCCCTTGCTATTAATGAGAGGCATATACTTGTCAAGCTCCTCGGCAATCACAACTCCGCCGGCGTGGCGAGAGCATGACCGAACCTGCCCGTAAAGGACATCGATGTGGCTCGCGACCTTCGGATACTTTCGCAAGAAATCCTGAAGCGTCTTGCTGTATTGCTTGACTTCCTCAAAGGTTGGTACATAGACACCAGCCGAGATACCATGAGCCTTCTTGGCTGCCGGCGTTGCTTCGCGCAACATCTTGCCAGTAACAGTATTGACTTCCATGAAAGGAATACTGTATAGTTTACTAATGTCTTTGATTAGGCTGCGCAGCTGAAGAGTGTTCCAGTTGCTAATGGGAACGACAGTTGTGTCTCCCCATTCCTCGATGAGCTTCTCTTTAAGAAACATCGGCTCGGCCACATCATAATCAATGTCTGGATAGTCGGTTGCGTCTGAGCGCAGGAACCGCGAGAATAGAAGTCCGTACTTCAGTGGATCGATCTGTGTGATGCCGAGAGCATACGCCACCAGCGCGCCAGCGGCAGACCCTCGGCCAGGGCCGGTGAGCATGACATCATTAGCCCGATCAGCAATTGCCTTCATCGTCAAGAAGTATTTGCTGAACCCTCGGTCTTCAATGACGGCGAGTTCTTGGTTTAGACGGTTGATATATTCTGGGTTGTTATGTTGTTCGATTGTTCGCAGCCCCTCAAAGCACATCTTGGTGAGAGCCTGTGCGGCAGTTACTCCAGCCGGCACAACAAAGTCGGGCAAGCGGACAGTGGTGTCCGGATAGAAAGTATCGATGCGAGAGTGCGCAATGTGATAGGTTTCCACCAGCGAGTTCAAGACCATGTCGTCGTCATACTCGCGGCCTACCAGCTTTGCATACTTCTTGTAGGATGCGAACATCTCGTCACCGTTCTTGGGATACAGCTCGTAACCAACTTCCTCAACGCTTACGGGGAGTTCGGTGTTCTCTGCCCAGTCGGGCTTCCCCTTTCCAAGCCAGCCCAGCCGCTTGTAGAGTTCGCGATCCTTCCAGGCATCCCGGTTCGGATAGTGGCTGTCGGCAGTCGAGATCAAAGGAATATCAAACTCCTCCTTCATCTGGATAACATACTGATTTAGATCGTGCTGCTCGGGAATGTTGTTCCACTGCAGCTCACCGTACCACCGGTCACCGAAGATCTCCACCATTCGTCGAGTGGTGCCTCTCATGGCCTCTAGGACGGCTTCTGAGCCCTCTTCTCTGTTCTCCCAGTAGTTCCCTGCGTATACGCCTCCGAGGCACGCAGAGGACGCTATAACGCCTTCTGAATACTTGGCGAGCATCTTGTAGTCAACGCGCGGAAATCGATAGAAATTCTCGGGCTTGTAGCTTTCTGAAACGAGCCTGAATAGATTCTCCAGCCCCTCTTGATCTTGCGCAAGAAGGATGAGGTGGCGCCGGCGGTTGAGGATATTCTTAACGGCTTGCTTCGAAGCGTCCTCGTCCTCAACAGTTGTGCCTGAGACCTCACCGTCGCTCTTCTTCATCTTCTTTTCTGCTTTTACTCGTTCGTATTCCTCGCGCCACTCTGAGATAGAGGGGGTGAAGTATGCTTCAACGCCGAAGATCGGCTTGAAGTCTTTGCCGTCTGCCTGCATCTGCTTGGCGTGCAGCACTTGACCGGCGAGGCCATTCATATTTCCATGGTCGGTGAGTGCGAGAGCATCCATCCCGTTTTTATAAGCGAAGTCCATATGCTCGGGCGGGTGCCCAATAGCATCGAAGATAGAGCCTGCCACGCTATGTGCGTGAAGCCCTGTAAATAGAATTCCTGGTTCTGCTCTCTCAGTCGTCATTCGGTTCGTATCCAATCTTGTTATATTCGTGATATTTGAGTATGTGCGGGCCTGGTCTCTTGACTTCCTTGCGTTCGTCGGAGCCCAGGTATGTGCAGTAGTTTTCCCAGTTGTCCACCTTGTGGTACCATGGTATTTCTACCACCTTTGCATCATCCATTATAGCATACTGAAAGATGGTGTCAAGCTTAAAATGCTTTGCTGGGTTCTTTCCTTTAAGTAGCTCTTCGTTGATAAGATCTTTCCTTCTCAGCCTCACAATATCACGCAAATGTTTGTAGCCCTTTTCATCAAAAGTAAACCCCAGATAAGACCCGTTCTTAATAGTGTTTCCCTGGTGTCTCAAAAAGAATGGTCGAATAGATGAAATATCTTTGCGGTGCGGGCGTAGTATCTCTACGGGATAGACGCTTTGGGGGAAGGCCACGTAGTACATTCGTGGCGCCAGGTACTTGCTTATCTTATCGCAGACCTTAAAAGCCCTATACGCACCATATAGAATAGACCACGGAAGACAGTCGCGTCGTCCCCTGTCGTAGGGGTGGATTGGGACATAGTAGAGAGGGATTCTGCGCCGGTGTTCGGAGGGGTAAGGGTCCATTCGGTTGAAATAGACCGGGTCCATTACGAACTCCCCCAAACGGTGCCTGATGAGAGGGCTTACGTCGTCGTTGCAGACGATCCAAACGGTCTCGCAGCCAGCCCAAACGCATTCCATGACCGCGTGTTCGAGCGCAGTATAGTCGGGGGCGATGGGCGTCAGGCAATCTGACCATTCCATTCCAAAATCTGTCTTCTCGGCTGAGACAGGAACAACGCCCGCCAAATGAAACGCATTTGGGTGGCTCAAACCATTCTTTAACATACCTTATTATACACCCGCTTAACGTGGGTGTCAATAACATTCTTCTCTATTTCTTCCTCGGCCTGATGGTTGAATTTGATTGTGCCGGTGTTTTTATATTGGTCGCGCCCAATGGTTATCACTTCTCTCTTGTCGTGTTCTACCTTCACAGCATAGTGTAATCTTCTGTCAGGTTTGCGTGTGTCAAAACCATTGGCCGGCCCTCGGATCCCCGCCTCTTTCATCATCGACGTTACTTTAAGCCGGGCGAGGTTCTCTCCATAATTAACATCAGGCAACTGATCTTCAGTAAGATAAGAGATGGACACCGGATCAAACCAAACTTTATTAGCGCCGCGCTGGAACGAGGGATAAAATATTACCTCTTTCACAAAATCATCATCGGTCTCCAACAGGCGATGTTCGTGCTTTTTGCCTTTCTTTGCTAGCATCCAATCATATACTTTATAAGTCTTTTTGACTTTCTTTTCCACGGGAGGTAAGTTTTGTATTCCAGCCTCGTCAAAAATGACAAGTTCGTTAAACCTTATCTTAACGCAGCGTGTCTCCGAATACGCTTCCAAGTGATTTTCATCCGTTATCCTGATTGTCGTGGTTGTTCCGGCGTGAGGGAGAAGTCCCGCAAGGGACACCACAAAGCCCAACCGATCGAACGCCTCCAGCTTGGTTGCGCCGAAAACGCTATGCTCGTCGCCTATCTCGTCAAAAGGAAAGGGTTTTTTTAATTCCGTGTAGAGAAGGGGTACCGCACTATAATATGAAAACAAAAAGGCTGGCAGAGTTCCCCCGATTGCCAGCCTTTCATATTCGTATTCGTGATCTTTAATCTTTGTCATTGCCCTCGCGGTGGCGAATCAGTTCTGACAACTTCTTAAACTCTACGTTTATCATTCCGCGGTGGTGCCAGTATGACTTCTTGGTTCTCGTAGATTCTGTGAGAAAGCCAGACCGGCGCTTCAGGGATTCCGCCAGCTTGCGAGCCTCGGGATCCTCGGGGATCTCCTCATCGCGGTAGGTGACCTGGACACCGTCGCCGCGCTCAAACTTGGCGCCCTCGTAGGCGTCGTCAAAGAAGGGAATGAAAAACTTGCGACCCTTAGTCTGGGAGAAATAGTCATCGCGGGCTTGGACTTCTTGTCCTGAAAGACTGACGTCTCGATTTTGAACCGTGTCGTCGCCCTCAATATAGGAGAAGCGGAAGAAGGGATCGTCGTTGTCGTCTGTCATTTTCTCACCCCAAATGACTGCTTCCTGTCCATACTTGATGCCCAGAGCAGCCACATCCTCGCGGGTCATATTGGGCACAAGCATTGAATCTTCGTCTGACCCAAACTTGCCCTCAATCTTGTGGAAGCCGTAGTTCATCCCTCGTAGGTCCCGTTCTAGGGCTTTCATGCTTTCCTTGTTTGCCTTTCGGTCGGCAGGCTGTCCGCCAGGGTTCTCAGCTGTGAGGATTCCTATAGTATCAATGGACGGGATTACTCCCATCATCATTTGACGAATGTGCGAGAACTTCGCCTCGTATACAATGATCTTTTTGTCTGATTGCCTCTCGGCTTTCACCTCGTTGAGCAGCTGGCGTAAATGTTTAATATCCATGATTTAAGGCTCCCGTTCTATTACTCCCAGAATATAGTTTTCCAATACTAAATAGAAGGTTTCACCTTCAAAAGTCACCTCATTCAGCATAGATCTTTCTATAATAATCGTTTCCCCGGCCAAGACGTGCTGACCCACATCGGGCGCGACCGCCAACACAGAGACTGCAGCGTAGGGAGACTTGGGGGTCTCATAACTCTCTGGAAGCAAAACGGTCCTTTCCTGTTCTGGTTCCGACTCTTCGCAAATATAGACCAACAGGTGTCGGTTCCTCGGCTCTAGCATCATCATCCACACTCTCTTTCTAGTTTCTCTGCGTGCAACGCATATTGTTCATTTGTTAAAAACTCGCCGGCTCTCTTCTTGCACCCCTTACATATAAAGGTGATGCTCATATTTTCTCCGGCGATCGCCCTAATAGAAACGGGCTTCCAATAATGCTGGCGATTAGTGTCGCCGCATGTCTCGTAGGCGATGTGGTTGGGCAATAAATGGTTGAACTTCATGGACTTCTCCTCCGTTTACCATTATATTATACAGCCTCAAGCAAAACCTTTTAACCACATTTTGCAAAACCACAGTTGGTGCAGGTTA
>Ga0209349_1000953_pt1 | contig 14498 bp, 3 predicted proteins | sample ETNvirnome_2_130_FD_184067 | JGI IMG/M metagenome (GOLD analysis project Ga0209349, IMG submission 184067) | Marine viral communities from the Pacific Ocean - ETNP_2_130 (SPAdes) (version 2) | ecosystem: Environmental > Aquatic > Marine > Oceanic | place: Pacific Ocean | collected 2013-06-22
CGACATGGTCGTGAGAGGAGGGGAGGTACTCCACGGCATTAAGGTCACCGTGAAAAACGAGGGTGACGATGGAGACCCCATCTGTGTCCTGCCAAAGTCTCACCAGTGCATTGAGATCTATTAGTGCCGAAGAAGAAAAAGATCCAGTTACCTCCGGCCAACTTCGGTCATAAGAACGGGATACTGGTGTTCTCTGCCCCCAGGGAGAACCTAAATCCTCTCCTGGGGAATCATGTCACTGGGCCTGATGGCAAGTGCGAGGCCTGTGAAGAGTTGAAGAAACTTAAAAGTTGTCCTTCGTAGCATCGTGAATGATCTTGGTCAGCTTGGCCTTCCGGATCTTTATCAGCGATAGCTCCTGAGTTTTCTTGGGACCGCTCTTCTTCGTACTGGAATGGATGATCTTCATCCTCCGGTTGAGCTTCCCCAGCTCTAGCCTCTGCTTGTTGTAGTAGTCCTCCAGGCCCATGATGTCATTGTTCTTCTTCATCAACCTCTCGGCCTTATCCCACTCCTGATTTTCCCTGGCCTGCCTTATAGCCCCAGCAACCATACTGATCTCATCCCCACGCTCATAGAACAGGGAGGTGTACTTGGTATTGTTCGGGTTGGGGTCCTTGGCAAACCGCTTTATGATTGGATAATCTCTCCATGTCATCGATGGTGCAGTCGGTGCGTCAGTCAGTGGTCTGGTGATCACCGTATCAGCAAGTCCTATGGCAGAGGCCCCCAGCCATCCCAGGTAGCCCCTGGTGAGGTGTTCTATCTGTACAGGGGAGAATGTGAGCTTCTCATGCATCACCGCTCCCATGGCTTCTGAGGCCTTTATAGCGGTAGGACTTGTCCAGGGCCGCTTCCTCGATGTAGCCGGTAAATTCTGCAGATCCATACCCAAGGATTCAATCCGCCTGCCGGTATACCAGTTGGTGTTGGTCATCACTTCAGCATAAGGCTTGGCGATCTGTGGCACTGGGTTGAATGCAAACGTGTCCAGCAGCACATGGCCCAGGCGCTCCCCGAGTAGACTCAGGTTGGCCTCATCATCAGCGAACTGCTCAACAACCCGCTCTGCTATCGTTGCGAATGCTCCTACCTCGAAAGGCCTGGGCAATGCCCACAGGGTTCCGGTAGGGTCACCTGGGATCTTGAACAGGTGATAAGCGTCACGCTCCCACTGCTCTCGTTCCTTGTAATCCTCGTCGTCTTTCATTGACAGGTACATCACCACGGATGCTGCAGCATAAGCCGTAGTGACCCCTATCCATTGCTTCTTCTGGTTCGGATCTACAGCGGCACGGTAGTTCTTGTCCAGGCCCTGGAGTCTGGCGTTCAGGAAAGGTACTGTCTGGGATAGATACCTGATGGCCCAGCTAGACCCAGTCCTGTCAAAGGCAAGGTGATCCCGTGCCTCAAAGTTGCGGTCAAGGCGGTTACCAGTTGACTGCACATAGTTAGCCGCACGGTTGACATTCTCACCCCGTACACCCAGGTCCTGATACTTGTTGTATGGAGTGGCAACCAGCTTCCGGAGCATGTTCTTGATCTTGTTACGGCTATCGAGAATGTTGTCTCGGCCCACACCATTGGACATTAACCGGTCAATAGCATCCTTATCTCCACCATGGACATAGCCTGCATCGCCAAAGATCCCGCCGCCGGCCAGCATCTCAAGGTAGGTCTTGCCTTCCTTGTCAGTAGCCTGCCAGCCCTGGTAGATGTTCTTCGCAGGATTGACGCTCATGTTGGCAACAGCCATCGCCTGGATCGAGTCTCTCAGGAGGTTGGCTATCTTAAATTCTGGGCTAAGGGTCACACCAAAGGTCAGCGCCCTCTTGAATGCCCTGGTCGTCTTCATCACCCCGTTGTTCAGGCCGTTCCAGTTCAGGGCCGTCAGCGAATCCAGTACCAGCTTGCCCTCTGGTGACTCGTCAATGTTCCACCACTGCTCCTGGCCGTTGACCATAGTGAAGATGGATTTACTCCCCCTTCCCTTGCGATTTATCTTCTTGGCCAGGGGTACGCCGTTAGTGGTGACCATGTTCTGGGCAGAGTTAAGCGCAGCGTTGGCCGCATTGTTCTTCAGAGTGGCCGATATCAGGTGATGCCAGTTGGACATGACGTTAGCCAGGGGGTCCTTCAGTGCGCTGTCCCTGCCGGTCAGTTCCTTGAAGGCCTTCTGTCTGATCAGTCCAGCATCACTGCCGCCTATCATCCTGGGGCCTGCTACATTAGCCTCCTCCATCAGTACACGGTAGAAGGGGACATAGAATCCATCGTTCCTCCACTCCATGGCCTGCTTCTTATCTATCAGTCCGGACTCAATCGCCATATCGTAGACAGAGTTCTGCAGCTCCTCGAAATCCTTGCGAACATCCTCGAACATCTGCTCGTTACCCTTGTTCAGGGTCTTGAGCGCAGCGATCTGTTGATCAGTGAAGTGCTTCTCTTTGCTGGTCCCGTCCTCGTTGGTCTGGCCCTTCAGCTTCTCAGCCCTATGACCTATCTGCCACCACAACCACTTGTTGAGCAGCTCACCCTTCAGCGGAGCAGCCAGCTCTTGGAAGCTCTTAGAGCCTTCCTTGATCCCGATAGCCCCGTCCTCCATTATGAGACCAGCGCCTATAACCTTACCCTTATGCGCGGTTCCCATGAGGACCTGCATCGCGCCGACTGCAGAGTTGGTCATGTTGGCCATCTTCCATGTCTTGTCACTCTTCAGGACGCTATTAAAGCTGGCGTACTGATCCACCATGCCCTGGCGGAATACCTTGGCCCCGTGACTGGCCATCTCTTTCACCCCAGATAGATCCTTGAAAGTCTCTACCATGGACTGAATGCTTTCTTTTACCTGGGTGGCTACGGTTGGTGGACCCTGGGTCCTGCCTCCACCGTGAGTGATGGCCTCGTCCTGCTCTGGGGTGTACCGCGAGTCCTCATCTTCGGAGAACTGGGTATCACCCATCCCCAGGGAACTCATTACCTCTTCCCTGGTGTACCTCTGGTCAGGGGATAATATGTCATCCAGGCCAACGGATTCTAGCTCCCCCTTTTTTATCCCAGGCAATCTCGAAATTTTACGCAAAATTTCGCGGCCTCGTGCCGACTTCCCAGCAGCCCACTGTGGGAGCTTCATCTCAGAAATCGCTTTTTGTATGCCGCCCATCACAGGTGACACAGGTTTTTCAGTCTCAGGAGCATTTTCCTGGGAGAATAATGTCTGCCCCTCCATAGCCTTCTGGCGCATCTTGTCGGTGATGGGGATGGTCTGGACTTCTAGTGCAGTCTCTGGTGGCTCTCTCCAATCAATGATTGAATCAACAGAGGGAGGCCCAGTCGGAGCCTCGGCTTCTCGTGTTTGTATGCTAGTGGTCCCCAGCCTAGCCTTCTTGTCCAGCTTACGAGCAGCGTCCTTCATTAGGTTGGGGACTAGGCGATCATAGAAATTCTTCATGCCCTTGCCGCCAACATTCAGATCCAAACCAGACAGAACCTTGATCTGCCCCCATTGCTTGTCCTGTTCGCCATTCACTATCTTCTCTGTCAGCTCCTTGCCAAAGATGCCGGCCATCTTCTTCTCCGGAACCGAAGACATATCCTGACCACCGACACGATCCAAAGCAGCCGCGTCTGGGCCTGCTCCCTTTCGAGTAACGAATACCTTGTATGTCCCGTCATCGTTTTTCTGGTAAGCAATTTTTTCTACATGCTCTTCCAGCCGGTATCTGTCAGCTTGTGTCTGGCCATCAGTCCAAGCCACCTGATCATATCCACCCTCCGCCGCCATACGCAGAGCCTTCTTCAGACCCAGAGCCACCCAGTCATTACCTTTGAACGGACCATCGGGCGGGGCGTATGTCCATGCAGCATCGTGCATCTTCTTGTGTTCTTTCGCTAACGCTATAGTCTCAGGAGTAGCGTCCTTCTTGGAATCGTACTCCTCGTTTTCGCGGATGAACCTCATCGCTTGGAACGTGGTGTCGTAACCCCAGTTATTCTCCTCCTTCAATTTGTTTCTCAAATCAAGGGCGGTCTTCTTTTTACGCTCCCTAGTCTTCTCGGTGACTGTCTCCTTATATCCGGAGTCCTTCCCCTTTTGATGCCAGTCGCTCTGGATCTCCTCGATGAATAAGATCCTCTCACCATTGCTGGTGGTGCGATCATCGACTCGCATGTGCATTATTACGTTAGGCTTTTCTCTACCGTAGTGGCCGCTCTCATAATTACGAGGAACCCCAGCGTCTATGTTTGCGCGAACCAACGCCCTCCTCTCATTCAGCGCGGACATTTCTCGGCCTGTTGGCGTTGTTACCTTCCACCAGCCTTTATCATTATCGGGAATCTCTTCTGCCGTATACCCTTCCGGCATGGTCGTGCCTCTCTCAGGCAGACTCAACAGGATTTCTCTATAGTTCTCACCGCCAGGGACAATCAGCGATCCTTTCCCGTAATGGGCCGTGGTTAGAGCAGCGCCGGTATGCTCAATATATTCTCTGGCGAGTTCATCAAGGGCGTCTTCCTCTTCCTCCCAGTATCTATCTTCTCCGTAGTCATCCCCTAACGTCTCTTCGGTGGCCTTATCTACGGCGTAGACCTTGCCGGTTCTCGCTCGAACACGGAACTCGGTTCTCTCAGCCACTTTCTCCATTGTCCTCTCGTGACGCTCCTCCTCAGAGATTTCACCGAGCCTTGTGGTCTCGATCTGTATCCCATTGCCATCCACATAGGCCTGCAGCTCCTCAACCGTGAGCTTGCCCTTGTGTGCATCGATGAACTCTTCCAGATCCAGAGCCTCGATCTCAGCCTGCTTGACTCCATGCATCTTCTTCAAGGTGTTGAACATCTGCCGAGCTGGACCACTGGTTTGCTTCAGGTTGGATACTGCGTGAGATAGGCCGGAGAAGAATCCCTCTCGGACTGCAGGAGCGTTGTCTTGGGACCGGCTGATGTTGGGAGATTCAGTGTAGTCTGGGTCGAATGCAGCGCGGCTCTTTAATGCAGTGTCACCGCCCCAATTCCTCAAGAAATTATCAGAATCCAGCCTTATCCTATCTATATTTTCATCTAACGCTGCATCATAATCTTCTATAGCGCTATCAATCTCAGCCGCTCTTTTATCAAGAGTGGGTTTTTCTTTATCCAATTTAGCGGATAATTCTGATAACGCTTGCGCTACACCTTTTGTGCCATATTGACCATTTATCCGCTCAAGCACAGTAGATTCTATATTTATGCGTCCATCTGTGGGGTGCCTGTCGTCATGTGACGAAAATCTAACGTCTACGCCGTAATCTTTTAACGACGGTATATCCATGTATGAGCTTTCACTCATACCAGAAGGAATTAAGAAAACCCCTGTGTCAGTCTGCTTATTCACATCAGCAGCAAAATCATCCCATGTATAAACCGAATCAACAGGTTGGTGGTATTCCTCGCCTTCTTCGAGCGAGAACTGGGTGTCTAGGCCCGGCTTCTTCTTCGGCTTGGCGCGGCTCTTTTTCGACTGGGCTTTTTGGATTTCTTGCCCGAGCTTTTCCGAGATCTTCCCACGCTCACTGAGTAGCCTTCCTGATATACTGGGTCCGTATCTTTTGCGTAGCCCTTGTAGATAGCCATTGCCTTGCTTGCTCCTGTTCCAGTTGTTCTTGCGCTTGATCTGCTCGACTCGCAGACCCTCATATTTTACCTTAAGTGACATTTCTTTCTCAACCATCTCTATGGCATCTCGAAGCTCTATGGTGTCACTTGCCTTCTGCCTCAACTTGGCAGCAGTTTTCTCCGAAGCATTAAGAGCCTTCGCCTCCAACGCTTTAGCGGCCTCACTCTCGATGAAGGATTCCTCTACCTTGCCGGCAGAGCCACGGATGGATCTCAACCCTTCTACGCCATCCCTGATTATTGGTGCGTACCCCGTGTCGTCTACCCTTGGAAGGATCTTGGTCAGCCTCTCCCAGAACTCATCGATCTTATTATGCGGGATTCCTGTTATATCAAACGCATGTTTGTTCGACTCTGAAGGCATCGGACGTACAACAGACACCTCTGACTGCTGGGCTAGATAGCCTACAATATCAGCCATATCTTCAGCGGCTTCTCGACTGGACGTTACTTTGGTCTGCCCAGTACCCCTCTCTCCTAACCCCTGACTCTTCCCAGGTCCGTAGAACGGCACATTCCCAGTACGGTGTGCTGGCTGGACTATATCTCTCGCCACCGCAAGGATGTCGTTCATCACCTTCTCGGTTACAGCCGCCTTCTGATCTGCCGGCAGTCCCTCATACGCGGGGTGTTCCACCAAGAAAGGTGAACCCTCGCCAAACTCTACCTCATAAGAAATCTGTCTGGTGTTCCTTTCAATCGACGCTGTGGCATCAAAGGCCTCTGATCCGTACTCTCTGGCCATTGCCGTCCAGCCAATAGCCTGAACCTCCAGCGCAGTAAGGTTGCCATTCATCCACCCTTTCTTGTTCAGGGCTACCGTCAGCTCACGCATATCCTGGGCGGCATGTTCGTACTGTGTCGGCCCAGGTGCTCCATCGTGATCAATCACCACGCCTTCCAGCTTCTTTGCTCCGTACTTCTCTATCAATCTTTTCAAGTGGGCAGGGTCAACATAACCCATGTCCCTGCTGGTATGGATGTCCACTACAACAGGAGATCCTCCTTCTGCGGTGTCGCCCATCCACGTTCTGGTAATCTTGCCTAAAGCTGAGTCAACAAAGTCATGGAGCTTAGGCCCGATACCCTTTGTCGGCGTACCTCCCTCGAACAGAATCTTGGTCAGGTTGTGAGATAGCCCCCCTCTCTTGCCCTTGGCCCCAGTCTTAACCTGCTCGAATACACGCAGGGCATTACCCATAGCCCCCGCTGGATCTATATTCTGATTGGATAACAGCCATGCTGTAGCCATGTCTTGGGCATTAGCCGCCCCAAATTCCACAGCAAATACATCCAACACTTCTCTGTACCATTCTCGAGACTGCGCTATCTCCTTAGTGGTAAGGATTCTTTCCACCCTGTTAACCCACTGCTGGGGGGTGGGCTTACCAACCAACGCCTCCTGTTTCCCGTTGACTGATCTGGTTATACGCTTGTTCTCTTGCTCCCCTACAGATCGAGGTCTGTTCAATGATTTCCGCAACTCATCAACAGCTTTGGCGCTGCTAAGGCGGGATTTGACAGCGGGGTTTGCCGCCTTGATTATCTCTTCTGCGTCAGCAGTCGTGGCCTTCTTGGCCCCCTCCACAGAGAACTGAACAGCCGGCATGGCAACGAAGCCATTCTCCGGACCCGCTAGTCTCGATGAAGTAGATTTGTACTCCCCTCTCAATGATTCCTCTGAGAAATCCAGCAGAGTATCTATCTCGGTCATGCTGAATGGGGATCTCGTGCTGATGTAACCCTTGGCCTTCAACCCTTTGACGATAGCGTTGACCGCCTTGCGATAGAACCTACCAATAGATCCTGACTTCTCTCTGCGCTCGGCAGCTATGGCCAGAAATTCTTTTATCTCCAGATCCAGCGGGATCTTGCGGGTTATCTCGCCCCTTTGATCCGATGCGGTAGAGATCGTGTTAGTCGTGTACCGGCGCATCACCTCGTCGTGAATGCTCTGGAACCGAGTCCCGCCGATCTGACGCATAGACTGGTAGGCCTCCTTCAGGACATCCCAGTCAGCCACAATGTTGTTGATCCCGAAGTGACCTATGGCCTCGTGAGCCAGCTGTACTTCAGCATCCCTGGCGCTACTCAGATTGTCGTGGACTATGTAGGCCGTGTTGTCCTTGATGAAGCCCTTGATTATCTTGCCTTCCGGCTGGCGTATATCAAGACCCAGCAGCTCGTTGGAGCCGATAACCTTTACCGTAACCCCTGCATCAGCCCATGCCTTCAGGTTCTTTGCGATCAATCCCTCGGCTTTCTTCTTGGAGATCCCGCCCTTGCGTAGTTCTCCGGTGGTGGACATCTGGGGGATGTCATCGCCAATGTCAGTCAGCTCGTTCTCGTCTCCGAAGTCCTCGTCTTCAAAGTAATCTACTTCTTCTTCGTATTCTTCTTCGGCCTGCTCTGCCTCCTCCTCGGCCTCCTCCTCGGCCTTGGCCTCTGCAAGGCGGTCCTTCTTCTGCTTTTTGTAGACCGCACGAATCTGCTCTTCAGTCGGATTAAATATAGTTTTCCCACTCTTTGTATCGACGGATACTGTCTCCCCTGTCTCCGTATCCTTGCCGATCCCAATAACAGTGCCATCCTTGAGTACCTTTCTTCGCTCGATGACTATTGTCTGCGCTTTGTACTGATTCTCATGACGGTCTAGGGTTGCTGGCTTAACAAAGACGGTGTGTTCCGTCCCCACTACCATTTCTTCTGCCGTTGGCACAGTAGCCTTGGTCTCTCCGGCCAACAGATCCTGCTGACTCCGAGCCTCGGGTGTCATCTCAGCCGGCGCTTCTTCACCACCCAGCTCGAACTGGTCACTCTCCATATCCGCCTGATCTTTGGTGAGGGTAGGCTTACCTTCCGCCTCCTTCTCCGCAGCCTCTCTGGTCTGGCGCTCCTCTTCGGTCTCCTGTGTGAGAGTTAATGGCTCACCGGACATCTCCGCGTTGATCTCAGCTATCATCTCTGGATTGCTGTCCCACTTCTCCCATGCCAGCTTCTCGGCCTTCAGGTCAGCAATCGCCTTCTTCAGTGCCGCCTCATCCTTTACATCTACCCCTAGATCCGCAGCAGCCTTCGGGTTCTTCGACGCGCCCTGTACAGCCCTGAGTTTTTCCGCTATCTCCAGCTGCTTTCTACCAGCGACCTTGGCCATCTCTTCAGCGTGGATCATGAAGGAGTCATCCTCGCCAAAGATATTCCCCTGATCTGATAGTTGACCCTCAGATGAAGTGGACCGCACCGCTCTCATAGTGTTCACTGCTTCGTTGGTAGACTTGCCATTCATGATGGCCTTCATGGCTACCTGCTGAAGCTGCCCCTCGCCTGGGGCATTCTTGCTTATCGCATCTGCTTGCGTGTCACTAATCTCCCCTGCTTGATGCGCGGCAATGAGTTCCTCCGATCCCGTAGATGCGATGGAGTAAGCCCGTTTGCCGATTGTTGCGCCCAAAAGGCCTCGTGCGTCTGCCTCTTCTGGGGAGTATTCTTTGTGTCTGAAGTAGTTGACATAGTCTGCTACGCTCCCTTTCTCGTCTTGAATGTTAAGTTCCGCGTCCATAATGGCCGCATCAACAGCGGTGAACCCGTCTGATTCTTTAAAGATCTGAGCCGGCATCGTCTCCTCGCCGGACTCTTTTGCCTTCTTCCACCTGTGACGGCCTGAGATGATCTGTAGCCGCCCGTCAAGCCGTTCCCATATCTGGATAGGGGGTAGGCCAACCCTATTAAACTTCCCGCCCAGATCTCTTACGATGCCTTCCTCGTCAGCGCCGAACTTAAACTGAGGCACTTCATCCGACAGCTCAAGATCATCGACTCGAACATCAACCGGCTCTAGTTCGCTGGCACTTAGCGTCTTCGGCAGCGGTTTCTCTGTTGCCTCCTCTGCTTCCGCATCTTTCTCAGCTTGCTCTGCCTCCGCTGCGAGGTCATCTTGCACTTTGTTGTATGCGTCAAACCAGCCCTCCCTGTTGTTTACCAGATCACTCAGGACAGCACTGCGCTTGGTCTCATCCCAGCCCAACTCCTCTCCAGTAACGATGATCGCGTTCTCCGCAGCATCCATGAAAGCAACTGGGTCCACCTCTGGATCACCACCAAATTCGTTCTCATCTATCCGCTTGACCACATCCTCTATGCCATGGGAATCCGGAGCAGCCTTCTCTTCCTCCTTCAGAACCTCGGCGGCAGCATCAGCTTCCTCCTCGCTCTGCTTCAAGATGGCATCGTTCTGGGCTAGGGTCTCCTTATCAACCGCCAAGGTGGTGCCGCTTGAGTTATTCTCCTTCAGCGCCAAGGCCAGAGCCTCTTCGCCGGACAGCTCTGGGTCCATCAGCTTATCTGCGATCTGGCCCAGCTCAGTCTCGTCCGTATATCCCTGCGCTCTCTGCTCATCCGTTACGGATGCCGGAGCATCGCCGGTGTAGATCTTTCCTCCAGGCCCGATAGTAACCTTGGTTCCGTCAGCCAGCTCCGTCTCGATCAGCTTGCCGGTCATGTCGGCCTGATTGGACAGGTTCCTTACACCAGACGCGATAGCCGGCGAATCGAACAGGATGCCGCCAACCGTAGACTCTACCCAGCCCCTTGATAACGGGGTGTTTGGATCGATGTAGGCAGCGTCGATCATGTTGCCTAACGTATTGTCGAGATTCTCTGTAGCAACCTCAGTGCCGGACAGCTTCAGCAGCAGGCTACCAACACCCTGCTTCAGGGTCTGGCCTGCTACTACCGGCAAAGCGCCGGCAGCAACTATACCTAATGGGATCGACGCAGCATTGACGATGGCCTCAGTGCCAGATTTCTTCATGGCATATTCGTGAGCCTTGTCCACGTCGCCTGGGTTCCGGCCAAGATATTCGTGATAGTTATCGCCGTAGGTCTGGGCCATCAATGCGCCACCGCCACCGAGCATAGCGCCCACGATCTGCCCTACTGGGCCAGCAAAGCTACCCGCCATGAATCCAGCGGCAGCACCGCCTAAGAATGGAGCAGATCCAGTGGCCAGCTGGGGAAGCATCGACTGCCACCAGTCACCATCGGTCAGGTTCTCCCATGCCTCAAACCCAAAATCACCGTACTTGGAATGGTAGGCCATCTCTTCGGCAGGCTTCTGATGCGCCTCACCTACAGCAGTAAGAGCTGTGCCTACATCCTCATAGCCCATCTCACTGGCGATAACGCCGGCAGTCTTCTGCATCCCACCACCAATAGACTCGAAGCCAGCACTGAGCCGGTCAAGCATACTGGGGTCTTCTGGGGGTTCTTCTGGGGTGAGCGTCTCTTCGTATGGGACTGATGGGGCATCGAAGGCAGAGTCAGCGTCTTCATTATCAAACGCAAGAGCCAATGCGTCGAAGTCAATGCCGGCCTCTTCTACAGGATCGTCTTCTTCCTCTTCAGCAAAGAGGTCTGGGGCTGCATTGTCGAATGCTGCCGCGAATGCATCATAGTCATACAGGTCTTCTGCCACACTGTTACCCTTACAAGCCTAACCTTCTAGCGAGTTCCGCCTGTCTCTCCGGCTTTTCCGCCTTAAGCGCCGCTATCCTTGCAGGCGTGTCGGTGATTGCCTTTATTCTATGGTAAGCGTCAGCGACGCTCTCGTATCGCTTCCTTGGTGGTAGGCCAACAGACGCTCTGCTTTCTTCGTGAACCTTGTCAGGATTAGGTGGCGGCCCTAAGTCTGTATTGTTGGGATCTTTATACAGATCCAATACCCACTTTGTTCGCTGAGTCGCATTAGCCTCCATCTGCGCGATAGACAACCCTTTCTCAACCCACTTCGTCCCATCCCACTCGGAGTCCACTGTAGGCTTCTTGCTGATCGCTATCTCTTCCGGACTCTTCCCTCTGCCCTCAAGCACCTGAAGTTTTCTGATTGCCTTCTCTTGGGGATCTAGACTCGCATCTTTCTCGATAGCAGCTAAAGCCGCTTCTCTAGCCGCCAATTTATCTTGAGTGGCGGCCAAAACTATCTCCTCAGTCTTCCTCCTAGCCGCTTCTCCCTCCCATGTACGATCATAGCCCTTCTCTCTTGATGCCCGTTCAAGCAAACCCTCCCGCGCCTGTGCGGCCCTGTCCAGCCTGCTCTCCCCGCTCCGAAAGGTACGATCAGCCACAGCCTCCTTGTGCCTCTGGGCATTGAGCCGCTTCTCCCTCTCAATATGGATCGCTTCCTTCTCCCGCAAGCTCATCGACTCAGCCATCGATCCAGAGAAGCCTCTCGCAAATTTTCGTAATAATCCGGCCACAGTTACATACCTCCTTGGGCAGAGGAAACGAGTCCTCCGGCTGGCGGTCCTTGTGGTGCGCCCTGCGGCATCCCCTGTCCCATTTCTTCCGGCGCTCCTTCTGCACCAGCCTGCGCTTCAGGAGATTCAGGCGGTGAAGAGAGAGACTGGGCTACTGCCTGGGCTATCTGTGTGAACATTGATTCATCCAGAGTGAAGATGCCCTGCTTCTCGGCCAGCTCCGCGATCATAGCAATGACTTCCATCATCGCTCCTTGGAGGATCTCCGGAGTGATGTTCCCTTTCGAGGACTTTCTCAGCATCATCAGGATCTGCTGGGCCACCATAGCCACAGCCCTGATAGGGTCATCCTTGCCCTGCGCGAGTACAGCCATGACCTTCTCGAAAGAATCCTCAGAGTACAGCATCTTCATAGCGCCCATAACGGTACGCTCGTAGACGTTGGCTTCCTCCTCGGTAGGATCTCGAGTGCCTTCTGGTGAGGCTTCTTGTCCAGCCTCTGCTGGTATATTTGGATTAGCCGGATGCATTGCCTATCAGACCTCCCTGCTGCCGTCTCTTCAATCTTCTGGATTCTATCGCACTGTTTGATTCAGCAACTCTATCAGCTACAGAGGCCCTCTGCACGTTGCTGGCTACCGTTCCTCCCTCTGCAGCAGAGATCAATCCCTGCCTGCCACTGAGACGGCTTGCAGCCACACCTCCGGTCTGGTCGTAGATCAGGTTGCCAGAGGTGTCCCTGATGGGCTTGGTCTTGGTCTTACCGAAACCTTTGATTCCTCCCATGCCGCCGAGGTTCTTGTTCTGTTGAGCAATTTTCGCCTGCTCAAGCTCGTAGGCCAGCTTCAGCTCGTCTAGTTTGTCTGGCTCGTCACTGAACAGGCTGAAGAGGCCTGTCCAGAGCGCCTTTCCAACGGTTGCCTTGGCGGTTTTTCCAAAGAGCGCATCCTTAGTCCATTCCCAAATACCTGTTTTCTCCTCTTCTGTCGCAGTGCCTCCGCTCTCCCCAGCCTTGATTATTTGGCCAGCAACGTCCCCACCCCAGTCAATGGGAGGAATCAGGATAGTGCCAAGCCTGCCTTCAGCAGGGCCACCCCCCCATGGAGCGTCTGGGTCATCCTCCCATGGAGCGTCTGGGTTTGTGGAGACCACATCAGCATCATCAGATCCGTCCTTAAGAATGATATTCCCTTTCTCGTCTACGTCAACATAGTCGTCGTCAGTAACCACATTGCCGTCAGGAGTCCCGTCACCGATAATGTCAGGCTCCCCTTTAGACTCTTCGGCGATTATCAATACTGCTTCCTGCACATCTGGGTTCCTGTGGTTTATTACTCTGCGCCACAGGTATGGACCGAGAACTCTTTGAGCCTCTCTGCCAAGACCACGCAGTATCCACAACAGATTTGTATCAGAACCACCCGGTCCGTCGAGGATCGCTCTAGCGGCTTCCTTCTTGGCTACCTCGTCTTCTGTCAGGCCTATATTCTCGTCAGCAATCGTGTCCTCACCTTGGGCTGCGGTTGCATCAGGCGCTGTTTCATCCGTGATGTCCGTTCCGTCAGGCGGCGTGGTGTCAGTTCCGTCAGGCGGCGTGGTGTCAGTTCCGTCAGGCGGCGTGGTGTCAGTTCCGTCAGGCGGCGTGGTGTCAGTTCCGTCAGGCGGCGTGGTGTCAGTTCCGTCAGGCGGCGTGGTGTCAGTTCCGTCAGGCGGCGTGGTGTCAGTTCCGTCAGGCGGCGTGGTGTCAGTGGTTACATCAGTGTCAACGCCATCAGTTTTCCCTGCATCCTTAAACTCGGCTAATCTGTTAGTAATAATCGCGGCAAAATCAGGAAATGTTGAAACCATTCTAGGAAGAACATCCCAGCGAATCCTCCCTACAGTACTATCAAGCACACTATCAGATAATAATAGCTCGGACCCAGGCGTAAATCCGCCGGAAACCCTGAAGATATCCGACATAAACTGCTTTCTTCGCGCCTCATCTACATTCCCCCACCACTCATCAGCAAGGCGCTGTATTTCCGCCTTCTGATCTGGAGTCAAATCGTCCAGCTCTGTTTTGGCATTCTTTGTATCCACAGCCAACTGCTCGTCTTCGTTGAGTGCGCCGCTACGCAGTGGATTGTCAATCCATCTGCCGTCATTGTCCTGAACAATCTTATCTTCTGCATGGTCTTCGCTTGGCTTCCGTTTTCCGGAGAGGAGGTCTGTCACGCTCTGCGGAACGCCCACATTGCTGGCCATGGAGCGGTCCAGTAACACGCCCAGCGTTCCTTGGGCTGTCTCTATCAGCCCTTTCCTGTACGTCTTCCCTCTCGCAACGCGGTCAGCCATGTTTTCCGCTTTTGTATCTCGGATGGCCTGAGATGCGCGTAAACGGGCCTGCCTCTCCTCCTCACTGGGTATGATTGGTGGCCACCATGGTGTGTCATGAGGCTCCCCCGTAAAAGCTCCTTCCTCTGCAGGATCGTCTACACCGTCAGTGCCGTCGTCTTTAAAAGAGTAATACCGCCCGTTTTCGCCCTTTTTAATTGTAAATCCAGCTTTCTTCTCACTTGCTTCGGTTTTATGAAACGTGGCGTGAGC
>Ga0209349_1000955_pt1 | contig 14487 bp, 6 predicted proteins | sample ETNvirnome_2_130_FD_184067 | JGI IMG/M metagenome (GOLD analysis project Ga0209349, IMG submission 184067) | Marine viral communities from the Pacific Ocean - ETNP_2_130 (SPAdes) (version 2) | ecosystem: Environmental > Aquatic > Marine > Oceanic | place: Pacific Ocean | collected 2013-06-22
AATACACCATTCTCTCTCTGTCATTCCATCGGGGCATCCTGTTTTCTTTTTCTGCTGAGATTGTTTGGAAACATACTTTTGATTCTTAACATCGTAATAGAAATAATCTGGACCATATTCCTTAACTAACTCAAACCCCAATTGCTCATATACCCCACCCTTGGCCCAAGAATTATCTGACCACGAAACAATTTTGCTATACCCATTGTCCTTAGCCCATTTTCTAAATTGTTTAAACAACTTGGAAGCACCACCCTGAACAGTTACATCTTCCTTAAAACATAATCTATTCAAAACAGCTACATTCTCATTTCCCTGCCTATGGTGTTCAGATAGAGTCATACTACCAACCAATTCACCCTCGTATTCAAGATTAAACCATTGCTTGGTCCTGATTCCATACCCCTGAATGTGGTAGTCATTCATGAACCGCCTTTGCTCTGTGTTGGTAATTTTGCATTTTCTTGCCGGAATTTTTCTGGAATTAGCCCCTAAAGAGGATTTAATAAATCCCATTATTTGTTTCTCTCTTTCTTGCCATGTATGCTCAAATATATGAAACAAATGAATATCTTGTTCTTTGCATTTCTTGTATTTGTCGTGGTGCTTGCTTCTGGCTCTTTTCGAATCTAATACACATTCTGAATGCCAATAACTTCCATTGTATTCAATGGCAAAATTTCTGTCAGGTACATAAATATCAAGTTCTAAAGGCGAAATAATTTTTCTTGTATCTCGTTGAACGTTGACACCTAACTTGGCTATAATGTCAGCGATGCCATTTTGAGTTTGAGTTTTAGGAAAAGAATATAATGCCTGAAATTTGTCCTTAAATTCATCTTTAGACATGGTTGATGCAACAGTTTGATAAGATAAATTAAAACTATCACAAACTTCTTTCAAAGAAAGACCTTGTTGCAGCAAAATCCAAAAAGCATCTAATCTAAGTGTATTTATCACATCAAATTTACCTGACAAGTCATTTTTAACATTATTTTTAAATGTGTCAGAAGCTTGGTCTTTAAATGGCTTATGATGGCTCATGTTTGACACTCCATATCTATCCAATAGGGTGTTTCTTACAGCCTGCTTAATAGTATCAGATTTTAATGGATGTTCTACGCCGTATTTTTCAATACTTGTTTGCTTTATTTTTTCTTTAATTTCTTCTGACTGGAACACATTCTCAACTCCATATCTGTCCATATTGGTTTTTTTAACTCTTTCTTGATGAGATTTGGATTTTTTAACATCAGAAATCTTTTTGGCCACCTCTTTGTTCTGAGAGGCATATTTAGAGCCATATTTTTCTTCTATTTTACTTAAGGCATATGCTCGCTTCTTGGGGTCTTTGAAGGGGGAAAGTTGAGATTGCTCTTTTATTTTGCACTCTTTATGACATGCAGAACCAGATTTGTTGAAAAAGCCTTTACGAATTTTGTGTTCTTCGCCACAAAATCTGCATGTTGCCATTACAAACTTGGCAGATGATTTTCCTAAAGAATCTGGATCATATCCATATTCTTCAACTGTTCTTTCTTTTAAAATAACTGATTTAAAGTTGTGAATTTTTCTTTCAGACATAATATCTCCTGTACTATTATAGTATCGGAATATCATATACGAGGAGATAAATAATAAAAAGAGGGCCGAAAGGCCCTCTTTTTTGTTTTTATTGTCTACTTAAGTTTATTAAGTAGAGGCAGTTACGTCAATTTTCGAAATTGCATAATCATTGACGACTACGATTCCGATTTCTTCGTAAATTACCCAGCCCAATCTCAATTTCTTGGGATCGTCTGCTGGAAGCACAGTAATATCCTGACGAATTGGGAAGGCACCAACGGTGTCTGGCGAAGCCACGACAAGAACGGTGTTGCTATCCATACGGCTGGATACGTGAATATCAGCGGTCCACAAGTGGCCGTAAAGACCGGTTGTGATGATTTCTCTTTGAGTTGCCTCGTCGTAGAAATCTTTACCGAAGATACGAATGCTTGCGAACTGGTTAGCATGAAGAACGATCTTCGTTGCAACTAGGTCATGCTGTTCGATCAAGCGGAAAGCTGTATTCAAACTGTTAATTGTAAGTGTACCAACGTTGGTAACGACTTGGTCGCCACGGTTGTCGGCTGCTGCCATCAAAGCGTTGAAAATGTTGGTGTCTTCTTCTTTCTGAATAGCTTCTTTAGCCTTGATCTGGGCTCTGTCTACAATGTAGAATCTACGAGCTTTGATTTCGGACAATCTCACGGTTGGGTGAGCAGCGATTTCGAAAGTAGGGACCAAGATTTCTTCGCCTTCCTGAATCTGATCAGGAACGGCACCACGACGAGAGATAACGTGTGCTACGGAAGCAACGTCACGCTCGTATCTAGCAAGAGCACCTTGAGGAAGCTCGTCAACCATAAGTAACTTACGGCCAACTGCTTGATATTCAAGGCTACGACGGATAGGCTCAACCATTGCTTGTGCAAGAGCTACACGGCCTTCATCGGTTTCAAGAGCTTGAGCAATTACTTGCTCTTTTTCTGTATCTGATAATCCAGATTTTGTATAAGCCATTTTCTTTCTCCTTAGTCTTTTAAGTGCTCTCTAGGAAAGCCTTAAAATGATTTGGTTTATTACTCTATTAAAGAGTGTGCAATACAAGTTCGATGTAATTACCCAATGACAACGAGCCATCTGGGGTGTCTGTTCCGGGAACGCCGGAAGGCTGAGCGGCAGGCTGAGCTACGCATACACATGGATCGTTGGTCGAGTCGGCGTTACCACCATCGTCGGCCCAAAGACCACTAGCACCTACAACACCAACGCTACCACCGATCACATAAGTGTCAGTCGTGTCATATTGGTCAGTAAGGAAGCGGCCACCACCGGTATATACGGTCAATTTACCACTGGCAAGTGTTTCATTGAAGAAATCACTTACGCGAGTTTCTGTCGAACGGGTTTTGGCTGAGTCATCTGGACGATGAGAACCGATTACCAAATCAGCAGCATAGGGAGTACCAGCAGTTGTGCTTGACTGAGTGTCACCAGCAATACCAAAAATCAATTGGCTACCGGCGGTTAGGCGGCTAACGAAAACGTTAGTGCCAGACTCAACCAAACGGACTGCCATACCCATAATGGTGTCATTTGTAAAATCGGGGTCTACATTGTACATGTCAGCTACTACGTGTTGAACGGGAATTAAAGCCATTTTATATTTCTCCTGTTAATTACCTGTTTTTATCTACCATACTTTTTGTACAAGTCGGCGTGAGTTTCTTGTGCTTCTTTAACCTGTCGGTCCAATCCGAACAAGCCCTGAAGCTTAGCGGACAATTCGCTCTGTGCATTTCTAGTTTTGTCTTGATCGACTACCACGGGAGCACCTTCTAACCCGTCTGCCGGGGCATTCAAACCTTTACTTGGAGTAAGGTATGCCTTCTCCAATTCGTTTAAGGCGGCTTCACTGTACTGAGAGAACTCTGCGATTTTTGAGGAAAGTTCGTCAGGATTGATTTTATCCATCTTGACTAACAAGCCTGCAAGTTTTACTGCTCTCTCTGCCGTCTTGGTTTGGTCACTACTACTAGCAGTGGCACCGAGATTAGCTGTATAACCGGTCATCGTATCATCTTTTTCAGGTTTAAGAACCTCATGATCCTTTTCACCCTTGATACGATCATCTGCGGTTGGAATTTCTGGTGTATCAGTGGTCTTTGGCTTGTCGCCAATAGACTCTTCCTCGTGTCCTATCATATTTTCATTTCCAGAACCTTCGGGGATACCTGCGGGAACCATTTCGGCAGCAGGAACGTCACCAATACTTTCATGTTCATTTCCGATAAAGCTTTCTTTTCCGGCTGTGCCTTCACCAACGTCAGGATCATCCTGTGCTGGTTTGCGATTCACTTTATCAGCTTCTTTATTCATATTTTTCAAGATATTATCTGCCAAGGCAGTAATTCTTTCTTTAGTTGTAGATGCATGTGTGTTAGCAACTGAAGCACCTTGTCCACCGTCGCCACCAGTGGCTACACTTGAATCTTCTGAGCTTAAGTCGCTACCAGCTTCGTCACCCATAACGGCATCGCCAGTATGGACATCAACAGTTTCAAACTGCTGTAAGTCTGCTGGTTCCTGAGACATTGTTGCTTTACCGGAGTGACCCTTTGGATCATCTGCGGTAAACTCACTCTCATCACCGATGGCTGCTGCACCACTTGGATTTGCATCCTTACGTGCTGCCACATCCTGAGCAGGTTCGAAAGTCAACTTATCAGCTTGTTTCTGATAACCAGAAACAACATCAATCACACCAGACAAATCAAGGTTGATTTCGCCATGAGAACTAATGTGTCCGGGTTTCATAAATGTTGATTCCATTTCTGCTTGAGCCTCTAGGGAAGCCTCTCCGTCTTCCGCAACTTCATTATTATTCGATGTTTCTGTTAATTCTCCTTCTTTTGAAGCAGCTTCTTTAACATTTTCTTCAGTTTCAGCTACCATTGGCTTGCCTTTTTTGCCATCCATGTAGCCTTTCATGTAAGAATCATCACCGCCTTCGCTGGCAGCATCCATCATGCCACAGTCCTTATCTTCGCCTTCCATAGCGTGACCATCCATATGGCATCCGCCCATATCTTCTGATTCGTCACCGTCAACCACATCAACTACGTCAACGATTTCACCCTCGGAAGGAACGTCTACCTCTTCGCCCAAATCATCTCCCAAAGGAAGTCCACCGGGGCCGTCATCAAGAGGATCATCTTCGCCGTCTACAGCTTCTTCAAGAACTGATTCGGCTGCGTCTTCGATGCCGTCTACTGATTCAGCAGGAACATCAAGATCAACCTCTACATCAGCCATTTCTCCACCGATATCATGATGATCTTCCATCATTGGGTCTTCGCCCTTGGCAATATCGATTGCGGTTTCAAGCTGGTCAACAACTTCTAAAGGAAGTGTGAAGGTAACTTCGCCACCTTCGCCTTCTTCTACCATTTCGCCCATGTCTCCACCTAAGTCAAGATCATCTTCGAAAACGATTTCGGGATCATCAAGATCATCCTCCATCATCATGGAATCATCCATCATGTGAGATTCTTGACCCTGCATATAATCCAAGGCTACCTTTTCAATTTCAGCAGCAACCTTGTCTAATGGAAGAGAATATCTCTGTTCAAGCTGGTCACATGCGAATTTGGCATCAGTAAAGCTGAATCCAGCTTTCTTGATAAGATGCTGAGCACATTCTGCACATCCACTTTGAATGCTCCAGTATCCAGCAAGCTTCATAGCCAAGTTATTTGAATAAACATCAGCGACTTTCAAGGACTTGGCGACTGCGTCTACAAGTTTTTCACCTTCAAAAGGACCGCTCAATGCGATTGCATCACCACCGTAGCGACGTGCGATTTTTTCTCTACATTCTTCAATTGGGAATTTGTCACCAATTCCACCGCCTGCGACTTTCTTCATTGTCTCAACGGCTTCATTGCCAACTGTAGATGCTGTTTTAATATTCTTGAAATGGCCAGCTTTCTTCATTTCTACAATGGTTTTAGCCTTATCATTCCATGCAAGAGCTTCAAACTTATCGCTTGTCAAGCCATGCGTTTTAAGAGCACTGGCAAAAGCCTTGCGACCTCTACTGCATGAATCACATTCTGCTGTAGCTACTGTTGGGTTCCAACTCCACTGAGCAAAAATCTTCTTACCTTTGTTTCCGAACTCTACTTTGTACTTGGTACCTGTATCCAAGCAAAGCCATTCGTTCTTAGCCAATTTAACTGTATTTGTATTACCTCTCAATGGACTTACTGATCCAAGAGTCTCGACATTGCCATCGTGGGCAATTTTAAGAGCTTCTGGAGTAAGTTTGGTCATCATTGCCCAACCGGCAAGTTTTCTGACCTTTCCATCTTCAGTTGAAGCTGCGGCTGGAGGCATTCCCCCACCAAGGCCAGCAGCGTCTTCGTTGCCAGCGGGCATTCCTGCACCCATAGCTGGAGCAGCGTCCATTCCACCTTCAAGGTCAGTGCCTTCGCCAGCAAGAATATCATCCTCTGCACCCTCTTCACCTTCTTCAACGCTAACACCGGCCCAGTTGGTAACTTCAACAAGCACCTTGTGGCGGAAGTCTGATCCACAGTTATTACAGTGGCTCTGACCGCTCACAACATTAACGTCAAGAGAAGTACATACTGGGCAAGCCGTGCCGGGTGGCAATGGCTCAAGATTTTCATCGCCCATTAAATCGTCTTCTCCACCCATTTCGCCGCCTTCAAATGATTCCAAACCACCACCCATTTCTGGAGCGGCTCCGGCTGGAGCGGGCTGTTGCTGTCCGGGAACTTGGCCTGCACCATCCATATTACCGGCTGGTCCACCAAATTGAGCTTCTTTTACAGTGTTCGATCTTGCGGATGCACGAGACTCCAAAGAGTTCTTATCTTCTTTTTTAGCCTGCTTTACAGTTTCGAAAGAGCGTCCTGCGTAAGCTTCTTTTTCAGAATCATCCAATTTATCCATTTCTTTTACGGTAGCAACCAAGAAATTTGCTTCTTTATTAACATCAAGCTTCAACAAGGCTACTTTGACGCTTCCGCCAACATCCTCGGAAACTTTTTGCTGAGCAAAAGCTTCTGCTGCCATAACAAAATCTTTCTTATTATCAATATCTGCATTAATTTCATCAATCTGAGCTTCGATCTGATAAAGACCATCTGGCTCTTTGCTGATTTCGGCCAATGCTTCACCGAATTGTGCCTGTTTGTCAACAACTTTTGCTGTCTTAACACCAGAATTCATTTTTTCCTGAACCATAGCTTCGACTCTTTTAAGGGCCTTAGTATTTTTGGTTACGAAATTAACGGCTTCTACAAGGTCAGAAGAACTTAATTTACCAAGATTGTCAGCCATACTGGACACAAGACAATCAAGAGTATTAGGAGTTTGCTGAGCACCTGCCAATTTAGAGAAGTATCTGTAACGCTGTTTCTCAGCGTCAAGTGCTGCTTTCTTACTTGGCAATGCGTTAATAAGTGTCAAGGCTGCTGCTTTTCCTTTGTTCTCTACAGAATCAACCAAGGTTGCAGATGCTTTAGCTACTTCAGAAGGAGTCTTATGGTAATAGGCCATTGTATCTGCAACAGCTTCCATAGCTACTTTTACCAAATTGTTAGAATCGTGTGCAGATGCCCATCTTTCGGTGATATCACCGGGTTCTTGTGGAAGCTGCTTTTCAGTAATAACGTCCCAAGCATCATAAGAATGATGGCTTAGAAAGTCTCCTAACTGCTTTTCTGTAATAATGTCTGACTGATCTCTACTAAGTTCAGAACCTACTAAGCGACTGATGTCAGTCCATTGCTTTTCAGTAATGACTTCTGGGAAGCTGTCCCAACGAGTAATATACCCATCTTTAATGTGAGACAATTGTTTTTCTGTGATGTATTCATAAGAACCAGTTCTGTTTTGAGGAGAATCAGTTTTGGTAACCTGTGGATCAGCATTAGCTGTTGGGTTATCTAATTGTTTCTCTGTGATAGTATCTGGATAATCGTCCCAACGAACGCCAGCACCATCATATGGGTTGTCTTTTTCATTTAACTGTTTCTCAGTAATAACGTCAGTATTGTGCTTGGCCAACTTTTCTTGACTGGCCTCTTTTTCGATATTCTTAGACATTATACTTGACTCCTGTATTGTTTTTTCACTTGAATTCGTTGTTGTACCTTCATAACTTGATTCCACATACTTCTTTAAAGAAATAATTCTTTCTTTAAGATTACTAAACTTCTCTACAAAATCCTTCTTATTATCTTCATTTGTAGAAGATAACTTAGGTTTGGTTACTGTTCCCAGTCCTCCATCAAGCTGCCCGGATTCATATCCAGACGATTGAGGGGCTGGAGGCTGAGGTTGTTGCTGGGGTTGAACTGGCTCAGGAATTTGTGCATTTCCTGCATTAATGGCAGCATCATCACCTGCTGGCAATATGCCTTGAGCCTGTACTGACGAGTCTGGTGGGGACTGAATCTGCCCATATCCCATCTCTGTTAATTCATCAGTTATATTTTGAATTTCAGCAAGCGTTTTCACTAAATCGCTGACATAATCCATAGATACCTGTTGTTTCTGGGCCATCATAGACTTAGAAACGCTCTCAAGCTGGTCCATTGCTGTATGCAACATCTGCAATTCGTTTTGTCCAGCTACCTTTTCTAGCGGGTCATCGGCTCTACATGTGTTATCAACACATGTGACTCCCGATCCCATTTTTTCCAGTCTGCTTCTGAGACTGGCAACTTTATTGTGAAATTCTGATGCATTTAAAATATCATGAACAACGCAGCTTTGACAAGCTGGATTCACGACAAAAGAATCCTCAATAAACTTAATTCCGTAATTCCATTCGAAAGTCTTGATATTGTTGTGTTGTAGTGTCTCTTCCTGAGAAGCCTTTTTTCCAGTAATTGGGTCACTATCCATAGGATTAGAAGGGCTTTCGTGATAATTATTCTTGTGATTACCAGAAAATCTTCTGTTTTTACCGTTAGAAATGTGAGAACAATATTCGTCAGCAGTATGTGCTTTATTGTGACATACGCTGCAAAGTGAATATTCTACACTACATCCCATTGATGTGCCAGTGATGTATCCCTCTTCGATACCGCGAGCAAGCTTGGGATAGGCGATCTTATCAACCATATTAATGGTATAAATGCCACCATCATTCTCGTCGTACCATGCGTGGACCACCTTGCCTCTGGATTTCTCCACATCATCATTTTGATGATTACAGAACACGGGCACACCAACAAACGTAGGAGCAGCTTTAATTAATTCTCCAGAAGAGAAAGCATCACCATTATCATTAACCTCATCTCTTTTAATTGCAAAAACTTTTACAAACAAGTGATCTGGATTTTCATCCACGGCAGCAGCAATATCAAAACCACCAAGATCAGATTTTTTATCTTTCTGAACGGCAGCCATTTTCTGCATTGAATTTTGATTAAATACTTTCCAATCGTCCCCTTTCGGGACGTTAAGGAGCCATACTGGTCGCTCACTACTAAAAGAAGCTCTTTTTTCTATAGCCATATGACATTATCCTTTTAACAAAGTTAAAACGTGTATTCCCTTATAAGTTAAGAGATAACATCAAAAATCCTCTTTTGATATGTTTATTAACCAGTCATTCCGGCGGCAATTGCACGAATAATTACCACAAAAATAGCTATCAAACATGAAACACCCATTCCTACTGCTATTTTTACCCAGTAATCACGACGCTTTTCTCTTTCTTCCAACAATGCCAAGCGAACTTTTGAACCACCAAACTCGCCACTTCCATTCATCCAGTTAGTAACAACTTCAGAATCTTTTACGGCTTCCTCAGATAATTTTTTGTTTTCTTCTACAAGAGCTTTCAACGCAGAAAAAACTTCAGAAACTTCTATGGCCTGTTTTTGCTGGCGTTCTTCAATAGATTCAATCTTTCTAATAAAATGTTCATGGTCAAATTCAGACATAAATCTCCCCTTATGCCATTAATTTTAATCTGTGTATAGCTTCGTTTAATCTGCACTTGGCATGTGAACATTTCTTGTATCTGGACATCTTGCTGGATGGTAGCTTTTTCTCCAAATTGCCCATTGTGGCTCTGAACTCAGAAAATTTACTTATTTCTTTTTGCTTATTAACCTGAAACCTGTCAATGGCTTTGGCTATAGCGTGAACCACGCAATTCGAATTTATATTTTCTTTTACAAGGAAAGCATGTGATCCATTATTTATACTTCTCTCAATAAGCTCTTTTTTCTCTGTAGGTGAAACTACTATAACAGGAACATGTGGACTGAGTTCTTTGCATAGGTCGAAAACGCGATCTGATGAGTTTTCGCTTGCGACCAAATCCAGAAACACAGCATCATATTCCTTGGCGATTACTGCACTGGCTGAAGGCAGCTTTTCAGCATGATCCAAGGTAAAATTTAAATCTGTTTGTTCTAATACATTTTCCAGATTTTCAATGTATTCTGAGTCGTAATTAACAACCAGCAGTAATTTGTATTTATCAAGCATTTTAAGTATTAATCTCACTTTATTATGAATATAATAAAGTTCTGTATTATTGGGCTATATCCCTCTATCAAGCCTTCATGTGTCGTGGGATGTTAATATTTGCCAATGCTGAGTCGTCATAATTGGGCTGGTTATCAGGCATGGTAACGCCCCACATTTTATTTGCGTGTGCTAACGCAGAAATGATTGAGGGAAAATATTTTCCCGATGGAGCATAAACTTTTTTTCGTTGATGCTTCGGAGGAAGCTTTTTAACACCGGCAAAGAACGATTTGTTATCATATTTATCAATGGCAGGACCAACAATTACAAAATAATCTGAATCAGTTGTGTAATCGTGACCTTCCCATCTATAATAAGAACCCTCACCTATATCTTTGGTAAATCTCTTTTTAAGAGCGATGTTCTTTTCTCCATAATGCTCTTTCCAGTTGATACCTCTGTCCTTAATCCTTTTTTTGCCCTTGCCAGAGCCAGATGGGGGAGTATAAGAGCGAGCTTCTTTTATAGAGTAATAACTTTCCATTACATATTCATTAAACGATTTTCGTTAATAACCTTCTTGTCTTCGTCTGAAGCAAAATTATAACCATCAGTAAACAAAAATGCTCCGTCGCCTGAATATGCCATTTTATACTGGACATCATCTATTAAAACGGTTTTATTTAAAGCCTGTTCAACGGTGTCACAATCTTTGTATCCTTCTGTGGAAGCTGTTTTAATAAAGCTTTCATCTACGTCAGACTTCTTAAGTTTCTTTTTTCTGGTCTTGGCTGCTTCTACAACATTTTGATAAACTACATCTTTTATTTGTGTAAGACTTTCATTAATTTCGTTTTCAGAAAACCTCATAATAGTCCATCCTACACTTGCCAGTTTTTGATCACGCTCAGCATCTTTTTGTCTTAAATCTTCTCTGGAATGCCACATGGTACCGTCTGCTTCAACTCCCACTCCAAGCTGAGGATAAGCAAAGTCTATTAAATAGGGTCTTTGTGCCCCTTGTAAAGAAACCTGATATTGTCCAAACAGTTTATAAGGAACATCAAGTTCCAAAAGTGTTTTAAGCATCTTTTGTTCAAGACTTGTTAGCTTGATCATTTTTGGCTTTGGCATCATCATGTCCATTTGTTCGTTGGTGCTTTTTCCCTTACCTTTACGACCAACTTTTAATCCGGGCATTCCACCGGATGCTGCACCCATCATACCACCTCCCATTCCGCCCATGTCGCCGCCCATGCCGCCTCCCATGCCGCCCATGTCGCCGCCCATGCCGCCACCCATGTCACCGCCTTCCATACCAAGGCCCATTTCGCCGCCCATTTCTCCCATGCCACCTCCGGGTCCACCGCCCATGCCGCCCATCATTCCTCCACCGCCCATGTCGCCACCGGGACCACCGGCCATTCCTAGCTGACCAGCAGCACTGGCAAGTGTAGTTTCTTCTCTTATCTCTTCTACCATTTGGTCATAGTCTATATCGAATACATCCAAAAGCTTTCTGGAAGAAATTAACTTCTTATCATGTAGTTGCATAAACATTTGTTTTTCATTAGAATCATCACGAAGATTCATATCGTTGAATTTTATCTTGGGATAAAGATAAACAGTATCACCGACTTCTTTTGACTCTTCTTCATCAATAAAACCCTGCATCATTGCGATGGGTAAAAATATGTGTTTTTCTACCCAGTCAGAAAGAGTTGAACGCCATGATTCAAGTCTCTGAATCATTGCCTCAATGCCTACCTGAGCAGAGTTTCCTTGAATAGTAATTTTACCATTACGCTCAGTAATAAAGAAACTATTTGGTACAGTTACACACCAAACTTTATCTTTGTAAGGAACTTTGGTGATTGATTCGTGCTTCTTTGATTCAAGAGTTATAGTATTCTTCTCAAGATCAACATCTGACCACTTGACAATCCATACATCATGATTAACTTTTTCTTTCTTCTTTGTAAATGACGGAGCATAGCCACATTTGATGGCTATTTCCATAACATCATCACGGAGACGCTCGCTTGTAGTAATATAAGTAAAATATTCATATTTCTTTGCGAACTTGTTTACTTTGCCCTGATACCTTCGTGTACCATCTCCATTAACAAGATAATTTAAAAGCTTTTTAAGATGTTTCTTGGGAAGATTTTTGATCCATTTAGGAAGTTTCTTGTTTTGAGATAAATGGTCACATTCACCTTGCATTTGTTCAGCAAGTTCAACATTGTAGATTACGAATCTGTGAGAATCACCACCACCATCGCTAAACTTTACATTATATTCCTCGCATTCATCTTGCAAGTTGCACAAATCATTCCAACCTTTTCCCTTTGCACACTGATGTAGCTGGATTCTTCCATATTTTCCATTTCTATTTTTAATTAACGACCCTTCAGACGCATAATATCCATATAGCTTAAGTATCTGATCCAAAGATAGTTTTTTATTGTCAAAAAATTCAGGTAGCTTTACTTCACCTTCCCATTCTGCAGTTCTAACAAATTTGGCCCTGTCTCGCACATTTTGGGCTTCGTCAACTATCCATTCATCAGAATCTCTCTTCTGAAACAGCATTCTATGATTTGGCGTTGCTAAAATATCAATTTTATTTGTTTTAAATTGATACATTTCTCCATCAAAATCATAAATATGTACTTTTGAAGGCTTTTGCCACTCTAATTTTCCAGTGTCTTTATTGTAGGTTGCTATCTCATCATCTTCAGTAATTTCCCAGTAGTTTTTCCATCCAGATTTACATAAACCCTTGGTATCACTAGACATACAACCGTAGGCAGGGCCCTCACCGTTTAATAAAGATTGGTTTAACATGAACCCATCTAGTATCTCTTTTCCAATATATTCTAGCTCTTGGGTTATTTGATGTATCTTACCTGTGGCTCCATGCCACTCGTACTCAAATGCATGGTGTGTAACCAAGGTAAGGTTTGGGTCATTAGAAACGTGGGCCAATTGATTTGCAACATCTGCAATATCTTCTGGTCCAGCGGGTCTGTTATCGTTACCGACTTTAACAACTCTAACGGGAAGGATCATACGCTCAGCGACAATCCAGTTCGCGGTCATAATCTTTGTCTTGTACGCCAACATCTGGAATACACGTCTTAACAAAGATATACCGTAAGTTCCATATGGAGTCTCGTTATGCTTGAGATGACTTACACTTCTATTTGAAAGTGGTATTGGATGACCACTTGACACCATTGCAATTAAAGATGGAGGTAGTTTATCATAAATCTGTTTGGGTTGTCTTCTTTGAACTATTGATCTCAACTCTTCATCGGGAACCATAGCTATAACTGGCTCGCTGGCAAGAATGGATTTTTGAACTTCAACCCAATCAGGGTTAAGAATTACTATTCTCTTTATTTTGCCACCGGGATGAGTACAGACTTCATTCTCAGCCGTTATTCCAGAACCACCACAATTGTGAGTACAAATCATGTTTGCAACATAAGTATGATTGTTATCAACAGTAAAATTGTACACTGTGGTATTCTCTTGATATTTTTTGACATCTTTCACTTTTAAGAAAATATAATTATCTTGTTTATATGTTCCTTGTCCATTTTTTCTTTTTTGTTCTTGTCTCCAATGAACAGTATAACAATGCCTTCTTTGAATGCCCAATGAGTCAATATTGGCTTCTTTTTCCAAAATATATGCTGATTTATTTAAATTAAATAACAATGCCATCATATCGTAGGCTAGTTTTCTACTAACAGTGGTAGTATTGTATTCATTTCTACTTGGCCTAGAATGGCCATCTCCTTCAAGGTATCCTTTAATAAACGCTTCTTTTATATTATTTTGAGCATTCATTATAAATTCAGGAACTTTTTTATTATCAGAACCATGACCACAGTAATAATCAAACCATCCAGCTATTTCTACAGAATAGCCTTCTACCTGTACCACATTCCTTTTCCAATGCTTTACTATTTTTGCTTTTTGTCCAAAATACTTCATCATCCAATTTTGAATCTTTTCAGCAACTTCAATTTCTTCAGCTAAATTTAAAGAAAAATGAAATGTCCTATTAGAGTCTGTGCTGCCTTCGGCAACATACCATCCAATTAATTCAGCAAAATCTTCATCCAAAACGATGTCAAATAATTTTGCTTCATCTTTATTTTTACTTCTGAAAATTGCCCCATTAAATTCTATCTCAGAAACGTTACTATTTAAATAATTATTAAAAGGGCACATTATATAATCATTAGGTTTTATATCTTTGGCTAGTATTTGCTTTATGTCATCCCAATCAGTATTTTTCTGATCTACTCTAGTATGCCCAAATTTATCTGTTCTAATTTGTGGACGAACAATAAGATGTTCATGATCAGAAGTCGTTTTTATATCTGGTATAGACTGGATTTT
>Ga0209349_1000957_pt1 | contig 14467 bp, 16 predicted proteins | sample ETNvirnome_2_130_FD_184067 | JGI IMG/M metagenome (GOLD analysis project Ga0209349, IMG submission 184067) | Marine viral communities from the Pacific Ocean - ETNP_2_130 (SPAdes) (version 2) | ecosystem: Environmental > Aquatic > Marine > Oceanic | place: Pacific Ocean | collected 2013-06-22
CGATGGCTGTTGTTCCAGAAACAGTCAAATTATTTCCAAGGATAGTGGCACCTACAACCTGCATGCCGCCGGAACCAGAATAAGTTGTGGCTGTTATCGCTTGTGCTCCTAGGGTGCCTACTAAAGTTGTGGAGCCGGTCACCTTTAGGTAGCCGGAAGTCTCAACGCCTGTGGTTAGTTGGGCGGTCGTGCCTGAAACTGAAGTGGCAGCGCCAGCAAGCGCGCCAACAAAGGAAGGCGCGGTAATGGAACCAGTAGTGGCGATGGTAGAACTAAATGTTGCGGGGCCGCAAATGTGAAGAATGTTAGAGCCAGAAATGGCGTCCTCGCCTCTTACCATACCATTAACGGTAAGCATCCCATCGCCAATTCCTAGTAGGTCTGTGTCTGTTGGGCTACCAATGGAGCTATTATTATCGAGACGCAGGTTCTGGCCGGATATCAACCCAGAGCCCGATATGGTGCTACCACCAGCAATTGCGCCACTTACATTAAGGGCGTTACCGAAAGTTGCCGCTCCGACAGCATGTAGGGTACTAGAGCCAGAAATCGCCCCCGTGACCGCTACATCTCCTACTGCACCGGATATGGTAGTGGTTATAAGACCCATATATTATCCTCCATCATAAATAGTTTGTTCTCCATCTTCAAACGTAATAATTGTTTTATTTGTGGGGTGAGGCTTAACATGAACTTTTAAGAAGTCCTCCAGGGAGTCAAAAATTGCAATGCCACCACGTGGTGGTGGGTATAGCCAATGAATAACACAATGACCAGAAGCCAGCGATACTCCTTCGATCACCACCCCTTCTCCACTTACACCCGTCTCATCATATTGTCGACATACTGTAAAGGTTCTAATGCCTTGGGGGGCAAGCCGCGGAGGAGGTTTTGGTTTTAAATCCTCTGTCTCCACGGAAGCAAGTTCCACCACACCTTCTATTATATTCATTTTATCACCTCGATTAATATAATTAGTCTAAAATGACGCTCCAGTCCACTTTAAAAACAGGTGTCACAAGCACCACATTTTCTAATATATCAACTCCAAACTCAGTTTGTCCAATATCGATGGCAGTTACTATGCCAATATATTTTCCTTTAGTTGAAAAAACGCCGGCTCCGGAGGAGCCCATGTATGCATGTGAGAACACATATAAATAATCTGAGTTCGCATAGCCCACCACGTCTCCTTTCAGAGTTAGAGGGCCAGTTGAGTTTGGATAGCCTGTGTATATTATTTTATTTAGTATTGAATATGATGTTCTCCATTGACTTCCACGAGGGAGATCTTCCGGAATATTAATAGGTTTTCTGTTGGGGATCGCGCCATCTATTTCTATTATCGCGTAATCGTTTGCTTTATCTAATTTAATATATTCTTTGCACGCGTAAGACTTACCATCATATTCAACACGGAGCAGCGCGCAAGGACCATATATACCATGCTCAACCGTAATTACATAATATTTTCCATTTGCCTTAAAATACGTACCGGTTGTTGAAGAAATTATAAATGCGCCGCCCATTGAGTGTATTTGAACCGCGCTATATCTAGATTTTTCTATTGAGGCTTTGTATTCAGACGAGTACTCATTGCTAATATTGTGTTTGTAAGGTAGCCTAGGGGTGTTTATGAACTGACTATTTAAGACGATGGCAAGCGTTATCATAGCTAAAGAGACAACCAGCACACTGCCCCAAAATAACGTCCTCACCCACTTTAAAAACTTTATCATACATAGTAAGTATGTTAAACCTGACTTTGATAACTTAAAAACACAGGAAGCTCTTGAAGACCCGACCTTTTCGCAAACCATATTAGGTCTTCATTGCCTGTTACTTTTATTCGACCGTTCTTTCCAACGGCAACAAATACGGGGGCCCGGGCCCCATTTTTAATAAACTGATGGTACATTCCATCAAACGCATCTTTGGGCGCACGAAACTCTCGCGATATATGCGGGAGTAATTCTTCCACCGGCATCATTACATGATAGCGCATATCTGTAGAATCCATTGGCGCATCATAGGCCATTACTCCCCCGTCTCGCCAGTCGGCGGCAATATCATCAAGCATCTTTCGTGGTGTTGTCATCGCTACTTGTGGCCTTTGTTTACGCAAGGCACCAAGATTTCCAGCGAGGCCGCCCATCTCATTAACCAAGGCTTCTCTTACTGTTCTAATTGTTCCGCGCTTATTTGTTCGGTGCATCGGAGATATGCGCAAAATACGCAAACCTTTAATCTGCATCATGCCGGGAATCAATATTCTGTCGCGATATTTTACACGGCTTAGCGCACCAAGAATCTCGAACTTAATTTCAAATTTGCCGGTAAGCGCTTGCATCGTTGGGGTCATGTCACCAATAGTTCGTACAGTTGTTACTCCATTAATTCCACGAATCTCAGTTTGTGTTTCCTGAACCTCGCCACCGATATCTTTTGAAAGAGCAACATCAATGGTAATATTGTAAATACGAAGGTCATAATTAGGGTCCTTCTCCTGCAAGAGACTGTCTATTCTTGCTATCTGTTGTTCCATCGACTCTCCCACTGGCTGGGGCTCTCCTATCGTTCCTTTCAGTGTCTCGCCGGGCTGCACTCCACCATACTTGTTCACGGTTCCACTGAAGGCTTTCATCTTCTTCAACTGATCTTGCACCTCTATTACCCAGTTCTTGGGCATGCCAATGTTGGCATCGTCGTCCATTTCAATGTTTCCAGATCTAGCCATGTTGAAGTGAGCATCTTTGATCGGCTTCAGATATTTAAACCACGCTACATATTTTTCTGGCTCACTCATCTGATCGAAGTTGTCTTTTATCCACTTGGTAATCAGAATGATTGCCTCCGCATGGACATCCCCGGCATAGGCCGCGGCACCATACTTATCATCAATGCGCCGAATGGCAATGTTGGGCCACTTGCCCGACATAACATCTGCTTTGGTGGCATCTGCCAACGCTGCCGTCCCCTCCATCGCATCACGGATCGTCTGCATGGCGGCAAGTTCAACCATATCGGAGTTCTCGTTAAAATACTTCACAATATCTTTGACTGTCTGTACTTCCTCGGACGATGCTGTGTGATCTACACCAATAGTATAACGCCAGTTGATAGACATGTTGGGGTATGAGCCTTCGCCAACGTCACCGGAGCGCTCAAATCTCGTTGCTGGTTCAATGATGAAGCGCGAGTCTTTCGCCAACACAGCGCGTGGGGGAGGCGCATCGTACTCTTGACTAAAGGGAAGCTGCTCTTGGTCGGGATCAGAGGCTTCTTGTTCTGCATAAAGTTTCTCCAAGTTTCTCGCCATGTTGCGGTTAAGGTCAGGTGACTGCATCTTCCCACGCAGGATAGATGTACCAAAGATCTTCACCCACAACGCGTCTATGTGATGGTCGCGGGCTGGATCGCGTCCCCACATCATAATTTCCATCGGGATGCGTGCCGCATCTCCGCCGCTATTAATAAGAGTATCTGACCGTCTGTGTGGTCTAAACCAAAACTCTAGTCCTGATTTCTCGCTCCACACTTTCCAGTGATCCATGTCGTATGCAGCCATTTCTTCGCGGTCACGGTCGTAGGTTGTCTTGGCGATGTAGCCGTGCTGTGCCAGATTGCCCCGCACCTCGGCATGTTTCTCCTCGTATTCATTGTCAAACTGCTGCATGTTATCGCTAAAGTCTTCAAAGTGGCGCTCGGCCTCGTCGGCATCTTCAACGCCTTCTTGGTGGCTGAGGCGCCACTCTACACTAAGGACTGCCAGCATGGGGCCGGACGCCTCCATATCTCCCTCGTAACCTGGCGGGAAAGAGCTTTCTTTCATCTGGATCGACCACTCTACTTCTGGGTCGTCGCCCGGAAGATCCCAGCCGATTGTATCAAATCCCGACTCATCCTCAAACGCTCGTGCCTCGTTGCCCCATGAGTTAATCGGGATGGGGCTGAGGCTGTCGTCAGTTGTCGCATCCGAAGTGGCGGTCCTCGGTCCCAGTGTCGGGATATAAAAACCCTCTTCTTCTTTAAAGCCTTTCCAGCGAAGTTCAATCTCCATGCTGGCATAGCCGCTCATGTATACATACGCGCCGTCGCCCCCGTGTTCCTCGGGACCGTGAGCCTCTGCTGATATCGACGTTTGTTCACCATCGTAGTTGTTTGCTATTTCACTAAGCATCTCGTCAATGGCTTCAATATCAACTGCGCCTGCAAAACTAACGTCGCGGTTTCGTGAGGATAGATAGTCATTCATCTCTCGGAAACCATCCCAGTCGTTGGAGTGCTCGCCGCTTTCTTGGACTGAGTTGATGTTCATGTTCTTAATGAACCAATCGATGTGATCCCAGGTCTCCTCCGGGGGAGCATCGTTAGAGCGCCCCTTGATCTGATAAAGGGTCTCGTCATCCCAAGTCATCGTGATATAAGACGAGGATGCCTTGCGCTTGCCTTTCTTCTTGCGCAGAGAAACAAGAACGCCGCGATTGTCGCCACCGCAGTGCCCCATGCGCTCGCCTTCAACAGGGCAGTTAGACACATCAAGATTGTACCAGTAAGAGCCATCCTCAAAGGTGTGTATGATAAAGTCGGGATCTTCTTTGTTGTTTAAGTCATCTTGAGCAACACGGTAGGCGTCCACCATGCTTTTTTCGCCTTTAATCAGTTCATAGTTGGTGGGCTCAGAGTTTAACCATGCGAACAGCAAATCGTATCTGTACCACCAATTTTGAAACTCTTGCTGAAGAAGTACTTTAAAGTATTCTTGGGTGGATTCAACTTTCTCGCTGGGAATTCCCGCTTTGCTCAAAGCCTTCACGGCTTTCTTAAATGCCTTGGGCCACGTGCCCATCGGCTTGGCGAGCACATTCTTGATGTTTTGAATAACGAACTTAACTTGCTCAGAGCGCTTTATCATCTCGTCGTCGTACTCTACGTGCTTGAAACTGCCGTCATCGGCAGTGCCATACGGTGTCGAGGTTCGGGCTTGCAGGGGGGCAATGGGGTCGTCGCTGCTGGGTTGCTTCTGCACATAGTCGCCGTACTGATCGATCAGATGATTAACGGCAGTAAACTGAAGGTTCTGCACGTTATCCGTCGTGAAGGCTTTCTTCCAGCCATTGCCTGTGTACACCTTCGCCTTCTCCGGGGAAGACGGCATTGCCTCTTCGATAAAATCGACGACATATTCGGGGAGACCGATGTCTCTTAGACCCTCTGTTAAAACTTCTTCACGAAGATACTTAAACCAACTACCTGTAGAAATATCCATTAATTTTCTCCGACATTATAAATAGTTGGACTTTGTTAGAAGTTAGCAATTAATACTTCTTTACATTCAGATCTCTTGTTCGTTTCGATGCCCCACTTATTAATCATCGTTATATTGCTATCTTTGTACCACTTAAACACCCTAGGGGATGCATAATATAACAAAATAACTTTTTTATCTGTTGTTTCGAAAAATTCTTTAATTTTTTTATGGTAAATCTTTGTGTCCTCAATGCCTGCCGGTTTTCCTTCCTCGAACAAGTTTAACGTGCATCGCCCGAGAGTCATTAGGATGTAATCATCGTCATCAACATGTTTAACGCTTTCGATGATGTCGTCTTCTCCATCAAACTGCAGGTGAAAATTTTGTGGAGAGAAACTCTTAAGGTGTGAGAACATCAAAGGATTGCATTCGGAATGTTGTAGGGCTCCTGATGAAATCCGCGCGTCGTCTGAGCACTGATTTAACATAAAAAAGGTGCCGGCTCTCACATATGGGTCCACGTATGTGGTAAAGTTCGTCTGATATACTTCAAACATTTTTTTATCTTTAATAGGAAAGTAGTATCCTGCAAAAGCAGCTACTCTTTCCGGATCAAGGGTCGCACACCTCCAAAATTCATAAACAATATATCTATTTGTGTGCGCCACTGCAAACCGGCTATCGTTAGCCAAATTAAATTCTATAGCACCATCATAGAACAAAAAAGAATGGAGCACAGCGCCTGGTGGTATCTTTTTCTTGAGGGCGCCCGTGCAATTAAATTTATTTGTTAGGGGAGTTTTTAGTGGGCTTCGCTGCATCCTGTCGGCCTTGCTGTTGTTTAAATAAGTTTATTGTTTCTGATAAATCAGAAGAGTCCAATATATTATCTAAGTCGTCTGCGGTGTCTATAACTGCCTCTGGCTCTATTTCTGTTTGTGACTGTTGTTCTTCTTGCTCATGGTTCATCGAGATATAGCCATTTATAATATTCTCGGCATCTGATAAAACGATATCAACGCTTGCCAAGGCTTCACGGATCCGGCCAATATCGCTTGCCGTGGCCGGCTGCAAAAGTTCCGATGTATCGGTTGCCATTAGTTTTTTAAACCTGGCGGTAAGATCGCTGTGCATCGAGACATTCGCCTTCTCTACTAAGCGCCTAAGCTCCTTTGGTACCTCGTCTATCTGTACAGAATATTGCAGAATGACTCTATCTTGTTTGTTCATATTATTATCCATTTAAAAGTTGTTTCTTGCGAGGTTTATTTAACTTTGTTTCAATGTGGGACGGGGCCCCAACCACCACAATTTCTGTCCCTGTATTGCCTCTGTTGATAGTTAATTTTGAAAACTCATGGCTCGGGCTAAGATCCTTGTGGACATGGCCCTGCTCGTTGAGTTGTTTGATTCGCGCCTCTTCGCGAATCATTATTACGTGGTCAGGATTTATAAATATTTCTTTTAGTAAGTAATTTTGACTTGTTGAATATGTTCCGTTGACACACACTTCAGTAAGTTTTATTAGCATTTGCTCTCCATGGGGTATACGTTTCTGATTGCCACTGCGGCTTCGCGGCCGCGGGCATAAACAATATAATTGCCGCCCATCCAGCTAGAGCCTACTGGTATTTCTTCGATAAGAACGCCGACGATGGGCTTTTCTGTCTTTTCGATGTATTTGTTGTTTCTATCGAACAATAAAACATCTTGTGGGATATAAATTAAATCTCCTTCTTGCACGTATTAATCCTCCGTTTGTATAATTCCAAAGTTAGTAGTAATTAGTGTTCCCGCACAGCTTGCAGCATTTTGCAGGGCAGTTCTAGTAACTTTTACTGGGTCTATTATTCCGGCATCGAAAAGGTTTGTCATGTCTCCATTGCGGAAATCCCAGCCCTCCCCGCTGTCTGCTGCCGAAACTTGTGAGACAATCAGATCGGGAGAGGCGCCTGCATTCAATGCCATTTGTCGAATTGGTTCTTTGCAGGCCTCTTGTATGACCGCGGCGCCTATTCCTTGGTCTACATGACAATTTTCGCCACTTGTAATAATCATTAGGCCGCGTGAGGCCCTCAGAAGTGCGGCACCACCGCCCGGCACAACTCCCTCTTCCTGCGCAGATCTTACTGCCTCTAGAGCATCCTCAATACGGTGCTTGCGTTCGGTCATTTCAACCTCGGTTGAGCCGCCGACTCGAATCACAGCTACGCCGGAGGCCAAACGCACAATGCGCTGCTGGTGTTGGTTTGCTTCTTCTAGTGATTCTGTTTGTTCAATCTCGGCTTTGAGTGTTTCAATACGAGCCTCAATTGTTTCACCATCACAATTACCACCGACAATTGTTGTTTGATGCTTGCTGCTTTCAATAAACTTTGCGGAGCCGAAGTGTTTCATTTGAACATTGTTTAACTTGATGCCGGATTCTCGGGTGATAAATGTTGCACCGGTTGACGTCGCAAGGTCGTCAAGCAGTTGACGGCGCTCTGCGCCATAGTTGGGTGCCTTGATTGCTGCAATCTTAAGGGTGCCACGCATTGCATTCATGATCATCGCGGCCAGGGCCTGTCCTTCAACGTCTTCTGCGACTATAATGAGAGGTCGGCCTTCACGAGCCACCATTTCTAACACTGGGAGTATCTGTTCGACGCTGGAAATCTTATAGTCTGTAACCAGCAGTAACGGTTCGTCATGGTGCATCACTGCTCGGCGCTCATCCGTGATGAAAGCACCAGCACAATAGCCAGCATTAAACTTAAAGCCTTCCGTCACATCCAGTGAGGTTTCTAGTGACCTAGACTCTTCGATTGTGATGGAGCCATCTTGGCCTACGCGATCAACCGCCAATGATATCAGCTTTCCAATTGAGCGGTCATTGTTTGCAGCGATAGTTGCGATATGTTCAATGTCATCGAGGCTCGCTACTGGACGCGAAGATCTTTTAAGGTTTTCTAACACCTCCTTGGTAGCTATCTGAATCCCACGCTGAAGTTCTGTGGGTGATACGCCAGATGCTATAAACCTCTGTGATTCTCGTAAGATAGCGCGGGCCAGCACTGTCGCCGTTGTTGTGCCATCACCAGCGGTATTGTTTGTTTCGACAGCAGCTTGTTTGATGACCTGTGCGGCAGCATTTTCAAAGGGGTCATCACATGCAACAAAAGCCGCAACTGTCACACCATCCTTTGTGATGAAGGGCGTCTGGCCCTTCTCTTGAAGGAGGACACTTCGACCTCTCGGGCCGAGTGTGGAAGCAACGTTGTCTGCTAGCTTGTTTGCTCCATTCATTATCTTTTGTTGTAGTGTCTGATTGTCGTCGTATTCGCGACCCATTGGTACCTCACGGTTGTGTATATATTATAAGCGCATATTAAGATTATGTCAAGTTATTTATTCTGTATCACGTATTTCTTCCGTGCCACTCGCAATGTCTTCGGCATCTTCTTTAGCGTCGGTGGCGAGAGAATCGTTTTCTAGCCCTCCGGCCACGTAGGAGTTTAGATTACTAGAGAGATTTTTAAGATCGCTAAAGATAACAAATATTGATTCATTGACTTTAGTAATAGAACGATCCAGCATGTCTTGAATCTTTGCGGCGCCGATCTCAATGGTGCCGATATCAAAATCTCCATAGGGGAAGAGGTTGTCTTGGCTGCTGATGCTCCCCAGTTTTCCTAAGTCTCCCTTGGCCAGTTCAAATTGGCGATTCATAAGATATCCCTCGGTGCTTTGAAGAGCCATCGCAAAGAGTTCCGGCGATGCTTCGCTTCGAAGCTGGAGCAGCCTCTTCAGAGACTTGGGGCCCGCCATGAGTTTCAATTCTTTAAGTTTCTGTCCCCGTGCCGATCCTCGACTGCCCAGCTTGGCTCGCTGCTTAACGGCCGCATCTGCGCCCTTGGTGTATATTTGTGTAAATATTTCCACCTCCTCGGGAGTGGCAAAATTAATCTGTTTAATAAGATTTCTTCTTCCCACGGTAGGTTTGGCATATCCAAAGCGAGTGGGGGCTGCTCGTTCCTCGGTGCCTTTAAAGGTTCCTGTTTCAATGTCCACTAAATTTCCAAATTCGGTTTCGAATTCTCCAATCGTCTGGTCTTGAAATCCAGCGCTTCCCATAGAATCTTTAACACTCTGAATAAAAGTATCTACTAGAGGCTTAAGGTTTACCGCGGTGCGGCCCGGCATCTTAAGTAAGTCCGCTAAGCCGCCACCCTCTGCTACCATCTGTTCCAATTGGGCCGTATCCGTGGCAAAGACCGAAGGGATGCGTAAGAGGTGGTTAATCTCCTTTCTCTTAAGTGCCAGAATTTCCAGCACATTTTGGAGGGTGAAGTTGAAACCATAGAAGTTTAACTTCCCTTCTTGCTTCAGTCCTTCCCCCGATAAATCTTTGGTTACAACGATATATTCCATAAAACCGGCATCAATTTCTCCTTCACCCGTAAGATCATCAACCAACTGCTTATAAGAGCCGCCAACTTTTAATTGCCCCTCTTTGTAAAGCTTAAGAGAGATTGGGCGGCCGCCCTTTTCAATCACAATATCAGCAATAGTTCCAGCACCACCTGCGGGGATTTGTTTTCCAGTTTCAGCATCAAGCAAAACAGCCAAGAAAGATTCAAACGCAAAGCCTGCCGATGATGCGTTAAAATTTGTGATGATATTCGTGAGAGTCTTATAAAAAACTAGGTTGGAAATGGTCCGACTAATTTGTTGGCCCGGTGTTCCCTCTTCTTCGGAGAGGGGGTTTTCAAAATACTCATTAAGCTCTACAATCTTTCCCTTAATATCAGTGCCCGGGGCAATATTATTAAGAAACTGTGCCAAGTCTTGTCCTGCTGCAGTGCGCACCTCTTTGCCGCCTTTTTCAGGAGTGGTCAGAGAACCCCACCCAATTTCGGTGATAGGGAGAGTGGGAATGAGATCCAAAGTAAGGTGTTGGGATTGTTTTTCTTTTCTGCGCTCCAACATGGGAGATGCCGGAATGGAAATCTCCATCACTTCCTCAATCATCTGAATCAATGCTTGAGGGGTTATCACCTTCTCTTTCTTTATGTATTCTTCTCTCAGGATATTTCTTAACTCAGACATTCAAAAACCTCAAATAATTATATCAGCAATACCTAATTCTACCGCTTCTTCTGCAGATAAATAGACGTTAACATTACGTTCTAGCATCTTTTTTACGTCCTTTTTTGTCATATTTGTTTCACTAACCAAACAATTTATGTACATTTTTTGAATCTGTTCGACTGCTTCCATTTCATTTATGAGATTATGAATCGGACCGTGGTTGCCTGCGACAACGGAATGAATCATGACGCGACAGTTCTTACCGATCTTTCGCTTACCTTTCGTACCGGCTGCTAACAGGGGTACACCGGCCGACATAACCTTCCCCATTCCGATGGTATGAATCTCTGTTTCTTCACGAACCTGTCTCATTACATCGTACAAAGCAAACATGTCATCGGCATTTCCACCATAAGTTGAGATATAAAATTCAACGGGCCTCTTCTTATCATCCGGTAATACACGGTTTGTCTCATTTAAATACAATATTGCATGCACTATCTCGGCCACCTTCTCATCAACCACCTCGCAAAAAAGGCCGACAAGGCTCATTTCTGGCTCGGGTGGTGCCTGAGACTCACGCAAAGCCTCCGGGTCAATAAAAACAATTTTGTCTTTGCTGGTGTTCTTTTGCTCTTCCTCTAAGATTGATTTTATGATTTCTTTAATCTTACCGATCATCGTCTACCTCCCAAAATTTTAGTGCGGCGTCTCTGTTGGCCAGCAAGTGGCGCATTGCACTGGGCCAATCCTCAAACTCTACCATTGAACGAAAAAATGGTGGATGGTACTCCAAAAGAACCGCAATGGAGCGAGCCTTAAACAATGCAATATCTTCGTCGTGTCGATATTCAAACTTTCGAATCTGCTCTCTTGACTTATCAGTCTCTTTCATTTGTTGCGTGGTCAGTGCCTTGGTGTAGGCGAAATTCTCTATCGCTTTAATAAGAAGAGACAAGTAAATAATGTGAGATGCTTTAATAAGCGAAAGCGATAGGCGCGCTGACCTCAAAAAATAAAATGTTTTATGTGTTACGTATCCAAACAGAAACGTTAGTAAATAAACCCACCAGTATTCCATATAACCTCAAGAAAAAAGCCGCCAGCATCAGCAGCGGCTTTTATATATTATAACTTCTCGTAAAACAAATGTCAAGTTATTTTGCTGATGTTAGTCTCTTCAAAATTCTTTCAGCTAACTGGTTTGCCAGATCGTCATTCTTCTTCTGCTTAGTTAGGCGCGCAACCACGCGGCTAGCAACTTCCTGAACTATTTGATCTTGGCTCTCATACATGTCGCGGGCGCCAGGAACTTCTTCTTCCTCTTCTGCGCCCATTCCCATGTCTAATCCGCCAAGCTCCTCTTCGCCGCCAAGCTCCTCTTCGCCGCCGAGATCTTCCTCGCCGCCGAGATCTTCCTCGCCGTCTACTTCAGTACTGACGGGCTCGCCAGTCACCTCTTCAAGAGCGCTTTCAAGGGCTGTCATGAAATCTTCGATGGAAACCATGCCGGCTTCGCCGCCGCCAAGTTCCTCTTCGCCGCCGAGATCTTCCTCACCGCCAAGCTCCATCTCTTCCTCGCCGCCTCCGACTCCAAGATCATCCATGGGTGCTTCCTCGCCGCCCAGTTCCATCTCTTCGTCTTCTTGCTCTTTAAGCCAGCGACCGGTGGGATGGCCATTACCGTCCTTGACTTCCTTACCTGGGCCATGGCCCTTGTTGGCAGTCTTGTCTTCTTCCAAGCCGCCCATCTCTTGAAGACGGCCAGCGCCTAGTGGAGTGAGCTTAGCCAGCTTCATAAATTGGCGAATTTCGCCTTCCGTTAAAAGTGTTTTACGAGCCATGAATATTCTCCTCAATTTGAACTCATCTATAAATAGTGCTATGATTCCTTATACTCCAAAAAAAACTAATCATTCAACAGAGGGGACTTTCTTATCTTCCGGAGAGTCTCGGTTTCTATTTGCTTTACTCTTGCAAATGATATTCCTAAGCGGTCCCCAATTTGTCTCAACGTCATGTTTCCATTTTCATATATAGACACTAAACAGCAGTTGAAATCTTCTTCATAGTCAACCCACAAACGACAACTTGCTTGTTCGCAAATACTATTTTTTTTCATGCACAGGCTAGCGCATGTACGTAAACCGTTTCCCCTCATAAGTCTGGGTGTTCCTCTGCTATTATATCGAAAATGTCGTCAATCAGTTTCTCGTCACCGAGGCCCAAGGCGCGGACATTATCTTTACCTTTAGTTCTTAACTTTTTAGATTTTGTTTTTCTTTTTTCCGATTGTTGTTTTATATCATCGATAAACTCAACAATTCTTTCATCCCCTTGAATATATCCTGTGACCATACACCTAAAAAAATCTGACTGAGTTAGGCCATCATAACGCAGCCTGTTAACAAGCTGTGCATGGCGATGGTCATTCTCTTTAAAGACAATTCGTTTATTTAAATTACCGTATTCTATTTCATCGGACATTACCAGCTTCTCCCAACAATATGGGTATTGCTTTCAGATATGCCAGATGTGGTTTGTCTAACAAATGTGGCTTTCGCATGTAAGTCCGAAAGAGTCCGCGCTCCAGAATATGAGAAGCCTGAGCGAATTCCTCTCTCCAACTCTTCTAAAATATTAGAGGCAGACCCTCGATAAGGCACCCGTGAAGAGATACCTTCAAAAGAAGAATATTTTCCACGCCATTTAATTTGAGCTTCTTTGCTGGCCATTCCGCGATATATCTTCCATCGGGAACCATCCTTTTCTTCGAAAATCTTTCCCGGGCACTCGTTGGTGCCAGCCAACAAAGACCCCACCATGACTGCATCTGCGCCGGCCGCTAAAGCCTTCACCATGTCACCAGATGTTTTGATACCACCATCAGCGATAATTTTTACATCGCGATCTGTTTTTGCACAATCTATAATAGTTTGAAGACCTGGCAGGCCATGGCCCGTTTGAATACGTGTCGAACAAATTGAGCCGCCCCCTATATTGCAGCGAACGGAATCAACCCCCCAATCTGCTAGATCATTTATACCTTCCAGGGTGGCCACATTGCCAGCCATAATATGGATAGAGTCGCCAAATGCGTTTCTAAGGGTTTCTATGGCTTCTTTCATTAAGATGTGGTGCCCGTGAGCAACATCCACACAGAAAAAGTCTACCCCCACAGCCTGTAATACTGCTGCTCTATTTAAAAAATTTCCAGAAACCCCAATGGCGGCGCCCACTATTGGGTCTTCCCCCTGTAGTTCTTCTTTGGCCTCTATAACATGTCGGACCTGTTCCTCAGCTGTATTATATCGGTGTATGACCCCTGCGCCACCGGCAGCAGACATGGCTACTGCCATGGGTCCTTCCGATATCGTATCCATTGGAGATGATATTATTGGGAGGCTTAAGCTTAGGCCACTACCTAATTCTGTTGATATATCTATCTCGGACCTAGAACGAATATCTGAGTATCGCGGAACCAGCAACACATCATCATAGGATACGCATGTCTGTACATCGCGATTCATATCTTATTTCTCTCTCTTAATAAAGTCTTTGATATCTTTTACATAATACCACGTATGTTCGTTGGGGGAGTCAGGGTCAGGCATTGTTCTAATTTTCGCATCCCCCTTATCGATTTTTGTCTGAATAAGTGAAATCGTAGGTACCCCATTGAATTTAAGTCTTTTTTCAATTGCTGGATTGTCATGAATATTGAATGCAAAAAAATGTATATCCGAAAGGTCTTCATCCTCTGCTATTTCTTTGTAATATTCTGCGAGTTTGTGACAGTAATGACAATCGTTTGAATAAAACTTTACCACGCATGTCGCCTCCTCCTTTACTTTTCCGCTTAGTATCTTATCTAATGCGAATGGCGATAACCTATCTACGCTCATCTAATATCTCCTGTGTTTTTCTTATACATTCTGGACAAAACAATCTAACAACGTCTTGTTTTGCCACGACACTCCATGACTGCGCCATGTCCTTGTCTTTTTTGTCAAATGGTTCTTGACATGCACTACATGATTCTGGAAGCTTCTTAAACTGGGAAATTTTCTCGGTAATATTTTCTGTGTTTTCTTCTCCCATCTTCTTCTTCATTGTTCTGCGAGTCGCTCGATTCATCCGGTA
>Ga0209349_1000958_pt1 | contig 14463 bp, 19 predicted proteins | sample ETNvirnome_2_130_FD_184067 | JGI IMG/M metagenome (GOLD analysis project Ga0209349, IMG submission 184067) | Marine viral communities from the Pacific Ocean - ETNP_2_130 (SPAdes) (version 2) | ecosystem: Environmental > Aquatic > Marine > Oceanic | place: Pacific Ocean | collected 2013-06-22
AAATTCATCTGCATCACCATCTGCATTGCATCCAAAGCAATGAAACTCCTCCCTTTTGGGTGATACGCTGAATGATGGGGTTTTTTCCTCATGGAACGGACATATTCCAAAGTAATTCTCACCTCTTTTAGTTAAATCCACCACTTTTGATACTACACTTACAATGTTACTCATATTTTCCTCCTAATTAACATTTTTAAGCAATATTAACCTGTACATTATCCATTAATCCAATTCCTAATGAGAAATGTGCTAATAACACCGCATCAGCCGTCTTTAGCGTAATCTTTTCCTGAGGATAGAGACTTTGTGCCAATCCTTTCAGGTGGTTCTTGCGGTCTTTCTTGTCTTTGGGCATAGAACCATACACTTTCATCCATTTCTGAGGAGATACCTCCACATATGGAATCCTGAGACCGTTCAATATCCCTAACCATGTACCAAAGTTCTTACCAAAGTTAAACATTGATGTTACTCCCTGACCGGGGAATGCGTGTACCTTTTCAATCACAGCCCTGACAGTTGATGCCGGGTCTATCCAATCATCAAGTATATCAGACATATCCCTAATCGTAGCAGGACATTTATATATTTCTATATAATGAGTTTTTGAATCAGGGAATATTAAGCATATACCGCCATTAATACCGGGGTCTATGCCTACGTATACCATCTTACTTGTTTTAGCCATTTTGACCCCTTTTTGGGCGTTTTGGAGGTATTTTAGGGTTTGGTTTCATCTTACCATACGCTGTATACCACTTTAACAGCCAAATAACCGTATTTGTACAACTGACGTTATTATTAACCGGGATATGTGGTTTTATTTCTACCAATGGAGTTTAACCGGGGACATAAATGGGCTATCCGCCTTTTTAAAGATTTTATTAATATTATATACCCTGTGTGATGAAAAAACACCTTTTAAGGGTGTATGTAGTTTTGTCCATCCATACCACCACCCATTTCCGTGCTTTTTAAACAACTCATCCCTGTCTTTTTTGTATTGGGGATTAGTAGTGCCTCCTTTATACGGAAAACCTCTTTTCCAATGTTTCCAATCACCTCTGTCGTTAATCATCACGCACCTTTTCATAAAACTTAAAGAATGTCATTAATAGAATTAATAGACCTATAGCAAGTAATACAACACCTAATCCTAAGATAAACAGGTTAGCAACCCAATTAGCAATTTGAATCATTCATTCCTCCTGTTTAATCAAAAAACCGTCTTTTATTGACCTTATACCTCACTATTGCCTTTGTTACCGGGTCATAGTTTTTATCAACATCAAATATATAATACGACCTTGCCCTCCCTGCAATCCCATGTATACGTTTATTCCTCCACTTTATGATATGTAGATAAGGGTCTTCCTTTCCATGTTTTGCAATCATTGGGACGACAATTCCAATTTTATCCATTTTGTGGAATAAATTGAATTTTGGTACGAGTCCACTCCCTCGTATTTTCGGGTTATCACTTCTCTGCCCCACCTCTTTCCAATATTGATTTTCCATCATTAGCCACCCTATCCGGGCAAACTTAATAATATAATCATTTCTTTCTTCCTTTTTGGTGGGAAGTATTACCCCGACATTAACGTAACCATCACCTATCTCATATCTACCCATTAGAACGGCAACTCCTCTCCCTCTGTAGTTAACCCGTTATTATCTGCCAACCATCCCGGTATGTCTATAGACCCTACATCACCCACGTTGTTGATAGTTTTGTTCTTTATCTGTGAATTAGGTATCCATACTTCACCTGAACCTGAACTCTTTTGTTCAACCATAATAGCCTTTTGGGATGTTGCCTTTAACTCTACCCCATTTATCGTCAATAAATCAGAGGTATTGGTTTGTGCAGGGGGACTCTGTGCCATTTGTGGACGGTTGTAGGAGGGTTTAGGTGGTGCAGTTTCAGGGGCTGTTTTCATAATATTAGCAACAACCTCATCAGCCTTTTGCTGTACGGATGATTTGTTGGCGGGTGGGGTGTTCGTGGGTGTAATTGTGGAGTAGTCCTGAGAGCCACCGCCACCCGCCTTTTTGGGATTGGATGGTATGTGAGAGGGTGAAGATGTCGGAGGTGACCAATCCCGTGATACAAAACCATTAAATCCCGCCTCTGTCCAATATTTAGGCAGAGAGTATAAATCTCTCCCAATACCAAATAATACTGCTGTTCGTTTAAGAGCATCGGACACAACGCCCTTTTCTTGCTCAAAATCTGTTTCAGCACCTACATCCATCTTGGAAACAACCTTTCCATCAGGAAAAGTAACCGACAATTTACAAAATGTTTTCCTCCCAAGTAAAACATATTCATTTGACCAATTTTCTACTCCAAAGGTATCGTCTAACACTTGCATAACGTACCGGGCATCTATATACGCTAACATTTGTACAGATTCGCCCTCTGATAATCCAAACTTAGCCTGTCTGTATTTAATTTCATTTGACGGTACGGGTTCTTGTAGTAAATCCTCAATATCCTTATTATTTAACTCTCTTGACATTTTTTAACTCCTTTTTGACTTTATTTGTAATATCAATTTCCACGCCATCCATTACATGAACAGCCCACATTAATTCTGAATTTTTACGTGTTGGCATATATTCCACCAACGCCTCTATAAACCAATCATATTTAAGCCTGTAAATTAAATGTTCCCCGTCATCAGATTCATCATTAAACGGAGGAACATTATCATAAGTGAACCCACCTGCATAGTGGTTATCGTCTATCTTTAAACCACGCATCTGATTGGTAGTCTGTTTTAATATCTAACCCTAAATCACCCTGCTCACCTGAATTTAACATAGCAATACCTGCCTCCATACCCCTTAAAGCCTGTAGGATGCTATTAGAACGCTGTTTTAACGATTCAATGGTAGTTTGTGCCTCTACAGGTGAATTTGTCCAAGAATAGCCTTTCTGAGATGATAGTATTAACTGCCCATTAGCCCGGTGGTAGTGAACCAATGCCCTAATCTCAGACCCGGACAGGCTTAACCCCTTTTCAATTTTGGGGGATTTAATATGATTGGGGTATTTATAATTATCCTTTAGGGTTTGTAAGAATAAGTCCTTAACGGCTAACGCCCTTGCAGATAACCCCGCTACATTATCAAAACCCTTAACCATTTAACTTTTTGGCGTTGTCCTTAATAAATTTCTCCATAAAGCCCTCTACCATCCGTGAGCCTGACCTACCCAACATTTTGCATAGCACAAGAAACTTATTCCGGGTTTTAGGGTTCACGTCATAAACGTGAAAATGATGCTTTTTATTGTCTGTTTTCAATGTAATCTCCTTTTATCTCGCTACGAAAAATATAAATCCGTTATGGTGCATCCAAATAACAGTTGCCCACGTAATCACGGTTGTGGTAAACCTGTACAACGATTTAATCCGCCCGTGATTCTTATCTAATAGTTCCAACATATCAATATCCTCCTAATATGAATTTGTTAATGTAATAACTCTTCTAATTGTTATCCAAATCATTAATGTATGCCTGTGCAATTTCATAGAAATTGACCTCGTTGATTGCACTATTACAGACATCAGCAAAAAAGCCTGATTCGTTTGCTATTGCATCTAATGTGTCCTCTGCATACATTTGTAATTCCAATGACAACTCATAGGCATCTTTCCCTACTGCCATCTCTAAAACCGCATTGTGGGACGATTCATCATTATCCAACCACAGTTTATAATTCCACGTATACCAATTCGTCCATCCGTTGTATTTATTATCACTCACCCTGAACCTCCTTTGTGAAAAAGTCCTGTTCGTTTTCATTCATTGTTACACCGTCTGTATGTGTTAATCCAATGCAATGCCCGTTTATATTACATTTTATAAACCATTGCCCTAATGAATCCAATACAACCTCATAGGCTGTGTTACTCCAATAGACCACTTTTCCACTCCTGACGGCTGATTTAATCTCACTTAATGTCATTTAGAACCTCCTCTATCTTTTCTCGTTAGGCACTTATCCCCATCCCATTCAGTTCTGTATGGATAAGTACAATACAATGTTAGGTATTCATCCCCCTTGTCAAACTTGCAACCCTTGCAACACTCAGGTTTCCACGTTACAAATGAGGGGGCTTTATCTTTAGTCATTTTACCATCCCCTCTAAATGGTCTATTGCATAACCATCAAGTATGCCATCACTCAACCAATCATTAACCCAATCACCTAAGTCATTTCTACGCATTGCCATAGCCATTTTACTAACCCTGCCCCTCAAGTCCTTATATCCCTTGAGTAGTTCCGGGGCTAATGCAAAGAGGGTTGCTAATTCCTGTGCCTCTTTATCACTACCGTATACCTCTGCTATTGAATCATCATCCTTTTTGATTAAGGTAAACCCGGCAGGACTCTCTGATGCAGAGGGTTGTGTTGTTAGTTTAATATAGTCATAGTGCAATTTATCAGAAACAGCCTCTATTGTAATATTATCCCTGTTCTTTTTCTCATACTCCACGTTCTCTTTTTCCAACTCATCTCCCCAACTACCATATTTAATTTCACTCATTATTTCGACTCCTTATTAAAACAACTATTACATAATCTCTTTAATAGATTCAAATCTACCGATAGCAAACCAATCCCTTTTGGGTTTTTATTCAAAAATTTCCAATCTTTACCCTTTTTAAAAACCTCTTTTTGACATTTATCACATCTCATTTTGAACTCCTTTCGTCAACGGCTTTTTTTAATTCATCAATGTGATAATACAATTCCCAAGACCGGTTCACTCTCTTATTCATTGCCTGTTTCGCTATGTAATCTCCGTGCATTTGAAAATCAATATTCATACACAACCAATCCCCACCTGTTAAACTACATAAAAGGTCAAACGCTATTTTACAGACACCATTAGGATTAAAGTAATGGAATAACGCTGTTTCCTTTGCAGAAAAGTTATCTTCGGCTACTTTAGCCTCGTTCATTAAATAGTCAATATCTCTCATTTTTTTCTCCGGGTTTGTGTTTGTTTTCTCTGTATTCATATCTAACATCTACAAGAAATGTATCATCTATAAGAGTAATAATGCAAGAGATATTTTAAGGTTTGTTTATTTATTTGTTATTTTATGACGTGAAAAAAGTTTATAGTTTCACGTGGAACGCTACCATTGTTCTTCCAATTTACAGGAAAAATCATAAGTGCGATGGGATGCTTGTCTAAGTTTTATACTCTTTTGGTCAAACCTGACTATTGCAAAATTATCCTCATCCTTATCAGGTTGGAAGATAAAAGGGATTGCCCCTCCTAAAGTGAGTGAAAGTATCCCATATAGGGTATCACTTGCAGAATGTGTATCTGTTGCTAAATCAGTTATCCCTGACATATCGTGAAAATTAGTATCATCTGATTTTAATATATGTTTAGGGAATACTTTATCTTCAGGCATAAACGCAAATTTTAAGTTCCATGTTCTACGCCCACGTCTACCTGAAATAAAATTACGATTAAGAAGTGGTGCTTCACCTGTCCCTGTGTCCGTGCGACCCCAAGCCGGGATATCCCCCCAATCCGGGGGAGAGTGCCACATTGTATTAGTTAATGTAGAGCCTCCACGTGTTGTCTGTGTTTTTGTACCATCAAACTCATAACTCTGTGTTAAACTCATATTTGGGGCTGTGGGCATTGTAAATTTACGCCCAAACACGTGAGTACCTAATTTAGGTGCTACAGTTCCGTCTACAGAGCCATCTACCCCCCAAGTCCCATCAATATCATTATAAGCACTCAAGATAAGACCAATTTTAAGTGTAGAATTATATCCGAAAGCCCCATACCACGTGTCTTGACTTCCATCTATGTAGTCATCATATTGTTCATTGGCAGAATGGAGAAGACCTCCGCTAAGTTCTGCTAAAATATAACCATCTGAATTTGGGACTATATTAACATCCTCAAATGTATTGGGAGACATCCAATCCCCACCATATACCTTATCATCAGCACTCCCTCTAATAATCTTATTAAATATATTTTCTGTACTTCCACCCTCTATTATTTGATGACCCATAAAGTTAGAAGTTATCACCCTCCATGTATGACCTGTAGGTGGGTTGGAATGTAAATCGTGTCCTAATATTCCCCCAAAGTTTGAAGTTCCTACAAATCTTGTGTACGCAATTTTATCCGTTATGAGGGGAAATACGGCATCATTTATCCAACTATCATTATCACCTGTCTTAAACATATAGTGCTGATAATTTCTATATGTAGATTCTTCCATTTTTGAGGGATAAGGTCGGGTTTTGGCAGGGTTGAACTCGTGGATATTAATGGGTATATTATCATCATCATCGTATGAGTACAAGCCGATGGTCGAGGCATACCACCCAATAGCCTTTAGATATTGTAAATAATCTATCCAAAACGCAGGTGTTGATACTCTTTCGTAACTCATGCTACGTAAGTATTCCCATAATTTTCCCAAACATCATCATAGTCCTCCCAAAGTGACTTATCAAGTGTTTCCCAATAATGTATATTTTCCGCATTTATTATTGTAGACAATTTATTACCATCCCAATCAACCACAGTAGTGTAAATTGGCTTAAAATACCCCCTATACGTTAATATCTCCGTCTCTGCGGACATAGATAGCCCCCACAGGTTATAAATGAGTATTTTGTGTGTATTGTATTTTATGTCCCACCCGTCAGGGAGGCTATTACTTAATCGTGTAATCTTCCCCCCGTATACTATCTCTAAAATAGCAATAGAGCCGTCTGATGATAATCTAACTTCACCGCCACCAAAATACAGATTGCAAACTGTAGGGATATTATTAATTATTTCATTTTCAGGGACATTAACAGTATTTGTCATCCAATGATTACATAAATAATCACCCTTAACTAATTCATCCCAATATTTACAATATTTATCAGAGGAAAATACACAATTTTGACAGTTCTTATTTTCGTTGCCTAACCTATAATTAGACGGTAGACCTGCGGGAACTGTCTCTATTGGACTGTATTTTTTAACCGTGTATGCCATTACCCGCCCTCTCCACCACCGCCATCACCCGGTGCATCCGCACCCCCGCCTTTACCTTTAGTCACGCCTACCCTGTGAAACACCCCAACTTCAAGGTTAACAGCAGGTGTAACAGACACTACGGTTAGGTCGTTTGATGTTTTAATGCTATGCAACATTTCGGCTATCGTTATCTTTCCATCTTTATTTATATCGTGGAGATTCATTTGATATACAGACATTTTTTTATTCCCTAAAATATGTTCTGTAATCCTATCTATGGTGGGATAATCCCAAACAGGATTTACTACCCGTTTAACCTTACGGGGCGGAACTCTAAAGTGAAATTCAGGGAAATTAGGCATTATGTATGTAAGGTAATAGTTCCTGCGGATTCTGCATGAATCCAATAACCCCTGCCGGGTTCAATCGCAATTAATGTTTCGTCTCCACCGGCACCCCCTTCTACACCCGGATAATACCCCGCTGATTCGCCATAACCTCCGGGGGTTGGTTCTATAGATGTGTCTCCTGCGGGGGAAAATCCATATATAGTATACCAATCGCTACCCGCAAAGGGAGGAGTTAATATGTCATCAGGGTCATCAATATAGTCGGGAGTAGGAAAAATTACGGTTGTAAGACTCCCAATTAAATTCCAACCGACAATTAAAGATATTTCTATTGAGTCAATAGGGTCGCCCACAAATACAACATAGGAACTATATAAAATCTTCGCCCAATACCCCACACCCGGAGTCAATGTGTTTTCGTTGGAATAAGTGCCATTCCACGAAAACATACAACCGGGCATACCATCAGGGAACAAATCCTCATACTCATTTATTTCTGTAGACACAGGCAAACTAATAAAATTCCACCCAACACCATTTGACTCATCTTCCCCTATATAGCCTGTAGAGTCAGAAGACCAATCCGAATCTGTGTTGATAAAATGTATTATAACAGGGTTAGATGTATGTGAATATTGCCCATCACTTACAGTAAGTCTAAAAGTATGGATTTGTGGAGGGGTTATCATGGTTGGCAACGTGCCTGTGAACAGTAACTCTAAATTAGGTGCGTCTATAGTGCCGGATACAATTTCCCAAACATCTTCATCATAATGCCATTCATAGGATAATGTATCACCATCCGGGTCTGATGAACCTGTCCCGTCTAACACAATAGAGGGGTCGCTACCATAAACACTATCATATACATTATCTGCACTATCCCCCCCATCATCTGATAATACAAATGTTACACTTGCTGTAGGGGCTAAATTAATAGCCTCCGATTCTACATCTGTCATATTATGGAGTTGTATTAACTCCATATCTACACGGTCTAATGATTTTTTTGTTTTCGTAATCATAAAGAATGGGTAAATCTCTTGCCCGTTTCTAATTATTGTTTCGTTTAATAATGCCCTTTTATTAAACGAGTAATCTTCATTGTATGCCTTTTTGTCCTCTATTAGTTCCTTAAAGGCAATAACATCGCCTATTTCATATTTTAGATAGTTGAGGGGTAACCTGAGAGAAAAAATATTGTGTTGATTACAATTCCATGTCAATAAACGCTGATGGAGTGCGTTTGCTGTAGCATCATCCCTGATATAATCTAATTTAATAGGACTATCGCCCTGCTCTTCATCACTTTTTATTCCGTAATAAGTATTTGAATATTCGGGGAACAACTCTACAGCAGTTTGGGGAATATTATTATCTGCGGTTGTTTTTAAATGATTTCCAAGACCATAATCATATTTATATAATAATTCTACCTTAGTTTTAATATCCCTGAGACGTGTCCTTTTTATTTTTAGCCTTATTACATCTGCCCTATCTATAAAATAGCCCTTGACACCTGTTCCTACAAAAGAAATATCATCCTCTGTGTGAGAATCTATTTGGTAAGCATCTAAAATTGTAGCAAATGAAAACTCCCCTAAGTTATTCACAAAGATAAAACTTTTACTTTCTTTAGCAATAGCCTCAATAAGTTTTTTACCATCAATTCTTTTTGAAACCGTGAACGCAGTTTTCCAACCTGCCTGTACTTCTAACGCTGTTGTTAATTCTTCTGCATTTACTGTTACATCACCACCCAACATTTCATTTTGTATAATATCTACTATAACATTTGGTGGGCTTACGCTACCATTTATCCCTGTTCTGCCGATTATAGAACAAAAAAACTTTTGTTCCATCAAATCTTCTATATGATAAAGATTTACAACTTTAAAATCTAAATCTAATTCTTTTATCTCTATTGTTTGGGTATCAGTATCCCCACCATAACCGCCTCTTACAAAAAGCCTAAATGCCCACGTATCTGTTTCTAATATAGGTTTATTCCAATTATCAAAATAATTATACGACATCAGTATTGGTTTTCTTGAATAATGGTCAAAAGTAAATACTTCATTATTACTAATTGGGGCAACAAGGGTTGTAGGTTCACCCTCATAGTGTTGCGGAGGCTCATTACCTACATAATCATTCCTACCCTCCCCATCACCAAGCAATGATGACCTCCAAGCAATCCATGTCCCCCAATAAAAATCATCATCGTGTTCAAACGGCAAGTCGGTAGGGTCGTACCCCTTATACCCACAAAGACCATAATTATAATGTACAGCATCAGGTGATACATATAAATCCCCAAATGTAACGTGTCCTTTTACATATCCCTGTACTATTCTCGCCCTCCTTTCGTACTGTTTTTTACCGGGAGGCTCTTCAACAGTTATATTATGCCTTATACAAGTATATTTATCATCAAAATACCCGGTATCTTCCCACATCAACGTTTTAGAACCATCAAACGGTATTGGTACAGGGTTGTGTTGCCATACATTTTCATAAAAAGTTATATAGTTATCAACATCACTAAAAGACCTAATATTTACCGTAGAGGCTACATAAAAACATTCCGCCATATTTAATGCTATTAAATTTGTTTTCATGTCTGCATCTTGAATCCCTTTAAACATTATAATGTTTGGATTACTGCCGGGAATCCACTCTCCATTAACAATCTCACCATATGGTGAGTTGGTTTGGTCTCCTAATAAATAATCATTGTACCATGACCCATCGGGATTTTCAATGGGATTCATTTGATATTTCCATATATCTAATTCGGTATCATATACCTCCTTATTTATACTTACATACTTACCATTTATGAAAGCCATTACATAACTTTTTGGTTCTCCATACGTTGTATCACCATTCTGCCCATCTATTGTTGCATTTATTACAATAGGGTCTAAATTATTTAATATTTCAACTCCGGGGTTTGACTCTGCAATAACTTGAGCATTCTTTTGGTAATCTTCATCAGGGTCGCTAAGTTCCCCCACAATACACGGGGACTTATCTACCGTACCATAAACCATAGGATAAGGGGCGTTTCTGTAATCTTCCATTATTTCTTCACCACCACCTAACTTAGTTCTTGGGAGTTCTATATGTAACAACTCCTGTGAAATATCTTCCAATTTTACAGAGACATAAGATGAGGATATTTTTATATCTCTAACAATCCCCTTATATATTCTTAAACAATCATCTAACACTTTAGCACTTTGTGATTTAAAGTATACATTACAAAAACTGCCAATTAGATAATCCCCGGTGCTATCTGTTAATGAGTCCCCAAAATAAATATCACCATGTTTATAGGCAGATATTTTCAATGTCATAGAGGATATTTTATATTTTCGGGATTGTATCCCTATTGATTCTGTTAAGGATGGTAATGTTTTTAATAGCGGAGAATAATACACACCATCAAACGTCATTTTATTTGTTGAAATATGTAATTTTTCTCCACTTGCCCACTCAAAAATAACGAATGGTATTAAATAATTATTCGCTGATAATGTATCGTGTTTAAAACTATCAGAGACACTTATCATTACGCTATCCCCATATCCTCACCCCTGCGTAAACTCTCCCGTATTAATGGAATTGCCTCCTCAGTTACCCAATCCTCACTTAGAACATTACCTGAAAATGATATATTAATTGTGCCACTACCGCCCATCTCTGCCATTTCATCATCATCAAGTGGAGTAACTTGTACCCTTTCGGCAGTTCCACCCTCACCTGTCAAGATGGTAGTTGGTCGGGTAACTATTTCATCCATACCTGTCTGGGCATTTGTAAACTCACCCATTTGTTTCGATATAGCCATTACGTTGGCTAACCCCATTGCAATGGATGTTGTCATTGGGATTAATCCCCACGGAAAACCACCCCCCATTGCGAAAGCCTTATTTGCAGAGGCATACGTATCAATTACAGCCTGTGCCTGTTTCATTCTTCCCGCTATCTTTTGTGCCCCGGAAAACTGTCCAAGAAAAGACCCTAATCCACCTGCCAAGTCCTTATATTTTTTTAAGTCCTGCTCTACCTCTTGAGCATCTAATATCTTTTTTTGCTTGGTGTAATGTTTGTCCATTCTTATTTGGACTTTTCTCATTTCATCCTTGCTTAGATTTAATGTCTTTAAATGTGCCTTTAACCCCTCCTGCTCTTCTGCCCATTTCACCTGCTGTAATTCCGCCCTTGTCATATCAAATTCGTCAACAGCCTCCTGTGCCTCCTGTAATTGTTCAACAGTAGGTATATTTGTAGGAGGGGGGTCATCATCTCCATTATCTCCGTTTTTACCATTTTTTTCAACTTCCCCCAATTCCCCTCTAATTTGTAAAGCCCTTTCAATTAAAGCATTTTCCTCTTTTAAATCAGCAATTTTCTGACTCGCTATTATTATGCCCTCATCATCCACTATTTTCTTATTTCCTAAGGCAGAAATAAGCCCATCTATTGCCGTTTTATTCTGTTTTAACTCAAAATTTAATCTCCCAACGTCTTTAGTTAATCGTCTCCCTAACATATTTTGCAAGGTCTCAGAATAGTCTTCAAGGGATTTAGTACCTGTTTTTACTGTTGTATCTGTAGACTTTAACGCCTTGCCTGTTTTGGCTATTTCTTTATTTGTATCGGCTATAGATTTTTCTCCATCTTCAAACACATCAAAGAACTTTAATAATTCTGCGGTAGCAATTCCCAAGCCTACAACTATCGCCCCTATACCCGTACTTGTTAATGCAAAGGTAAATTCCCTTGTTTTTAATGTAGCAAGAAATACGGCAGTTTGATATAATGCAAATCCACCCGTTACTAATTTTAATGCAGTAACATAAGCCTCAATATCTTCTGCATCTATTGAATCTATAAAGGCTGTCATAGATTCAGTAACGCCCTTTAAGGTGGATTCAGACAGTTCAAACATGGTAATCATTAACCCGTCAAAAGCGGATGATAATAGTTTTGTTTTACCCTCTAAGGTATCTAACTGAATATCTGCCATTTCTTGAGCAGACCCACCTGCATTATTTAATGCCTCTGATAAGGTGTCTACATCGTCAGCACCGTCCAACAGGATAGAAAAGGCACTTATAGCCCTCTGACCCACAAGGTCTTTCATCTCTGCTGTAGATACGCCCTCTTTGTTTAATTTTTTAAGGGCAGGAATTAACTCATCTACAGAGGTTACAGAACCCCCCAATCTTTTAGATAATTTTGAGGACGAGTTAGACAACTCTAAAAATATTTTCCTGAGGGCTGTTCCCGCCATTGACCCGCTAACACCCGCATTAGCCAACTCCCCTAACATAGCAGTAGTACCCTCTATTCCAAACCCTGCCATTTTAGCCACAGGGGCAACATAACTCATGGAGTCGCTAAATTTCTGCATATCCAAAGCAGAACTGCTGAATGATTTAGCCATAACATCCGTTACTGTGGTTGTTTTTGAGACATCCATACCAAAACCACGGAGAGTTTCACCGGCAACAGAGGCTGATAACGCTAAATCTGAACCTGTGGCAGTTGCTAACGCCAAAGTAGCCCCGGTTACTTGGGTGATTTCTTTGGCTGTAAACCCTAACTTGGCAAATTCTGTCTGTAAACCTGCTACTGCGGAGGCAGTATGTACAGTTGTAGCCCCTAATTTCTTTGCATTATCCTCTAATGCTTTAAATTCTGCCCCGGATGCCCCGGAAATAGCCTTAACATTAGCCATTGATTGTTCAAACTCTTTCCCCGTACTTATCATGGAGGAAAAGACCTTTTGTAAAGCCATTATTGCAACAGTAGAACCACCTACAGCCAAAGCCATAGATTTAAGTGATGCACCTGCCTTTTGGTTTGTTTGGGTTGATGCCTTACCTGCGGATTCTAATTTACGTGTACGTCTTTCTAATTCTTTAAGGTTTGCCTTTACTTTGGCAACACCTTTCATATCAACTTTTATGGTCTGTTTTAAATCAGGCATTTGCTTTTTTCCTATTACGTGCTTTAATTGTGTCCCGCATACCCTTAATCATAAAATACTTGTCTACCCATAAAGCAGGTTGGTCTCCAAAATCGCCCTTATATGGCGGTGTTTTTGTTTCATTGGCATATAGATACCTTTTTATGTCCTTTTGGCTGTCAGAGTCCACTAAATGCCCTACAAACGTAAAAAAAGCCAACTGTTCAAATACGTCTAATGCAACTCTGAACATATCGGCTTTCTCTTTATGGAAATCCTCTGATTCTTTTTTTAATCTCAGGGCATAATCTAAAACATCGTCCACGTTTGTAAAAGTTTCGTCAGGAGTTTTTCCATCCTTACCACTTATAATTCCATGTGCTGTGTAGGGGAACTCTTTAAACCTTTCCCCCTCAAATACGTTCCCGGTGCATGAGATAGCCACATTTATTAGATATTTGAGGGTTTTTCTTCCCCCAATGCCTGTGCCTCCTGAATCACGCTTAACATTTCATCCATTTCTGCGTTAGTTAATTGGCGTAGAACCTTATCCGTTGGGCAATTATTCCCATTCATTTTAAAGTTCTTAAAATCACCGCCAACTAATCCCTTACGAATCCATTTTGTCCGGGCTTTATTGGTATCCAAGAGTAATGTAGCCCCGTCCTTTAGGCTTATTTTCTGCGTGTCCTTACATTCATCCATCTCATCAATAGACAACTCTTTTATTTTAACTTTTCTACCCGTAGATAAAGTTTTTTCAATCATATTTTATTCCTAACTCATTGTTATTACGGCAAGATTCCCTGATGCACTTGCCCCGGTTGTTGCTCTCCACGGAATCTCAACAAACATTCCCTCATCCGCAAAATCAATATTATGCCCTGTCATTCTTGCGGATGGAATGTTTATATCAAAATTAGAGCCATCATTTAATAGAAGTGCGTAGGCTGTATTATTTTGCCAATCTAATAAAGCATCTGCGGAGACATCATCATATTTTATGGTTATAGAACCTGATATATCATATAAACCACCCCTTACATAACCATCTGTCTCTGCACTTGTCCCCTGCCATGCAACCCGTGAGGCAGGG
>Ga0209349_1000960_pt1 | contig 14458 bp, 16 predicted proteins | sample ETNvirnome_2_130_FD_184067 | JGI IMG/M metagenome (GOLD analysis project Ga0209349, IMG submission 184067) | Marine viral communities from the Pacific Ocean - ETNP_2_130 (SPAdes) (version 2) | ecosystem: Environmental > Aquatic > Marine > Oceanic | place: Pacific Ocean | collected 2013-06-22
CAGGCATCAAGGATCGAACATCTGGACGTGACTACACATTACGGCGACCTGCTGGATCCTGGTTCAATTGAACGAGTGTTCATCAAGGTGCTGCCTGACGAGTTCTACAACCTGGCTGCCATGTCTCATGTCCGGGTGAGCTTCGATGTGCCTGAATTCACAATGAAGACCAACGGCCTGGCCGTGTTCCATCTGCTTGAAATGGTTCGCAACTACAGACCGCTTTGCAAGTTTTATCAGGCCAGCTCAAGCGAGATGTTCGGCAACAGCATAGACGCAGATGGCTACCAGCGAGAATCAACACCAATGCACCCTGTTAGCCCCTACGGCATCGCCAAGCTTCATGCGTATAACCTTGTCCGTCACTATCGGAAGGCATACGGGCTATTTGCTGCGAACGGCATCCTGTTCAACCACGAATCACCACGGCGTGGCAGCAACTTTGTGACTCAGAAGATTATCAAGACTGCAGTTCAAATTAAGCATGGGCTAGCAGACGAGCTCGTCCTTGGCAACATTGACTCGCAGCGGGACTGGGGCCACTCGAAAGACTACGTGCGAGCAATGCACGCCATTTTGAACCATAACAAATCTGGAGATTTTGTGGTCGCAACTGGCAGGACGCAATCAATTAGAGATCTGTGCAGCATCGTTTTTGGTTACCTGAACATGGACGCATCCGAATACGTCAAGCACGATCCAAAATACACGAGACCAGAGGAACTTGACATCCTTCGTGGCGATGCAAGCAAAGCGCATAAAACCCTTGGCTGGAAGCCGGAATATGAATTCTCGGGCATGGTAGACGAGATGATCGATTACTGGTATGAGGAGCTAAAGAAATGAACGCATATGAAGTCGAATACCAATATATAGATCAAGGGTGCCCCAATGCATGTGTAAATATTTCTGGCCCCGAAGATTGCGTTAGCGAAAACGCTGAAAAAATTAAAAAAATTCTAGTTGATGCTCGTGGCGGTTCATGGGAATCAAAAGACATAAGCATTAAATCCATTCGATATATTGGCCCGTTCTTTGATGAACTCGATCTAAAATGAAATTCATCGTCACCACCTGCAATGAATATGACCACCTAATGCCAGGGTTCGCACACCAGTTCAATAAACACTGGCCCGGCGAAAAGGTAGACGTGCTCTGTTATCGCAAACCGCCTCGGCTGCCAATCAATTTCAACATCGTGCTGCTCGGAAAACAGCCTTACCATCAGGTCTGGACAACGCCCCTGATCCCGTATTTCGAAAAACTCAAAGATGAAATATTCATCCTCATGATGGAAGATTCATGGATCTTTGAGGATGTCAATTACACCCAGTATTGTGTGGCCATGACGTTGATCCATGCAAACAAGAATTTTGGTCGCTGCCATCTGCATGCTTCGACAGGTATCGAGACCGCAGAACACAAGCTTGGATTTAACGAAATGTTGCAGTGCAGCGACTATCGAACAAGCCTCCATTCTTCTATCTGGAATCGTGAATACTTTCTCAAGTATCTGAAGCCTGATCGCACCTGCTGGCAGTTCGAGGTCAAGGGCATGAAGGATGCACGCAACGACGGAGCGCTCATTCTTGTGCCCAACGAGGATATCCTGACCTATGGCGAAATCTATCGCAGGGGCGAACTGAACGACGGAGATAAGGGTTTCCACGAAATGAGCCACCAAGACCAAAACGACCTCCTCAGAAACGTGCCGCACGCTGTTTGGCTACCATGAAAATCTACATCACAACCTGCAACGAATACAAAGCGATCACCGCAGCGAATGTTGCCCTGCTCAATAAATACTGGCCAGGCCAGGAGATTGTGATCTTGTGTTACGAGTTGCCGCCAGACTTTACTCCACCTGAAAACGTGCAGGTCATTTCACTGGGATCGGAACCCGCCAACCGAATCTGGACAGATCCGATCATCGAGTATTTTACCTACCGCTGCGAAGACCCTTATTTCGTGCTGTTGCTCGATGATTACATCCTCGTAAAGCCTGTTGATATGGTCAGATTAAAAACAATGGAAACGGAGGTCTTGAACAAACGTGCAGACAAAGCGTTCTTGACCGGCCACCTGAGCATCAAGACGCCTGAGAAATTCCCTGCAGCCATCAATAAATACACGGTGCGCTATACGTTCGATCATCTATTGCCAGAGGAACATAAAACTTATGTACGCATGTCGCCCAGGTTTAGCAACGACCTGCCGACCAGCAATGCCGGATGGGGCAAGCTCGGCGTTTCGCCGGCCATCTGGACACGTGAATACTTTCTGCGCCACATTCGACCCAATCAAACTCTCTGGAATTTTGTTCACGATTCGGAGGCAATGGTAGACGACGGCGCAAGAGTTATCGAGTTCGCAGACGGGAACAACATCTTCAAATACATGCACCTGCTGACCAAGGGAAAGGGCGGCACAGGCAAAACAGAATTGACACCAGAGATCCTGGGGCATGAAGAATTTGAGGTAGACGAAGAAGACCTTGAGACCATTTGCGAGCTCGGTTTAGTTGAAATTAAGTCTGTGAGGTTCAGGTATGGATACTGAAATGAAAATCATCTTCACGCCAACAATCCAGCACACCGGCACATGGTTCTTGAACGATATCCTGTTCCGCCATTCACAGGTAAAAAGGATCGTTGAACTCGCAAACTTCTTCTTGAAACCAATAGACCTGCAACCATACCCGGAACGCATGGAGGGCGGTTCAGAGTTGTATCACGACGGCGTGAATGTTGTTACGAGCCATTTTCATTTCTTTGAGGGGCATCGAGACCTGTGCAGTGGCGATTTCCGGCCATCAGATGACGAAGAAACCAACTGGCCGAAGGGTGGATATTACCTGGGCAAATATCACAGGAGCATGATCGAATTCTTTGATGCAGTGTTCCCTACCGTTGTGCCTGTCAGGGATCCATTGGTCGCCATCCTGAGCGCCCACGCCAAAAAGGGGTTCAAATATCAGAACGAGCATGTCGTCAGAGAATTCAAATACATTGCGAGAATGGAGAATGCATTCTTCCTACCAATTGACCTCGAGCAAAGTAGGCATGATAGGGCCATCAAGTTGCAACGACTCCTGATGCATTGCGGCCTCGATATAGAATCTTACATCGGAACTATTGCAGATGAATGGCAGCCAGTTAACTCCAGGTCATCAGAAAACAATTTACGCCAGGTCTACGCAAGCAAAGGCATCACGAAACAGATAAAAAGCGTGCCTGGTGTCATGAGTTTACTAGGTGCTGAACCAGTTATCAGACCGTTCCTGGAATCGTTAGGTTACGAATCCCTTCCCTGGTGGAGCTAACATGAAATCGCTGCTTATCGTTTACCCGCACGGCCTTGGCGATTGCATTATGTTAACGCCAGCGATCCGGAATTACTTTTTCCAGACGGGCATGAAGCCAACCGTTGCCATCATGGAACGGTTCAGGAGTTCCGAAATCTTCGACAACAACCCTTACATCGAAGAGATCCTTTACACCAAAGACCCTTGGAACGATTACCCAGATAGACGTATCGGGTTCGGTTCAGTTTTCAACGACTGCAAAGAATGGTCAAATGATCGTTACGAGGTAATCATGCCGATGCATGAAGACCGAACAAAGAACAAAATCGAAGCCAACCTTGAGGCATGCGAAATTGACCCGTCGAGCGACTTTACCCGCCCGTGGCGGCCAATGGGCGCTACAGAAACGTTCAGCGCAGAATATGATGTCGAAAATGCAAGCAATCTTGTAAAAGATATCGTCAGAGGAGGGCCCTTCGGTTTCGTTCAAACGGCTACAGGCAGACCAAATGCAGACCTGCCCAAAGGCTACGGCAGAGAATGGTTGCGCATTCACAAGGGCTTAACAAACGTTCTCGAAGTTGGGATCGATTTCAAATACGATGAATTCAGCATCAATACCCAAATCGAGATCATGCGCATGGCCTCAGCCGTATGTTTGCCTGACAGCGTGTTCAGCAACGCCTGCGGAGCTATTGGCAAACCGATAGACCATCTCTATTTCGCACCACAATGGGGCCCGCAGGGATATGCACGGGTGAAGCCTTTGCACCAGGTTGAACAACATGTCATTTATGAACTTGACCATGATGTCATGGAGGCCATCCAATGCAATGCCTGATGGAATGCTGCAACCCGGTAAAAACTGAAACGTATGTAGCCGCTTCGGATGCCTATAATCTCGCATATTTCAAAATCCCGAAGTGCGGTAGTTCAACTATCATGACCCTGATGGAGGAAAACATTGAAGACACAGAATTCTATCGAGGTTCGCACATAGTCCCATTTTATACAAATTTGTTCACAACCTGCCGCAATCCATTTCGCCGTGCTGTCAGCAATTGGCTATTTTTCAAACACGATAAACTGTTCAATGATTACAAGCTTGCCAGGTATCATGACAGGCACAACATCACTTTTGAAGATTGGGTTCGCATGGCACTTCAGGGTGTATTCTGGAATCATCACTGGGAGCCTGCGGTTAATTTTGTATCCAAAAGAACAAAGTTCTTTAAGCTTGAAGACATCCAGAAGGATCCGACTGCACTGCTTGAATTCATGGGCCTGTCCCCATCGTTGCAATTGCCGCACGAGCGCAAGGCAAAAGAAGACCTGAAGCTGAAGGATGTCTATACTCCGGTGACTGAATCGCTCGTGGCCAAAGCATATATGAAAGACTTTGAACGGTTCGGCTATTCACTCTCATTGGAGGATGCAGAATGAACGACATCGTAACATGCAATGGTTGCTTCGATGGCTTGCACGCAGGCCACATGTTCCTGCTAGGGTTCGCAAAAGGGCAATGCCGGCCACAGGATAAACTTGTTGTGTTAATCAATTCTGATGAATACATCAAAAAGCACAAAAGACCAAACCCACAGACAGCAACCAAACGAGCGAATGTATTGCTTGCATTAGATGTCACTCACGATGTCGGAGTGTTCACTTCAGACAACGCCTGCGAAATGCTCAAGGAATTGAAGCCCCGTATCCATTGCGTTGGCGAAGAATACAAAGATGGCTGCCCTGAAATTGACCTGTGCGCAGAAATGGGCACAAAGGTTGTTGTTGTTCCAAGGGTCGGCAAATGGAGTTCGAGCAAACATTCGACGATGGATTAAATTTTACCAAATATCTTCTCAACATCCTTTTTAGCTTCATCAGGAAGATGAGCAACAACGTGTGATACGGTGTCAGCTATCGTTTTCGTCGTTGGAGAATTAATTACTGCAATGACATCATCTGTATTCCCAGTAAGGGCACCTGCTACATGTTCAGCATATGTTGTATCATCACCTACTTCATTAACTGTACTTTTGCTTAATGTAGCATTGAGTCCAAAACCAGGACATTCTGGTATTACCCCATCTAGACCAAACTTAACATGTAAGTCGCCATCTTTGTCATACCATACTCCAACACTACCTCCTACGTTACCTCCTACGCCAGCACTTACCGCACCCCAAGCCGAGATAGAATCTCCACTATCGTCATGATAAGCCCATTGTGTTTTTGCTGCTACAGAAGCGCCATAGTTGTAATTAGCGGAAACATAAAATCCTTTACCATTCTTATCACTATACTGATATCCTCCACCAGCACCTACTTCAACAGTGGCTGTATCGGTAACTGTAATGCAATTATCGAATGTTGCTTTATTAGTAATACTCCATTCAACATCAGCTCCTGCCGAACACTTAACAACATCTTTTTTGAAGTAAAACTTTTGTCCTTCTTGTACTGTTCCCTTTACACAAAATACATCACAGTCTTTGGTATTACTATTATAATATCCTTCTGGTATTAGTTGTCTTTTCATTACTTTCCTCGAATGACGAAACTGGGAAATGCGAGCCCCCTGATAAGCCGACATTAAGCCACCTTTTGGCGCGCAATAACCCTCTTGCCATCCGGCCCCGTCCAATGCATGACGGCAGCCTGATCAGAATCACCTTCAAGGCGCAGCCATTGGTATTCATGCGGCATCTCAATCAGCCTTTCCGATAGGCGATCCCTAATAGCGTTCAACGCCTCCTGATCACCTCGAGACTCTCGAAGCAAAATCTCTTTGCACCATTCCTCTATTGCCGGTTCACCGTGACTGCAGGCAATGACGCCCGTTGCCCATGCGCCAGGCTGCGGACAGAACCGGGTAATCGGATCCTTGGTTAACCCAAGACCCTGTTCGGCATAATCGAAAAGGGCATACACGTCCTTTCGAACCTCACAATCCGCATCTATCCAAACAGAGCGATTGAACGGTGATGCCATCAATGCAAACGGCTTCTTGTGCCACGTTTGACCAGCTCCACAGTTCACATGGAACACCACGCCCCGCTGGCTGCACCAATGTTTTGCGATTGGCGACATCCCAAAATCGGCAAAGGCGATATCTGTGTCCATGTTGTGCCTGCGGAAATTCTCATACCACCACGGCAGCAACCATTCCTGTTCAGCGTCAGCACCAGTAACCACACCCTCAGAGCTTGTGAGCTTCGCCCACTGCAATTGTTCACTATCCGTGGCGTATAAGACCTCATCACCGAGAAAGTCCGGCACGAGCGAACGGGATGCGCTTAGTGCCTCTTCAAGTGGAATGAATTTAACTTTCTCGTTCGCCGGGCTGCCTTCAGTGCAAGAGATGATTTCTACACCATGCTTTTCGGCCTCGGAGGCTAGGGTATCGAGCCGATTTAATAGGATCCGATATAGGTTAGCGTTCCGATTTCTGTGTGCGTCCCTCAGAACCCGGTCGTCGTGGTAATCTTTTGAACCACCGAAATCGCAGCCAAGCAGATGGATCTTCTTTGCACCCATCCAGACTGCAACATGTATGGCGAGCTCGAAGGTGTTCGACATCCAGACGAACGATGCCTCATGATTGCGTCTGGTGAACATTGACCTTGGATCAACCTGGTTGGCAACGTCAGCAAAAAACTGCGAAGGGCATTCTTTAATCGGCTGGCCACCAATCTGGAACTCCTTGTAGGTAGCACGGCAGACTTTTACGAACGGCTCCCACCAGATGTTCTTATCGTAGCAGTTCGGAGTATCCATCCCGATCCACATGTTTGGCCGGATGTGCGGGTAGGCAGTATTGATTGCCAACTTGAACACGCCAGGCACGTCGAGATCTTCGGATCTTACGTTGGCCAGCGAAGGGCCAGGACAGCACAGATAAACATCTGCGCCCAGTTCTTTTTTTGCGAACGCTCTTGAATGCACCCATCCGTTACCGCAGTCATACCAAAAACCCATGATAGCTCCTCCATGTAAAAGTAAAAATCAAGATTTGAACTCGTGCTTAACAAAATCCCATTTAGGAAACCAATCTAGATCGTCCGAATCGAGAGTTTTCATTAACGACCTCAAATTCGCTTGCCGTTCCTCAGTTTTTTCCTTCAGTGCTTCTTTCAATAAATCCAACCGCTCTTTTAATTCCGGGAGCGGACATGCAAATTTACCGAGCGATGAGTTACGAATCGGCTTGGCCCAGCGATCATCATTAAAACCGTTCGCATTGAAAATCTCCGTGATCTCAGCCTCTATGGCTTCGCATTCTTTTTCGGTATCAAAAACTAAGTATCTCATAATGTGATCCCGAATTTACTGCTCAGATAAAACTGAACTTGGCGCCGGTCATAGGTGCTCAGCGCTTCATCGAAGATAATAAATTCTGCAATGTCGCCATTGAAGTAGCTGCCGCCAGCATTGGCGTCCTGCCCAAGGTTAAAATCGTTACCATCTGCGATTGCGCCGGCTGTTCCATCAGAAAAGATGGACACATCATTCGAAAAGATTTCGCTATCACCCGAAGCGATCCTGATAACATCGACCTGCCATTCTATTGCGGTCTGAGTTTCGATTTGAAGGAAATTCATCCCGGACACCCAGGTGCCACCTGTGCCCGATTGACAGATAAAGTCTTCTTGAGTTCCCGATGCGTTGTATACACCATAGACAATCCCTCCGTCAGGTGTCCCGACCTTATGGCTGCTCGCGATCATTTGCGTGCTTGCCGAAAATGAATTGTAGTAACGTGCGCAACATATCGTGAGCTCGCCTGAAGGATTCCAGCTTGATACTGACAGGAAGTCGTCCGTGGCAAAGCGGATAACCGGCATCCCGTTGGCGACATCATCAAACCAAGACGGTTTATTCGTTCCTATCGACTGCACAAGATCGTGCCCGTTCCCGCTCTGATCATCAACCTGCTCGATCTCATCGCTCCCGTTCTTGGTGATAAACGTAGGGTTCGCATTCCACCAGGCGAGCAGGCTTGCGGCCATATCAATCGGCTGCACGATGCTACTCATAGACGTATGTCGTAGCATTATTGATAGTCCCGCTGGATAGATCCGAGCATGTTTGTCCCGTCACTGTAGAACGTCATCAGATCAACGGCACCTGTCGAGGTGGTCAACACAGGCGCAGCCCCACCCGGGAACAGGTATCCCGTAGCGTATGCGAGCGTCCTTCCTGCAGTGCTATCTTGGATAACCCTGAGAGCATATGTCTCGCCCGCGGTTTGGCCTCCTGCCAAGTCCAGCGTCCGATCACCGCCAAGGGTTACGAACGCTGCGGGATCTATGTCAACATCCCAGGAGATATTTGCCTGGTCAGTAAGTTCATTTTCAGAACCGGAAAATGAACCTGTAGCGCCAGAAGGGCCTGTCGGCCCAGTTGGGCCTGTAGCACCACTTGCACCAGTCGGGCCAGTGCCAGTCGGGCCTGTTGAACCTTCACCACTCAACGTATGAACGCTGAAATTAAGTTGCCCAGCAGTGAAATCTGACGCATCACTACCCGCTGACGCCCACAATGTAAGCACCTCGCCGGCAGTGAGGCTTAGGATTCCGGTAATCGTAGCAGCACCAACGTCACCACCACCGCCAAGCTTCCTTTGGCACTGAATGTCTGTTTGCTGGACATCATCAACGGCTACAAAGATTTCATATTCAATGTTCGCAGTCCCGGCGAACGACATAGACACCAGAATTTCATAGACGCCCGTATTATCTATGGTCATCTCATCATTCAAGGCATCTGTTGTCACGCCGTTAGATTGCCCGTCATCGGCAAACTGTGTGATCTGTTCTGCAGTGTCCGCCGTCGTCAACGTTTGACCGACAGCATTATTTGCAACAGATATCTCGCCATAGAATGCCGAGCTCGCTGCACCGGTCGGGCCAGTTGCACCAGCAGATCCAGCAGTGCCTGTAGCGCCAGCAGATCCTGCTGCACCGGTATCGCCCGTTGGGCCGGTCGTGTTGGCATCGCTACCAGTGGGGCCTGTTGACCCTTGCGAACCTACGGAACCCGTGTCACCAGTCGGGCCTGTTGAACCCGTGTCACCTTGTGCGCCTGCTGCACCGGTGTCACCAGTCGGGCCAGATGAGCCAGCAGATCCTGCTGCACCCGTGTCACCGGTTGGGCCTTGCGAACCTGCTGCGCCTGTGTCACCAGTTGGGCCTGTCGTATTTGCGTCGCTACCAGTCGGGCCTGCTGCGCCAGTGTCACCTGTTGGGCCTGTTGAGCCTGCTGTGCCGGCAGAGCCAGTCGGGCCTGTTGTATCAGCATCACTACCGGTCGGGCCCGTGACACTCGTTCCTGTTGGGCCTATTGCACCCGTTGAGCCTGTAACACCTTGCGGAGCGTTACCAATCTTGATACCCACCCGATCATCATCAGCATTTGCAACCAAGACAACACGACCAAGAAGGGTGTTGCCTGTTGCCTGCCCCGTTGCCTGGTTCGTAGTGTCATCCCAATAGGCGAGTGCACCTGTAGCGAAGGCTTGGCCCGTCGGTTTCAGAAATTCATGCACGCCCTCAATGTTGACGTGACCCTTCTGGTTCGCTGCGATATCAGTAGGCGGAATCCCAACCATATCTGGCGAGAAAATGATCACCGTGCCCGCAGTAACATCTGCTGCAGGAGTGTAATCTAATAGCGATCCAGGTTGTCTGAAAATGGCTTCTTGCATTTTGGTTTTTCCGTTTATGTCATCTTATCAAAATCTAATTCGATTAACACTTCGGCATTAAGTTCATAATAAGTTTCATCCATTCTTGCAGGATACCCGCCACCAATATCGGCAAGGGCTGGGGTTGGCGTTGGCCTTGTATCGTCATATCCAAGACCGCTGGCGGTAAGCGCTCCGCTTGTGTGATCCGTTGCGATTGATATTTTTTCTGCGTTACCGGTTGTTCGTGTTTCATTTTGCGTTCCATTCAAATAGTCTGCACCGTGAGTATAGGGCACTTGATATCCAAAGACTTGAACAGCAGACCCCGATACAACCCCCCCAATCAATCTATTTCTTGCCCGCATCAATTCAATCTCTGCCGCATCGTCAGGAGGAGTAACCAATCCGGTCGGATCGAATGGCCCACCACCAACAACGAGATCTGGCCCGTGCACACCTGACGAATCTCTAATCCATCGAGCTTCGCCCCATTTCATGCTGTCATCAAACTCATAAAAAGACAGATTCAGCATTGCCATGTATGCACCATTTACAGTGTTCGGTACTGGCGGTATACCCGATGAAAGATCCCACCAAGCGCCGCTGGCCCAGTGATCTTCGACGTAATCTTGCGCAGTCGATTCACCCAAGACCGAGCCACTGCTTGCAGGAGGTATAAAAATCCTATCTGGTCTATTGGTCATCCATCTAAGATCTTGATCATCGCCTCCCCATGATACAGTTTTCATTGTCCAGCGAAGCTTATTAAGAACCTGATACATCTCATCCCAAAATGTCATAGCGGTCATATCAAAAGAAATCAGCGCCCCCAAGTCACCACCCGTTGCCTGCCTGTGTGTTGCACCATACCAAGGTGGAGGGAGTTTTACCTGCCGAGTATATGCAGTCCAATCCGTATAAGATCCAACATTTAAAGAATCGATAATGTTGGCGAACGTCCAATTCACAAACGTAACGCTTGCCCCTGAAATTATGGTGCTATCGGGATCTATAAAATTTGGAACTAAATCCTCAATCTTTTGCTGCATCAACGAAACCTGCGTCCCTGTAAACCAATTATCGCCAGCAGCCGGACTGGTCAATGTTGCTAGCCCGGCAAAAACACAGCGCTCATTTATGGCATCAATCAATTCTTGCCAAACAGCTTCAGCGGGAAAGTCGCCCACAGATAATGGAAAATATGTCCAGGCCATCTAATTGGTGAGCTCCAGCAATTGAAAAACTGGAACACCATTCACAACCTGAATCACTTGTCCATCTGCAGTTGGCGTTAATATCTCCCACGTTGTCCCTGACGGCGAGTAAAGCATCTGCCCCGTAGCAGACGGAGAAGGGATACCGGAGCCACCACCAACACGGACAGACGCCCACTGCGAACCCGTGCCTGGATTGAGTGTCAACACCTCTGCTGAACCAGACGTATTAATTTCAAGCTCATTTGTAAATCCCGCTTTGATATCTGCCCTGCTGTTATCTGTTCCAGACGCATCGCTCGTCACGCTTACCTGGCATGGAAACGTGCCCGAAATCCAAGCCCGGCCAATTTCATCATCTGGTATAGCCTCCATTGTGACGACGAACTTGCCGAGATGCGCAGCGGTTGGCGTCACGCCATCGATAATCATGCTGCGCTGCAATTCGCCGGTAGCACCAGACGGCGAAATGATGAGATTATCTTCGATGCCGAGGACATGATAAACGCCAACCGCTGCGCCCGAAGTATTCTTCACCAGGACAATCCCGGAATCCTCAAATGGATCTTTTACATTTACCTCAAGGTTCTGCCGCTGTTCGTGCGCCTTCGCCGCCTCCACCATCGAGTTATAAGTAGTCGATTTGAAGCTGAACTTGTCGCCCCTTGAAACCTTTCGAAACTTATCACCCGCAGGCATTAGTTAAGTTCCGATAGTTAAGGTGCTGAAATCTCCTTCGTCATAAACCCGTTCGATATGCACAGATTTAGGCGTCTTGATTAGCGTATCTTCATCAACAGCATCGCCATAAACTACCCAGAGATATTCCCATCCACGTTTATTTACTCCCGTGATATCGCCAACTGCAAAATTCGTCTTATTGGGCAACGCAGCAAAATTGAAAGTGATCTCATATTGATCTTCGCCCTTAGATTGACCTGAAGCACCCATGAACAGACATTCGCCGGCATTGGTACCCTTGAATGCTGCGTCGTTAATCTTGCCTGTGAGATCATAAAGGATCCCTTTGTAGGCTGTGGTCACCGTTTCCAGTGCGAAGATATGCGTTTCCGAAAAGTTGTATATCGGCGCAACGATATCAACACCTTCAACAGAACCACCTGGAACTGCATTAATGGCGCCGTTGCCTGTCGGAGCAGTCCCAGTTGAAACAAAGCTAGCGACAGTGCCATTGCTCTGCGTTATGTGTTGAGTGCCACCACCAGTATCGAAGTTGAAGAACGAATCACCAGACGCTTCAGGTAAAGGACGAACGGCCAGACGATAGTCTGCAGTGCCTCGCCAGACGCCACCGGAGGCGTTTTCGTCCGTCATGATCGGTTCGACGGTAACCTGGTCACGAGACAGGCCGAAGAAACTGCTACCTGCAACACTCTTCAGTTCGGTAATGGCAGCATCCTGGTCTGCCGTGCCACGAATAATAAACGAGCGCTTTCCAGTGCGCCCGTCTGTAAATTTCCGTGATTCAGATTCTTCGAATGATGTGATAGCCATTATCCAAAAGCCAGTTCTTTTTCGTTCAAATCCTCAACACCGTCTGCTGTTCGCTCTGCGGCCTTCAACATTTTTTGATCGTGACCAGTCACCGCTTGTAGGCTGGCTAAGGCTGCAACGTTGAATGACCCCATGGCGACAGCCCCGGCATCCCGGACACCATTTATAAGATTATCGAGATCGATATTTCCGCCCATCGGCTCATCGGCTTTTAGGAGCCCACCATCCAGCCGCAGCGCAGAGCCTTCACCGGTTTCTGACGCTTTCTTTCTGGCCTCATTAAGTTTCTTTTGAGCTTTCAATAATTCATTTGCAGACAATTCGAGCGCCTTATTAAATTTCTCTAAACGTTTGGCGCTTTCTGCTTGCCTGAGCCCTTCAATAAATGCCTGCGCCTTTTTTCTTTTATCTTCACTCTTAGCAACAGCCGCAACAAGTTCGGCGTTAATTTCTTGTTCTATAGTCTTCGGGGCTTCGCCTGAAATACCTCCAGCGATTTCACCCGTAATAGATCGAAGCAATCCAGCACCAGGCACAACCTTAAACAATGTTGACTTTGCTTCTAAAGCAAACAACTTCAAGCCAAGCTTCAAATCAGAAAACATATTGATCCAAATCTTTGCCACATCAAACGCAATGTTTGAAAATGTGTCCCGGATAGCCTTATCGAAGATTAACAATTCCTCTTCAATTTTATTCAGACCCTTGATGAACGACAGCTTTATCTGCGCCATCATCACATCGGCGGAGGCAGGAACCTTTATAAACGACTGAATCAGCCCTTCGTTTTCTTTTACGAGAGCCAGAACGTCTGCTGCAACCCCTGTGAGATTCTTTCCCATTTGAATAAGTGCAGGCGCCAACGTCGCACCAATCTGAAACGCGGTGCGACCAACAACCTTGAATAATGCATCGAACGAGTCAAGCAACTCTTCTGCCGATTCTGCAGTTTCCGTGCTCACAGTTAAACCCAATTCTTGGGCAGCCTTCCTAAGCGTCATCATCCCTTTTGAACCCTTCTGGAACATTGGCAAAAGGTTTGTTCCGCTTCGACCGAAGATCATCATTGCCAGGCCGGCTTTTCTTGTTGGATCTTCAACCTGTGATAGAGCATCAGCAAATTTACTGAACTGCTGTTCAGGCGACAGCCCTTGAAGATCTTCAAGCGTTAATCCGAGTGCTTCCAGAGCGTCAAGCGTTGTGGTTAATCCCCGTTCACCGTCAACGATAGAACGCTGCATCCTCCTGAACGCATTTTCCAACTGTGAAAAGTTCGTCCCCGTTTGGCTTGCAACGAATTTCAGTTCACTGAGCGCCTCCGTTGACACACCAGTCCGCTTGCTCATCTTTGCTATCTCGTCACCAGCCTTAGCAAATTGAACAGCAGCAGCAGCCAATCCAGCAGCCAACCCCACGCCAAGACCAGCGAGCTTGACACCAAGCTTGGCAACTCCGGCGCCGAATCTTTTCACCTGCTGCATGGCCCGCTTTAAGCCACGGGTAAGCTCAATGTCTTTGGTAAACAACCGGACAAATGCAGAGCCGGCTTCAATAGATGATTTTCTTGACGGCATTTAATATGACCATTCCAGTTCGAACCCAACGGGCAAGTAATGCGCTTTCAATGATATTCGAAACTGCCTGTTTCGAATCATTTTTTTTTATCAAGATAAGATTTCACAACCGGCCAGGCGTCATTGCGGATCAATTCATCAGCCTTAATGAGTGCACCTCGAG
>Ga0209349_1000961_pt1 | contig 14453 bp, 18 predicted proteins | sample ETNvirnome_2_130_FD_184067 | JGI IMG/M metagenome (GOLD analysis project Ga0209349, IMG submission 184067) | Marine viral communities from the Pacific Ocean - ETNP_2_130 (SPAdes) (version 2) | ecosystem: Environmental > Aquatic > Marine > Oceanic | place: Pacific Ocean | collected 2013-06-22
GGAAGAGTACGAGGATGTAAAAAAAGCTGCTGACTCACTGCGCGGTGAGACAGTACAAGGTAGTTCTACTTCGGCCCCCAGCAAGGATGTGCCTGATAACGAATACCTCACAAAGCTACAAAGTTAACTAGTACTATGAGAAAATTTATTGTTGCTTGTTCGTTAGTAATCGGCTTCGCCTCTTGCCAAATGCTTGAGGGTATCTTCGGGGAGGATACAGTCTTTACTACAGCGGATCAAGTTCAGGAAGGAGCAGACGCTGCGGTTATTCCCTTTGATCAACTGCCAGAATCTGTTAAGGCGAAGATCCCTGAGGGGACTTCAGTTGTTATGACCTCTAAAGATGCCCTCAAGGAAGGTGCATCCTACCTCCCCGCTGGAGGGGAGATGGATGAGGGAGCGATTCAGGGGATTGTTGATACTGTTTTTGGTATTGGTAAGACGTTTGTTCCTAGTCTTGCCGCTTGGGAGGGTGTTGTTACTCTTCTGAGTAAGCGTAAAAGGAAGCATTATGTTAAAGCTGCCAAGTCTCTGTTGCCTATGGATAAGAATGTAGACTTGGGTGGAACCCTTAAGAGTGTTGGTGCGGCTTTGGGCCTAGCTCACTCTTCAGAGACCACTAAGGCAACGTTTGAAGAAGAAGAAGAAGGAGAATGGGAAGACGCATGAAATTAGATAAAAAAGTAGAGAGTTACTTGTCTACTATGTTAGAAGGCTATGAAACTAACAAGAAGCAAGTGTCGGAATTTATTGAGCATACATCTAAGCAGTTAGAGGGGGCTCAGGAAAATCTCCAGGACTCTGAAAAAAATATAGCAGAGCTAAAAGAGATGCTGGGCGTTGCTGATGAAGTAGAAGCAGAAGCAATGGAAGCTTCCGAATAGTAGATAGGAGATTACTATAATAGGGAAACATCTATTATTGATGTTTCCCTATTTTTTATACCATGAGTGATAAATTAAAAATACTAGCTTGTCCTGCTAATGAGGGGGGGTGTGCTTATTATCGTGTCATAGCTCCCTATAGAAAAATGGAAGAGGTCCATGGGGATGAGGTGGAGGTACGGTGGAATAAGAATCCTTTAGGGTTGGATGAAAAGACGGGTATCTGGGATCCTGATTGGGATTTTGAGGACATGAAGTGGGCTGATATTATTGTACTTAATAATCTCACCAATTTCGGAGGAAACTACACTGCCAGGATTGTAGGAAAGGGTAAAGAATTCGGGAAGTTTGTCCACTACGATACTGATGATCTCTTAACCAATTTGTATGAAGGTCACAGACTGTACAAGGTGTATCAAGAGAAGGGATTAAGTGACATCACAAAGTTTATTTATAAACACTCAGACTTGGTTTCAGTTACGCAGAGAAAATTTGCTGAAAGAGTAGCATCTTTTTGTGACGGTACTCTAGCGGTTATTAAGAATAGTATTGATTATAACCTTCCGTGTTGGAATATGCCAAAAGTCTCTCCTCCTCGTAAAAAGTATTGTAGATTTGGATGGGCAGGAGGCATTCATCATGAGCAAGATGTAAAGTATTTTGCAGGGGTTCCTCATTTTGTAAATCAAAGGGTAGGAAGAGAAAACTGTAGGTGGGATTTCTATGGGCATCCCCCGCCCGATACCCCCAAAGATGATTGGCAGTGGGATGTGTGGAAAAGTTACCAGAACATTCTTATGAGAGGATTTAAAGGCGGAAAGAATTGGGACATTCACTATGCCCTTGGCCCAGATAGATATGGTCAATTCTTTACTAACATGGATATAGCTTTAGCACCTCTTGAACCTAATGAGTTTAACGATTCTAAGTCCGAAATTAAAGTGGCTGAGTGTGGAAGATACGGTGTACCCTTAATTGCGTCTGATGTCGGATCATACGATGAGTGGATTATTAATGGAGTAACGGGCTATCTTATTGATCCAAAGAAGGGAAAAACTGAATGGATTAAGGTTCTTACTAAAGTAGGGAAAGATAAAAAACACAGAGAAGAAATGGGGATGAATCTCTATAAAATAGCTAATGAAAATTTTGATATGAATAAGACCGTCACAGAACGTTTGGATCTGTACAAGGAATTAATGGGAAAAGATAAGTGACATCTGTAAAATTAATAAGTAGTTGGTCGCGCCCTGGAGGTAGCACCCTCCATCACATTTCCCTAACAAATTTACTAAATGAGAATGGGATTGATTGTACTTTTTTTGGTCCCCATGACTGGCATCTCTCTCAATGCAAGGGGGAGCTTTTAGATAAGGCAACTGTAACTAAGGAAGATATTGTTATTAGTCATTTTATCCAGATCCCACCCCCTATGCGATGGAAAAAGCATATTCTTAGCTGCCATGAGACAAACCTGTTTCCTTTGAAAAGAGTCGAACGCCGACAGTACGATGTTATCCAATTCGTAAGTAATTCGCAAAAGGCGTGGCATGGGGTAAATCATCCTTCTGTTATAATTCCCCCATTGGTGGAAAAAGTGAAATGGAAGGATCCTCGAAATAATACAGCGGGGGTGATAGGAAGCATAGATGCTCATAAGCAAACTCACTTATCTATTGAGCGAGCATTAAAAGATGGGTATACTAAGGTGCTTCTGTTTGGAGAAGTTACTGACCTTCCTTATTTTAATAAGCATGTGGCTAAACACGTTCAAAATGGGGTGGTTGTATCAATGGGCCATGAGGACGAACGAGAGGCTATGTACGGACAGCTTTCTACGGTGTACCATACCTCCCTTAGAGAGACCTATGGGCTCGTAGAGGCTGAATGCAGGCTTGCAGGGGTGCCCTTCAATGGCCCCAGTAATCACCAAGAAATTCTGGAGGAAGAAGAGGTATTGGCACGGTGGCTCAACATTTTAAAATAATCACCCCAGTCTATAATGGGGCTCCTTGGGTGACACAATGCATTGAAAGTGTTAAAACTCAAAAATATACAAATTTTGAGCAAATCATTATTGATGATTGTTCAACTGATTGTACTTATGAAGTTGCTAAGGCTGCTATAGGAGGAGATTCTAGGTTTAAGCTGATAACCAACTCAAAGAGAAAGGGAGTGCCCTTAAACCAAAAGAAGGGAGTGGAGGAAGCTAGGGCAGACGCGGAAGACATTATAGTACATCTAGATGGCGATGATTGGTTCATAGATGAAAATACACTAACCAAGCTAGTAAAGGTATATAAAGAAACTGAATGTTGGTTAACATATGGAAGTTACCAGACCACCACAGGAGAGAAATCTATTGCGCGACATTATACAGGAAGTCCTCGCGCAGCAGTTTTGGGGGGCTGGCCCTTTTCACATTTAAGAACATTTAAACGCCATTTATGGGATATCCTGGAAGAGTCGCATTTTAAGGATAGGGAAGGGAATTATTATACGGCTGCTGCTGATGTAGTTATCTTTGTCCCCATTCTAGAGAAGATAGGCTATGATAAAGTAAGGTTTATAGAGGAACCACTAATGGTTTATAATTTATCACAATTAAATAATGAACATAAGCAAAATTTAAGTGAACAAGTGAGGACTGCCCTAGATGTTATTCACAAATAAAAGTATTTGTTTAATTACTCCACCTTCTCCATTTTTATTGGATGAGCGTGTTTTTCTTCATATAGGTATTCTAAAGGTAGGAGCTTCTCTAGAGGAAGAGGGTTATAAAATAGATTTCTTAGATTTAGCTGGGGTGGAGAATTATTATGATGTTCTTGGGGCTTACCTGAAAGCGCACTCTCAGACTAAAGTATTTGGTATTACGGCAACTACACCCCAGATCCCTTATGCTATGAAAATTGCCCAGTACATTAAAGAAAAGGGTGAAGATACTAAGATTATACTGGGAGGAACTCATGTATCTTTAATGCATTCGGCTAAGAAAAAGGAAAAGTCGGCAGGAAGGGCTTCGCAGGACATAAACAAGCTACAGGAAATCTTTGATGTGTTGGTCGCAGGAGATGGGGAGCTATCCATTTTTGAAGCTTTAAAGTTTAAAGAGGAGATCATTGATGCTGATAATCCTAGAGGAGATTATTTCCTTAGTAATGAGGATTTTACAAATCTTCCATTCCCAGCACGGCATCTAGTAGATATGGATTCGTATAATTATGCAATTGAGGGGGCTAGAGCTACGAGTCTAATCTGTCAATTGGGTTGTCCTTATAGGTGTACTTTCTGTGGGGGAAGAAATTCTCCCTTTTTGCGTAAAATTAGAACCCGAGGATCGGATTCTATCATAGAGGAACTTCGTCATTTATATGATACGTATGGTTTCACGGGTTTTATGTTTTATGACGATGAATTAAATGTGAATAAAGAATGGGAAACTCTATTAAGTAAAATAACCAAGCTTCAAGAAGATGTAGGAGTAGATTTTAAGTTACGCGGGTTTGTTAAAGCTGAATTATTCACGCAGAAGCAAGCGGATTTAATGTACAAAGCGGGCTTTAGATGTCTCCTCACAGGGTTTGAATCAGGAGATGAGAGAATTCTAACTAACATAGATAAAAATGCAACGATAGAGGATAACACACGTTGTATTAACTTTGCTAAGGAAGCAGGACTAAAAGTAAAAGCTTTAATGTCTATTGGACATGCTGGAGAAAGCAGTGAAAGCGTAAGGAATACTCAACAGTGGTTAATGGAAACCAAACCAGAGGATTTTGATTGTACTATAATTTCTACTTACCCTGGATCTCCTTACTTTGATGAAGCTGTGAGGGATGGAGATAAGTATACTTATACTAGTCCCAAAACTGGTGATAAACTTTATCAGAAGAATTTGGATTATTTTAAAGATCCCGATTATTATAAGGGAGACCCCGATGGGGGGTATATTTCTTATGTATGGACAGATCATCTAACTGCTGAGGATATGGTAGTGCAACGAGACACCCTGGAGAGAGAAGTGCGGGAGAGGCTGCACATTCCTTTTAATCCTGCGGGAGGATTTGTAAAGTTTGAGCACAGTATGGGCCAGGGAGAACTTCCTCCGTCTGTACTAAAAATGAATTATTAAAATGGACACTATCCATCTCGTAATTCCTCGCTGGTTTTACCCTAAAAATTTAGGAGATTCTGTTCACTGGTCTTTTGCTCCTACGGTGCTAAAGAAAGAATACCCTAACTCAAAGTTAGTAGTCTTTACTGTTGGGGATCTGGTGGATATACTGAAAGATAATCCTTTGGTGGATGAGGTTTCCTACCCTCCTCAAAGTTTGATAGGAGATTATGAGTTTTGGAAAAATGAATCCATAAATGGGAGAATGAACTGCCCTCCTAATATGTTTGTGTTGTTCGCAGAGCATCATCCGAAAGTGTGGGACTATTGGAATGAGCATTTTGATTTCCTATATAAACACCCTACGGCTAATCTACTTTATTTAAATTCTTTATTGCAGTTGGGATTAGAAAAATATTTGTATGATGGCACTGATCTATTTCCTAAAATTTACATAGATAAGCCTGAGATTGAGGAAAAAACTCTTGGAATAGTTCCAGCCCATAAGTTGTCTTTTGCTAATCCAAGTGCTCACCCAGGATGTGACGGGAAGGGTTTTCGTTTTAATGGAGATGACGGGGAATCATGGAGAGCATTTGTTAAACAAATAAGGTTATTAGATTCATCTATTAAGATTGTAGAATTTTCGAAAGATTTTTTAAATTTTGGTGATGTCCATGTAGGCCACTTACCTTGGAAAGAATTAGCATATGAAGCTGCAAAATGCAAGGTTGGGGTGCTGTCCGATGGAGGTATGCACCACATATTTAATTCTCAAGACAGGAATATAGTGTTGCTGGCGGCTCAAACAATAAATAAACTGTATCACTACGCTAATAAAAATACTACTTTATATTGGGATCTTCATAAAAAATGCTTAGATAGATGTGATGATCAAATGAAGAAATTACGTGGATGGATAGATATGAAGGAGACTTGCGATGGATCATGCGAGACCCTCGATGCTACATTGTTAGCGAATAGAGTATATGAGGATTTTTTTAAGTGAAAAATGTGTTAATAACAGGCTGCTCTCGCGGATTGGGGGAGTGTTTATACCACTCGTTTCTAGAAAAGGGGTGTAGGGTAATTCCTCATTATCGTAAACTACGGGATTCTATTAGTCAAGAGTGCGTGATTGGGGATCTCACTAATGAGGGAACATTAGACACAATAGAAGAGGCTCTCCAAAAATATGATATAGATATTTTCATAAACAATGCTGCGCTTTATAGTAGTAATAATTTTACTTCTTATGATGAGCATGAGGTTAAAGATTTATTCAACACTAATCTTGTATCACAGTTTTTCTTATTGCAGAGAGTATATAATTATTTTCTAACCAAGAAATCGGGATTGATTATTAATATTAATTCCCTAGTATGCAAAAATCAGTCTCCTACTGAAGCTTTATATGGAGCTACTAAGTTTGGGTTACAGGGCCTCTCCAAATCCTTACAGTTGGAAGCTATAGGATCGGGAGTTCATATTTTAGATGTCTATGTGGGTGCGATGCGAACCCAAATGACGAAGCAACGATTTAATAGCTTTAAAGAGAATTTAATAGATCCTAAAGAAGTTAGTAATATGTTAAGTACTATGATAAGTGTAGAAACAATATCATGTTTTCTTAATGAATTAGTTATTAGGCGTGTGTAAATGAAAGTAGTCAATAAAACTTCTGATAAATACAGTAAAACTAAGATTGTTTGGTTTCCTGAGAAGCTTCAGTCATTTGTTTCTGGAAAAATAACTTCTCCTCTATATGTCAGAGTGAAACCACTTAATAGATGTAATCACAAGTGTTTCTGGTGTGTTTATCATGAACCCGAGCTTGCAGATATGCATTACGGTATGAATAAGTTTGATAAAATTCCTACTGAAAAGATGCTTGAAGTTCTTGATGATTTTAAGGAGATGGGCATAAAGGCAGTAACTTATTCGGGGGGTGGTGAGCCTCTAATGCATGAGGGTATAATTGATATTCTTAAGAGAACTAAAGAACATGGTATTGATTTGTCTGTTATTACCAACGGTCACTATCTAAAGGGAGAAATAGCTGAATTATTTAGTGATGCCCATTGGGTTAGAATCTCGATTGATTACTATGATGAAGAATCATTCGTTGTGGGTAGAAGAATCAAAGGAAAAAATTATAATAAAGTTATAGAAAACATAGAAAATTTTGCTAAGATAAAAAGTCCTGAGTGTGATCTTAGTGTAAATTTTATTATCACTAAAGAAAATTATAAAGGAATTAGAAAAGCAGCAAAGCTTCTTATTTCTTTAGGGGTGGAGAATATTCGCTTTTCGCCTATGTGGATTGATAATTTCAATGAATACCATGCGGATATAAAAGAGGAAGTTATAGGAGAGCTTATTGCTATAAAACGAGACTTAGAAACTGATAGGTTTAAGTTATTCTCATCGTATAAGTATAATGTATTTAAAGATGATATAAAAGTTCGACATTATGATAGATGTTTTGTCAAGGAATTTAATCCCGTACTTGGCGCAGACTTAAATATTTATGCCTGCCACAATCAAGCTTATGATGAGGATAGTATTATAGCTTCTTGTAAAGATAGATCATTTAAAGAGGCTTGGTTCAGTGATGAGGCTAAGGTTTTTCATAGAGTATTTGATTGCCGAAAGACTTGTACAGGACAGTGCGCCAGCGATGATAAAAATTTATTTATTCATGAATTATTAAATTGCGAAGGGGATAATTTTGTGTAATTGGAGTTGCTGTCTATTATATGGGAGAAGGTGATGTTAAACGAGAGATCCAAGCAAATAAGAAGAGACGCTATTACTTTATCTAAAAGTAATGGGGGGTATCATTATGGAGGCACCTTTTCTTGTACTGAAATTTTGATTAGTTTGTATGATAAAATTTTAGGTAAGGATGATCGTTTTATTTTAAGTAAGGGACATGGCTGTTGGTCTTATTATGTGCTATTACGAGAGTTAGGTTATAACCCCTCTCTGGAGGGACATCCTCATTTAGATTTACATAACGGAATTCACTGGACTACGGGTAGTGAAGGACATGGGTTTCCTGCTGGTATTGGGATGGCTTTTGCGCGTAAACTACAGCGAAGAGAGGGACATGTTTTTGTAATTGTAGGGGATGGGGAATGCCAAGAAGGAACTACGTGGGAGTCATTGCTCTTGGCTTCTCATTTAAAACTAAATAACTTAACTATAGTTGTGGATAAGAATGGCATCCAAGGATCTGGATTTGTTAGGGATATCCTCCCCATAAATTGTCTAGGAGTAACTGCCGAATCGTGTGGATGGAAGGTAACAGAAGTGGATGGACACGATAATTCGCAGCTAGAGGAGGCTTTGCAATCTAAAGGAGAGGGTCCTCATTTAATTATTGCTCGCACAGTGAAAGGTAAGGGAGTGGACTACATGGAAGATGTACCTTGTTGGCATGCTAAGTGGCCTGACCCTGAGCATGAAAAGGAAGCTTTAGATCAACTAGCATGAAAGACGAAATCTTATATAAATTTTTGGATTTAATCCAATTGTATGATGTAGGTTTAACTAAGACTAGAATCGGCTTTCAGTTTGATGGAGGATATGTTCTATTAGATGAGCTTTGTAAGAATATAGATGTAGTTTACAGCTATGGGATAGAAAGAGATGCTTCTTTTGATTCAGATTTTTCTGAACGTTATGGAGCATTGATTAGAATGTATGATCATACAGTAGATGGGATTCCTTTTGACGGACCTCAAGGGGCTTCTAGGAATATTAATGCAATCTTCTATAAGAACGGTATAGGCCCAGTCAACCAACCCCCCTTTCTTACGTTGGAGAACTGTATACACTTTAATAAAGATGAGGGAAAAAATCTTTTATTAAAGATGGATGTCGAGGGCGCTGAGTGGGAATCGTTGTATACGTGTGATGAAGAAGTTTTAAGATCTTTTGATATGATATGTTTGGAAATGCATGAGATGCAACGGCTCTACGATGGAGAAGTAAAATGTATTCAAAATTTGAATCGCGTGTCTCCTCTAGAGAGGCATGAGGCACAGATTAGATATGAAGTTATGAAAAAATTGTCTGATAATTTCTATATGTTCCATGCTCACGCTAATAATGGGTTCCCTATTCAAGATGTCGGAGAATACAAAGTCTCTCCCATCGCAGAGGTTTCCTTTGTAAGAAAAGATTTAGTGGAGGCTACTCCTGTGGATTGGGTTTATACTTGCCATGATGCAACTAATAATCACAATTTGCCTGAGATCATGCTTAACTTTTGGCCCTTTGTGAGAAATTAAAGATGAGAAGAGCTTTTGGAAAAACTATAGTGCGTTTAGCTGAGAAAGATCCCTCTATTTTTCTTATGACGGGGGATGTAGAACAAGAAATGGATGAGTATAAGGATAAGTTTCCTGATAGATTTCTAAATGTAGGTCTATGTGAACAGAGTATGATTAGTATGGCTGCGGGGATGGCTTTAGAAGGATTGCGTCCTGTTGTTTACTCTATTACTCCGTTTCTTTTAGAGCGTCCGTTTGAGCAGATTAAGATAGATATTGATGAGCAGAATTTGCCTGTTATATTAGTGGGGAATGCCGATTATCCTACACACGGTCCAACACATAGACCCCTAAATGTGGAGGGGCTAGTTGGTTTATTTAAAAATATATATGGTTATTTTCCACGCAATAGACTTGAAACTGAGAAGGCTATGTTAGATGCATATCTGATGAAAAAGCCTGCCATCATTTCCCTAAAGAAGGATGATCTTCCCTTCATTTAGTATGCATATTAACTTTGTTTCTTATTTGGACCCAAGTATTTATCATGGAGGAGGAGAACAGATAACTTCTACTTTATTGGAAGAGGGTAAAAAAAGAGGTCATACTATATACAAAACTTTTCAAGATCCATTTATTCGTAATTATAAAGAGGACGCTGATCTTACCATATTATGGGATATATATAATTGTCCTGAAAAAAATAGCCCATACGATGATTCATTTATAAATAGTATAATTAATTCTTCTACGCCTTATGTGTATGGTACAGGAGGGTATGAAGATTTTTGTTTGCTAGGAACTTTACCCTGTAAGGGAGAAACGGATGGAGAAATATGCTCTGTCTCTCGTTCTCATCGCACTTTCGGAGAGGGGGGCATATACAGAAGGCACCCTAAGGTTTGCATAGCTAACCAAAGAGCCCCTATGTTAAAAAAGGCTAAACTTTGTGTTCTCTTTTCTGAGTTGCAAAAAAAGTTTGTAGAAAAAACTATAGGACCCATTAAAGCATTCGTAGCTATTCCCCCTGTGAGGGGGTTGGATAAATATTATAATCAACACTTAGACAGAGATATTGATTTACTTTCTTATGGGGGACACTTGGAGTATAAAGGATTTTTTAATATATTAGAAACCTATCCTGATAGGAACTGTGTATTTATAGGAGGGGGTCCTCCTACATTACCACAACTCTATGGGTATGGGCACTGTGCTGGTAAGGTTCCACAGGAGCACATGCCAGAGATACTAAATAGAACTAAAACTTTTGTTCACATGCCCAGGTGGCCTGAGCCTTATGGTATTACTACTGTTCAAGCAGCCCTGTGTGGGTGTGAAGTGATTGAGAATGAAAACTCTGTGGTCTTGAAAAATCAAGACATCCACGATTTAGTGACAGAGATTAAAAAATGGGAACAAGGTGGGCCTATTTGGGATAAAATAGAGGAGACTTTAAATGGGAGTAGATAAGTGGGGACATGGAAGATTTGATGATGGTCCTTTTCGAGAAGACCTATTAGCCGAATGGATTAATACCTTAGGATGTACCAGGGTAGCTGAATTGGGGGTTTTTGATGGATATACAATGAGAACAATTTTAGAGAAGTGTGATAAATTAGAAGAACTTGTAGGGATTGACACTTGGGCTCACCCTGAAACTTTTTCTTGTTTAGCTCCAAAAGGAGAACGTTCAAGATTAGTATACGAAGAGTGTGATCATGATGCAAATTATAAATTAACTATGAAAAACATAGAGGAGTCAGGTAATACACAACCTGCTAACGTTCTTAAAATGACAACTTGTGAGGCTGCTCAGTTATATGAGGATGGATATTTTGATCTCATATTTATTGATGCTGATCACTCCTACGAAGGGGTAAAAAAGGATATAGAAACTTGGTATTCTAAAGTGAAAAAAGGTGGAGTTGTTGCGGGCCATGATTTTTCTTGGGCAGGAGTTCAGCGGGCTATAGCTGAGACTGTAGGGCTTCCTAATGTAAAACAATTTACTGATGATGTGTGGTTGCATCAAAAAGGGTTTGTTTGAATGCAAATAAATTTGTTTGATACCAACACTCTTATCACGAATGGGGATAATTTATATGCTAATAATCTCTGGCCTGTAGAGGGATTAGAATATAATAAAACTCCCTACTTGGATTGGAGTGGTATTACAGTATTTACAGATGAAATGTGTTTTAGTCCTGTAGTTGACGACGTTAAATCTAAGTATAAAATTGCATGGGCATTAGAGAGTCCAGTTATCAAACCGCATGTCTACCAGTGGATTCATCAGATAGAAGATAAGTTTGATTATATTTATGTATGTGGACACCCAAAGCTTGACGCGAGTGATCCAAAATATAAACAATGTTATTTTGGTGCTTGTTGGTTAAGAGAGGAAGATTGTAAGGTTTATCCGAAGAGTAAGCTGCTCTCTATTGTAGCTTCTAATAAAACATTTGCTGCTGGGCATAAGCTCCGTCATGAGTTAATAGCAAAAGAGATGCACCCTGAGTTAGAGTTGTGGGGATCGGGCTACCGTTGGTTTGATAATAACTCTGGTGAGCCCTTCTTTGATTACAGGTATGTGATTGTGGTAGAAAATTGCCAGTATCCAGGGTATTTTACTGATAAGATTTTGGATTGTTTCGCCGCTGGATGTATCCCTATTTATTGGGGTGCTCCTGATATAGGGAAGCTTTTTGATGAGCGCGGATTTTATACCTGGAACACTCTAGATGAATTACAGGCGATCTTGAATATGATCTCGGAGGAAGACTATGATAGTAAGGCCGAATTTATTGAGGAGAATTTTAGTAGATTTTGGGAATTTGCCTCACCTGATAAATGGATGCTTGATAACTGTTACCAGGGGTTAGAAAAAGATCAATGAGAATACTCGTTTTAGGATCAGAAGGGCAGATAGGTAAACCGCTATGTACTTACCTGGAGGCAAAGGGGCATCAGGTGAGGAGATGGGACAAGGTGAGATCTCAGAAGGAGGACTTATCTAAGGCTTATAACTTATTGCATCTTATGTCGGAAATGGGAAAGGTGGACAAAGTAGTTTTTTTAGCTTTTGAAGTTGGAGGTAGTAAGTATCTTGCAACCGCCGATAAAGAATTTGCTTATATTAATGAGAATGTAAAGTTAATGGCACACACATTTACTACTTTAGAATATACTAAAAAACCTTTCTTGTTTGCTTCTAGTCAAATGGCAAATATGCATCATACTAATTATGGTTTTCTAAAAGATTTAGGTGAAAGATATACTCGTTCCTTGGATGGTTGGATTTGTAGATTTTGGAATGTATTCGGTGTAGAGGAATGCGTGGAAGAGAAAACACATGTGATAACAGATTTCATAAATGCTTCCAAGGAGGGAATCATTAAAATGAAAACAACAGGAGAAGAGCTTAGACAGTTTCTACATGTGGAGGATTGTAACATAGCAATTGAATCCTGGCTTAATGGAGAGTGGGACGATAACAGTGAGTACTATGATATTACATCTTTCGCGTGGGCTAGTATAAAAGATGTAGCTCACATCATCGCGGAGTTACAGGGAAAAGTAGAGATTAAGGAAGGTAGGAAGACTGATGAAATACAGTTGGGTATTAGAAATAAACCGAGTGAGTATATTAGAAAATTTTGGAATCCGAGATTGGATTTACGAGAGGGGATTAGTAAAGTAATGGAGAAAATGAAATGAAAAAAGCCTTAGTGTGTGGAGCGGGTGGCTTTATTGGAGGTCATATGGTGAAGCGTCTTCTAGACGAAGGCTATAAAGTTGTAGGTGTAGACGTAAAGCTAGAGAGGAAGTGGTATCAAGTTCATGGTAGTGCATTCTCGCATTTTAACTTTGATTTACGTTCGACTGATAGCGTAGACTGGTTAATTGGGGCTGGAGATTACGACGAGATATACCAGTTTGCCGCAGATATGGGAGGAGCAGGTTATATATTTACAGGGGAGCATGATGCAGATGTGATGCATAATTCTGCTTCTATCAATTTGAATATTGCTCATGCCGTAGCTCAACTTAGTCCTAAGACTAAAGTGTTTTATTCTTCTTCAGCATGCATTTACCCCGCAGAGAATCAGACTGATCCTGATAACCCTAATTGTGAAGAGAGTTCTGCGTATCCTGCTAACCCTGATTCTGAATATGGGTGGGAGAAACTATTTTCTGAACGATTATGGAGATCGTTCGCCCGCAATTACGGGGTGAATGTACGAATTGCTAGATTCCATAATATCTTTGGTCCCTATGGAACGTGGGATGGAGGAAAAGAAAAGGCTCCTGCTGCGATGTGTCGCAAGGCATTGGAAGCGGGGCATCAAGGGGAGATGGAAGTATGGGGAGATGGACAACAGACGCGCTCCTTCCTCTATATTGATGAGTGTATTGAAGCGGTGCGCCGTTTAATGCAGTCGGATGTAGAAGAAGTAATTAATATTGGTTCCGAGGAGATGATTAAAATTAATGATTTAGCGATGATGGCTGTTGAGATTTCGGGGAAACAGACTCTAATAAAGAACATCCCAGGCCCTGAGGGAGTGCGAGGTAGGAATAGTGACAACCATCTTATAAAAAAATTATTGGAGTGGGGTCCTTCGCAGCCCCTGAAGGTAGGAATGGAAAAAACATATAAGTGGATCGAGGAACAAATTAATGCCGTTTTATAATTGGGAGTGTAGTGCGTGTACAACAGTCTGGGAGATCTTCCAGACCATGACCGAACATAAGGAGGATCCTCCTGCATATTGTCCTAAATGTGATCCTGAGTGTGAGGGGGAAGGAACTTTAACACAGGTTCTTCTTCCTGGGACTACACCTAAGTTTATAGTTAGGGGTGAGGGAGCTTTCTACCCTGATAAAATGCAATGAATGATTTAGATGAGCCCCCGCCGCTCAGGGCGGCAATAAAAGAGTCCAAAAAGTCAAAAAATAGATTTAAAGTAGGTGCCTCGATTGCCAGAGGCAAGAAGGTACTATCTAAAGCCTGTAACACGCGCAAAACGCACCCTAAGTATGGATCGGGTAACTATCAGACGCTCCACGCAGAGAGCCATGCCATTTATAAGGCAGTCAGGATGGGTGTAGACATAGCTGGAGCTACGATTTATGTCTTTCGAGAGAATTATAATTTAGCAAAGCCCTGTA
>Ga0209349_1000964_pt1 | contig 14423 bp, 16 predicted proteins | sample ETNvirnome_2_130_FD_184067 | JGI IMG/M metagenome (GOLD analysis project Ga0209349, IMG submission 184067) | Marine viral communities from the Pacific Ocean - ETNP_2_130 (SPAdes) (version 2) | ecosystem: Environmental > Aquatic > Marine > Oceanic | place: Pacific Ocean | collected 2013-06-22
GGTTCCTTTCATGTTGGCTGTTTTTTCTATAAAGGAGGTGTTGCAGAAAGGGTCGGCGTCGTTTGATACGGCGGTATTAGGGGGCAAGAAAACTCTTTGCCACTCGACTCCTTCTTCAGAAAAAGTGTGGGGTTCGTTCATTCCTTGAACGACTTCCTTATATTCTTCTTGGTGAGGATGTTTATAAGTGTAAATCGGCATTATTGGTCTTTATCAGAATTTAATTTTATAAATTTAGTGAGAGCTTCAAGCCTTTTTTGTGGCGCATCTAACCCTCCAATAAGAGTATAAACAACTAACTTATCGCGGGACGGGTCTTCGTAAATTCCCCGATGCACCATCGCGTTTCCAGTAATGGCGGCTAATGTGGAGAAAGCATGTTCAAGGTTGTCCATTAGACCCTCAGTGTTTTCAAATATTTCGGTTCCCCCTACAACTACCCCCGCAGCCGCAGTTGCGGTTTTGAGATCAAAACCTTCTGCAAGGAGAGTTTTTTCTAGGTTTGATTTAAGGGCTGTTGAAATGCCTGTTTCGGATTTAAAATCTTTAACTGCTGTTGCACCCATAATCATGCAGCCCGCCGACTTCATTACTCCATCATAATCTTGAGGATCAAAGGAGGTGTAGTCAGAGTTTTGGGTTGCTAAGATATTAAAGGTGTGGAATAAGCCTGCTAGCGTATTGTTGATTGTGGGCCAAAAAGCTTTTACGGTAAGCTTAGGGTAAAGCTTTTTGATTTTTTGATTATCGACAATAATGAGAGGTGAAAACTTTTTATCATCAGCCATCGCACAAAGTTCTTTCATGCGATTGTAGGCGTTTTGAGCTACAATAGGAGATGCGGATTCACCAGTCGTCGGCAAAGAGGCAATAACCCCAATTCTTTCTGAAGCGTCTTCGCGCCCTACATAGGCAAAGTATTTTTTACAAAGTTTAATTAACGGGATGACAGAGCCTCCCCCAGAGCCGCCTGCCACCCCAGCACAAACAACAATACGATCAACGTTTTCTCCGACAATGCTTTTTAGTTTGTCAAAGACCTCTTGTTCTCGCGCTTCAAATGCGATAGTAGCCTTGGCTTGATCTTTGCCCGCTCCTTGGTTCCCATAGTGGTCAATGTAAAACTTATGCTCATCGGGGAGATCTAATAAACTTAAATCATTTTTAGCTGTATTGATAACTAGGGTTTTTTTATACCCAAGGTCATAGAAGGCTTTCGCCATTCTGCCCCCTCCTTGCCCTGCGCCGATAAAAGCATAGCATAATGCACCTCCCGACTCGTCTTCAACTGCGTCCTCATCTGCTTCGATATCAATTTCAAAATCTTCCAAGGGAAGATCTGGGATTTGGGCTGCAAAGGCGACTTTCTTCTCTTGAGTCTGTTCTTCTTGAGTGTCTTCAGGATTATTCATAATTTTTTTAGGGGGTGGTATTCGATAAGACGTTGGGCGTTGATAAAGCGGATGGTCGCGACCAAGATTTTCTCCATCCCTCATGTGTCATTTGATTTTTATGTTACTTCGATTTTTCTTTGTTCACTTACACATTTTTTGGGCATTGTGATGGTAAGTAATCCGTTTTCGGTTTCACATGTAATGTTTTCGAGAGACACTGCTCCATATAAATTTAATGTTAGGTCTCTTTGGCGCTTATTATTACTTGCTTTAATGGACAAGTGTTCGTTCGTGGCAGAAATTTTAATATCCTCTTTGGCGAAGCCAGCTAGTTCTATCTCTGATAAGTAAACGTCTCCACAATCTTTTACCTCAATATGTTTTGAGGTAGAAAAAGAATCAAAGAAATCGTCCAGTAAGTGTGTGTTATGTTTGTAGTGCATTATATTAATTATATATCATATCGTGTGCCAAATCAAGAATTACTATACATGTGTTTTAAAATGGCATCTACGGTTTTAGTGTAGGTAAATTTGTCTCTCAGTTTTGTCCCTTCTGTGTTTTTTTGTCCCGCTTTTTTCACCGCCTCTTCCATCCCATTGAGGATGTCGTCTCCGTTTAGCTTATAATATTGTCCTTGATTAAAGGGGGTGCCTTCTTTGAAGAAGTGATTGTCATAACAGGGTTGTTTGCCGATGGGCTCTACTAAAATAGCATTTTCGGGTGTAGCCCAATCTTTATGGGAGGAACAGTTGCTAACGATAGACCACTTGCCGAGAGCCGTGCTATTAAAGGAGGGGAGATTCCATCCCTCTCCATTAGATAGGCCAGATAAGTCAATATCAATGGAGTTCATAAAGTCATTAACTTCTGAATTGGTCTGGAGAAAGGGGAGAAAATTAATATTACTAATGCTTTGCCCCTGAAGACAACTGTTTATGGCTTGTCCCATTTGCTCTTCGTTAAAGAATGGATTGGACACTAAGCAGCTTAGCTGGTATTTAGGGTTATTCCCAAACTTCTTGACCCATAATTGGATGATTGCTTGAGTGTTTTTTCTTCTTTCGAATTTTCCCATCAACCCAAAATGGATAATGTCTTCTGGGAGATATTTTTTTTCAGTTTCATGGAAGTCTGGGTCAAATCCAAGGGGAATAAAGGAGACGTTATTACACCCCTTTTCTTTAAAGGCTGCCGTTGCCTCAGAACAAGAAAAGAAAACGTGTTTTTGTAGCCCAACAATATTTACTTCCTCTCTTGTGGGTGAGTCTGTTTCATAAAAGGTGTAAAGATGTTGGTTGGGTAGCGTTTTTTCTGATCCGTTTATATGCCATACTTTTAGAGACTGGTCAGTGGGGCTCAAGTCTTTCAGTCGGCTCATTGCTGAGTTGCTGAACCATTTTTTAAAATCTTCTCCTATTTTGTCGTAGGCGGCAAAGTTTGCGTTGTCTCCAATTGGAAAGGTGCTTAAGCTTAGATCTTTTTTCTTGAGTTCTCTGAGGAAGTTAATCGAGACGTTCCCCAAACTTAGACTGTTTATGGGGGCGTCAAAATTTAATTTTTTCATTGTTAATTTTACGGCTCAGTTCTTTTATGGCTTTATCGTGGATGTTGATACATCCTTGTGCTGAAAGATTTATTTTTTTAGCTACTTCTTTCCAAGGTTTTAGCTTCCCTCTTTCCCCACAAAAATATCTTTCATGGAAAATAGTTTTTAACCTTTTGTCTTTGTGCCTATCGATTAAATTTAAGATTCTAGCAAACGAATCGTTGGTTTTACAGGACTCATCAGGGGAGGGGGATTTTTCTTTTTGATAAAATTGAACTTCTTCAAAGCTGGCAGAAATTTTATTATTCTTGTTTTTGGTTTTTTGAGTTAGACACATATATTTAGCTTTGTTTGCTAAGTGCGTAGAGAACTTTGCTTTGGTTGGATTGTATTCTAGGGCCGCTCTGTATATAACCAGATCCTTGTCTTCCATAATGTCTTGTATCTGGTTTTGGGTTAAACACTTGAATCCGAATTTTTTAAGCATGTCAACATAAACCCCCGAATGCCTCGAAATAAGCTCAGTGAGAGCTATTTCGTCATTAGTTTCTTTGACCCTTTGGATTAGGTCGTTGTCTGTAGTTGTGGTCGTCAAATTGGCTTTAATTTAATATAAGAAAAAATCTACTTTTTTCAAGAAGTTTTTTTTTCTTGACAAGGCCAGAAAAGCTCCGATAATGATTTTATCGAATCCTTACGAACGTAATGGATACGCTCGTATGGGATACGAATTCTTTTAATATTCCTTACGTTAACGATACGTTCATATAAAAAGAATGAGCCTTCGGCTCTTTTTTCAGAAAAGGTCTTGACCGAGTTCTGGAGAGTCCCTAACATGTGTAAAATTACAAGATGATTTTTGAAGAACAGATAGCGAGAAAGCCAGACCATTACCCGTGGACACAGGAGTTTATAGAGGCCATGCATAACGGATTTTGGACGGATAAGGAATTTAGCTTTACAAGCGATGTTCAGGATTTTAACGTAAGCCTTACAGACACCGAAAGAGAAATGATAATTAGGACTCTTTCCGCCATTGGTCAAATCGAGGTCGCGGTAAAAAAGTTCTGGGCAAAGCTGGGAGATAATTTGCCTCACCCCAGCTTGACTGACTTGGGCTACGTAATGGCAAATGTGGAAGTTATTCACAATAACGCCTATGAGAGACTATTAAAGGTGTTGGGGTTAGAGGATATTTTTGAAAAGAACTTAAAGCTTGATTTTATTGAGGGGAGGGTGGGCTACTTAAGAAAATACACTCATAAGTTCTATAAAGACTCAAAAAAGCAGTATGTTTACGCCCTTATTTTGTTTACCTTGTTTGTCGAAAATGTTTCTCTGTTTAGCCAATTTTACGTAATTAATTGGTTTAATCGCTATAGAAATGTTCTGAAAGATACGGGGCAGCAAGTGAAGTATACTAGAAACGAAGAGAATATTCACGCTTTAGCAGGAATAAAGATTATCAACACCATTAGAGAAGAGCACCCCGAATTATTTGACGAGGAGCTTGAGGAGAGAATTCTGAGCGAGTCTAGGGCTGCCTTTGACGCTGAATCTAAAATTGTTGATTGGATGGTTAATGGATACGAAGCGAAGGGGCTCAACGCCCCCGTCTTGAAAGAATTCATAAAAAATCGAATAAATGAATCATTGGAACAAATTAACTTTCGCAAGGTTTTTGATATTGACAAATCCCTTCTAGCGAATACAGTGTGGTTTGAAGAGGAACTACTGGGGAACAACGCAACAGATTTCTTTCATACGCGCCCAGTAGAATATGCGAAAAATTCGCAAACCTTTGATGCAGAAGAAATGTTTTCATGAGAGATTATTATTGGTTGAACGAGGAATCGAAGCAATTCCTTGAGAGGGGCTACCTGAGAAAAGGAGAGAGTGCCAAAAAAAGAATTAGAAGGATCGCAGAAGCTGCGGAAAAATATCTAAGACAGAGCGGCTTTGCCGATAAGTTTGAAGATTACATGAAGAGGGGTTTTTATTCCCTTGCTAGTCCTGTGTGGTCTAATTTTGGACGGAGCAGAGGTCTTCCTGTTTCCTGTAATGGGATTTATATTGATGACAAAATGCATTCTATTTTAGAAAAACAAGCAGAAGTAGGAATGCAAACCAAACATGGCGCAGGCACCTCTGGTTATTTTGGATCGCTAAGGGGAAGAGGAGTGCCAATCAGCGCGGGAGGAGTTTCGGCTGGAGCGGTTTATTTTATGGAGCTATTTGACAAGGTGGCGGCTATTGTTTCGCAGGGCCATGTTAGGAGAGGTTCTTTCGCCGCTTATTTGCCGATTGATCACCCTGATATTGAAGAATTCCTCATGATAAGAAGCGAGGGCAACCCAATACAGGAAATGTCGTTTGCTGTTTGTATTGAGGATAAATGGATGAAGGCAATGACAGAAGGGGATAAGGATAAGAGAAAGGTTTGGGCCTCCGTTATAAAGAAGAGGTTTGAGACGGGTTATCCATATATCTTTTTTACAGACACAGCAAACAATGGTGCACCCGAGGCTTATAAAGAAAAAAAACTAAAGATACATGCGTCCAATCTTTGCAGCGAGATCGCCCTTCACTCCTCTGAAGATGAATCTTTCGTCTGCTGTTTGTCTTCTTTAAATCTTTTGAGGTGGGACGAAATTAAAGAGACAGACGCGGTTGAAACGTTGATCTGGTTTTTAGACGCAGTGATGGAAGAATATATTTATAAGACGAAAGATATTCCTTTTATGAAGCCTTGTCATAATTTTGCAAAAAGACAGAGAGCGCTCGGTTTGGGCGTTCTTGGATGGCACTCATTACTTCAATCCAAAATGATTCCCTTTGAGGGACTTCGGGCTCAATTCCTAAATGCCGAAATTCATAATATAATTAAGGAAAGGTGCGACAGAGCCACAGGTAAACTTGCAGAAGAATTTGGTGAGCCAGAATATCTTAGGGGTCATGGCCGCAGAAATATGACCACTATGGCGATTGCTCCCACCACCTCCAGCTCGTTTATTTTAGGACAGGTTTCCCCTTCAATTGAGCCGTTAAATAGTAATTACTTCACCAAAGACCTAGCCAAGGGAAAATTTACATATAAAAATCCGCTTCTTGAGGAGCTTCTAGAAGAGAAGGGTAAAAATCTCCAGAGCATCTGGAAGTCAATCTTACTCAAAGGAGGCTCCGTTCAACACTTAGACTGCTTAACAGACGAAGAGAAAGCGGTTTTTAAAACATTCGGGGAAATCTCCCAAAAAGAAATTGTGGTGCAAGCCGCCCACAGACAGAGGTATATAGATCAAGGGCAGAGCCTGAATGTGATGATTTCTCCAAAATGTCCTGCGAAGCAAGTTAGCGAGCTTCTTATTTTCGGGTGGGAGCAGGGAGTAAAGAGTTTTTATTATCAGAGGAGTGCTAATCCTAGTCAAGAATTAGCCAGATCTATATTAAGTTGCTCTTCGTGCGAGGGGTAGTTCCCACTATAGCACATTGGGTGTAGACAGTCATACTATGACTGACCCATCCACCGCAATAAACGAGGAAATACCAATCCCTGATCTTGATTTCGAAACTGAGGAAACCCTAGCTTATATTTTAGGGAGAATTAGCGAAGAAATTATTGAAGATTAGTTGACGATAACACTAACTAGTCTTACAATAGAGGACTGGTCAAGGATTTACCTCCTTGAGGTCATAGTAGCCTCTGGGTCTTATTCTGAGGCCCAGAGGTTTTATGTCTCCACTTCCCGTCAATCTTATTGTCTTCTGCACCACTATGGGTCATGGTGGTAGACACACTTATCAGGACTGTCTTCACAACCTTCATAGCAAGATAGACCTGTCAATTTTCTCTAATAAACTTCTGCACTTAAAATCAAGAGATGGAGAAGAGCATATAGCAGATGAAATAAAATCATTTTGTTCATATCTCGATATTAGGGTTATTGAGACAAAAGAAAATATAGTTCATCATTCAGAAAATCATCTAACTCATTCTGCTGGATATTTCAAGGATATATTTAAAAGTTATTCTGATCCAATCATAAGAGAACAAAAGTATTCTTTTTGGTTAGAAGACGATGAATTAATTCAGACAAACAAAATAACGCTAGAGGATGCGTTCAAAAAATCTATAGATTTTTTAGAAGATAACCCCAGACAAATTTGTGTTAGATTTAATAGGGCAGAAGAATTCAAAGATGATGATTCGCCATATTTAGTAGAAGATGATAATATTCTTACCCAAGCTATTAATTATACTCAATATGGACCTACCTTTACATTTCAACCAAATATTAGCAGAACGGATCAAATATTTGCAGCTTGGAAGGAAGCTCAAAAACACCTCGATAAGTTAGGAGAGGTTCATTGTGAAATTTTATCAGGTTATCTATTAAAGAAAATTACCGATTGTGAAACTCCATTTTCTTTTTTCAACCCTAAAAAAGTCTACTCAAAAACAATAGGATGAGGATTTGGCTTACAGGCATGACATCAAAGGGTAACGAAGAAGATCTTCGTGAGTTAATTGATCCTATTAAAGATGACTTTCACGGTTTGATCTGGACATTTCATTATCCTAAAGATAGTGGTGCAGAGTATCTAGAAAGTGTAAAAGGAGAGGGAGAAATCATCTATACTAAATGGTGTAATAGATATAGCTTCAGCAGAAATCATTGCTTATTTCAAGGTCCAATGCAAGTTGGGGATTGGTTTCTAATTATAGATACCTTAGAAAGATTATCTCCAGAGTTCACAAAAAACCTAAAGGGACTTTGTTCTGATTTGGATAAATTAGACGTAGATGGGGTATATTTGTATAACAAAAGATTTTTGTTTAAATTTAACGAACAAACAGAATTTGTAAATAATCCCCATGAGGGAATGCTGGGATGCACAAAAGTTATAGACCTATGTAATGAGCAATTTTGGAGAGAAGACTTTCAAGAAAATGTCAGATTAAAAAAAAGAAATAATCCTCTCCATTTTATAGAACATAATTTTAAATATTACTTCTTACCAAATACCAATCACCTTTTCTTAGGCTTTGAAAACCAAAGAGAATTTGTTAAAGAAAGGTATGTAAACAGAAATAAGCTTATAAAAGAAATTTATGAATCAGGCTTTGACCCATTTAACATTAAGTCTATAGAAGATTGTTTGAGAAATTATCTCACAGACGATATGAGAGAATGTATAAACTTTGACAAGTTTTTAAATGATTGGTATAGATATAAAATCTTAGATCAAAAAGCTGGCTTTATAGATAAGCACGACTTCAGTTGTTTCCAAAAAATTAAATTTTAATTATGAAAATTAGTATTTATTCAACAGCCTTTAACATTTTAGATAAAGGGTTTAACCACAAAGACGCATTGGACAATTGGTTTGTCTATGCAGATGAAGTTTGCATTGCGGTTAATAAAAGCAAAGATGACACAGAAGACGCAATTAGAAAATATGGAGAGGAAAAGGGATACAATTTAAAAGTTGTATCGGTGGATATTTCTTATGACGATCCTTTTTGTTATGGCAAAACAGAGAATTCGGCATTGCAAGCTTGTTCTGGTGATTTGCTGATTCAGCAGAATCTAGATGAAAGATTAGGAGGAGATAAAGGAACTATAGTAAACCTAGGGCAACAATTATTGCAGTCTGATAAATTTGCATCTTTCTTCGTGCCTGTGGTAAACCTTTATGGAGATTATGATCATTATATAGATTTTGGTGCTAAATGGTATATTCACAAAAAAGGACTTAATAGAGGCCCAGTAAATTTCGGCATTAAAGAAGACGGGAGGCCTGATTATAATAAAACAAGCACTGATGAGCTAATTAACGACAAAGGCGAATTGTTGCAAACTTATCCTCTTTGTGATATTAATGACGCAGAAAACACTCTTAAATATTGTGCTAGTGGAGCGCCATTTGTATATCATTTAGGATATGTTGATTTAAAAGAAAGAGTTAAGAGGAATGTTTTCTGGAAGGGGTTTTGGGAAAGTGCTACTGGGGGAGATTCAAATTTGCACTCTCTTAGCGAAGAGGAAATGAGCAGCAGGGAAAGAACAAAACATAATTTAGATTTATGGAAGACTCTGTAAAAAAATATGGAATAATTTATTGCGGGTATAATACAGAAGATTATGTATTAAGGTCCATTGAACCATTTCTCAACACAGACAACTGCATTGTTTCTGCTGTCTCAGTTCCTTTTAAAGAGTATAAGGGGATAGACACATTTCATGATAAAACAACAGATTTACTTAGAGATCTTGTTAGTGAAAAAAAATTAAAACATCTTGTAGACGCTCCTCAATATGTAACAGAAGCAGAGGCAAGAAATTTTGCCTTGTTTTACTTAAAGAAATATAATGTTGATTATATATGGCTTGTAGATTCTGATGAATTTTATTCAGAAGAAGATATTAGCAACATCCAGAACTACATTGAGGAAAGTAATAAAAATTTATTTAAAATATCGCTAAAGAACCATGTTTTTGATTTAGATCATTACATTGAAGAACCCTTTTGTCCTCCTCGGATATTTAAAAGAGAAATCGAAGGAGATTTTAAATTAGCTACTTTTTATTGGGATAATGATATTTGCTATGGACATGAGGGAAAACTTTTGAGATACAGCGACATTGAAGAATTAGAAGTCATTCCACAAGAAGTGGCTCATATTCCTCATTATACTTGGCTCAACGATACGATAGGGAAAAGAAAGGTTGCTTATCAACACAAACATTTTGGACACTGTGGATACAAATGGAGCGAAGAAAAAAAATCACTAGAGTTTGATGAGGAGTTTCATCAAAAGCACAATATACCGATCCCAACTGTAAAAAATATTTATAGATAGCATGAAAATATATTGCGCTGGGGCAGAAGCCGACATTAATCAAATAGGGAGAATTAGAGAGGGCTTTAAAAGTTTAGGTCACACGGTGTCCTCTCTTTCGGAAGCGGATTTAATCTTTTGTAACGATCCCTCTTCTTACAACAGTGAGTTTAGACTACAAAACTCGGACGCCCCAATAATTTATAATGTTTTAGACTTACCACCACACTGCATAAATGGAGATCGGTATGACATTTCAAGATACCCCCCCATAAACAACCCTTGGCCCCGAGACTATAATCCACTTGATTTAAAATCCAAATTTTCTGACTGTGACCTAGTAACGTGTATTTGTGAAGAGGTGCAATGGCAACTTAAAAATTGGTGTGATACTGAAAGCAAGGTTATTTATAACCCTATAAAAGATGTCTCCTTTTTAAATCTCTCAGAAGAGAAGAGAATAAAAAACCGAAGGGGGGTTGCGTATAAGTATTTGTATGTTGGCAGGGCAAATGACCCAAACAAAAGATTTAATATAGTGGCGGAAACCATGAACATTTTGGGGGAGGCGTCCGATCTCCTTGCTGTTGTAGGTTCAGAAAACCCTAGTTGGGGAGATTATTACGGCATAGTGAACGATAAAGTATTGAATTTATTTTACAACTCTGTTGAGTATTTCTTTTTTCCTTCCGCTTTTAAGTCTGTGGGTCTCCCAGCCTTAGAATCGGTTGTCACAAAAACGAAAACAATAGTATGCGATGACGACCCGACAAGCGCTGAGTTTTGGCCAGATATTGGTGTTCCTTCCGATCCCATTAATATAGCCCAGAAAATAAAAAGCAGAGAGTGGAACCAAAAATGGTTTGATTTTGTTGAGGAGTATAGTATGATTTATAAATCAAAATTTGACAAAAAAACCATAGCGGCTAATATCTTAAAAGAGGCCGAAAAGTTATGATTTGGCCCCTGAACATCAATAATTTTTCGATAACACTTAAAAATAAAATGATATCATTATCAGTAGATGAATCATATGCGTATGATTATTTGTCAATATTAAAAGTAAAAAGCATCAAAAATGTTTCTGATATTATTGCATTAAACTATGAAAAGTGTTTCAATAATATAGAAATGCAAGTTGGTTTAGAATTACATTATGAAATTTTAAATTCTACAGAATATAAAGACTTAATCGATGTTAACAAAAAAACATTTGATGCTGTTGACAAAGCAAAAATAGATCAGGTCAAAGCTAGCTATGTAGACGATTTAAATTATGAAAGATTTTTGTGTAAAACAAAACTTCAAAAGAAATTTTTTAAATCAAAGCAAACTGAAAACAAAATAGGATATTCATGAATTCTTTAATCATAAGACCATTTCAAGATACTCCTACGATTTTTGGTATTAGGATGAGCTTAATTGGAGACACCATTATGGCTCTTCCGATGTTAAACTATTTTAGCGAAAAATATGAGAGATATAATTTAATTTTTTCTATTGCTAAAAAATGTCAACAGGCAAAAGAATTATATTTACAAGATAAAAGAATAACTGCAATAAAAATAAGCGACAAACAGCAGAGCTTAGGAGATGATGATTACAAAATAATTAGAGAGCGTTGTCATATTTTCATAAATCCAAGACCTGAACACCCTTTCGCTTTAGAACAGAATTGGTATGATTATAGAAATTGCGTAGACGAAACCTTATTTATGGGAGGAATAAATCCAGATGAAGTTTCGGATAAATACCCTAAACTATATCAATATTGGGAAAGCCCAGAGAAACATAACTGTAAAAATATATGCATTTGGCCTTTTGCTGGATATGGAGCAACTCAAATGGCTGGAGTGGAAAGAAGTCCAAGCAAAGAATGGTGGGAATCTTTAATAAAAAAATTAATTAGCAAAGGATACAATGTATTTCATTTTGGGATGGATAATGAACCCGATCTTAGCGATAACAAAGATTATAAAAAATTTACAAATCTTTCTTTCTTTAAACAGGTTCAACTTTCTTTATGTTGCGGGTTTGCTATAGGCACTGACTCTGGATCAATGTGGGTTTTAGGAGCATATAATAAAATACCTCAGATAAATCTTTTAACTAATTGGCAACACAATCATAATAGAAATTTTTTAGCTTTAGCTCCAGTTAGCAAAAAATGTATAAATTTATTTGCGAAAGGTGGCTGTGATAATATAAATAAAGAAAAAATTTTAGAACAAGTAAATAAACTATGAACTGGCCTTTAAATGTAAATAATTTCTCTTTTTTAGATAGATTAAAAATATGTAAATTTATGTTGAATCCCGCCAATAGATGGACTCAAGGCAGCAAGGTTAAGGAGTTTGAATCTAAAATGGCAGATTATGTAGGTTGTAAATATGCGGTCTTTGTTTCAAGTGGTTCAGCGGCGAACACCCTACTAGCCGAATATCAAAAATCCATAGCCTTTGGCAAAGACATCGTGGTTCTACCTTCTACTACTTGGCAGACATCCTGCTCTCCTTGGATTAAGGCTGGGTTTAAGCCTAAATTTATTGACGTTTCCTTACTAGATTTCTCTATCGACACAGATAAGCTAGTTGATTTTACCCAAAGCTTTAAAAGTCGAATTGCATGTGTTTTCCCTACTTCGCTCATTGGATTTACTCCTAGAATGAGCTTTTATAAAAACTATAATAAAAATTATCACATTAAAGTCTGTTTTGATAACTGTGAAAACACTTTTGGGACTTTTAACGGTCGAAATGTTTCTTCTTATTTTTCATCTACAACTTCTACATACTTCGGACATCAAATTCAGTCCATAGAAGGGGGATTTATTTTCACTAATTCAGAAGACGAGTATGAATTTTATTTAATTAACAGGAATCACGGGATGGTAAGGAGTCTTGCTCCTTATGGGCTTGAAACTTCAGCGTTTGAAAACAACAAGGTAGACAAACTCTTCGACTTTTATAGTCTAGGCAGCAATCATAGGAATACAGACTTAAATGCTCTTATTGGGTCGCTTGATTTCAAACGTGTGGGAAAATACAAAAAATCAAGAAAGGATCTATACTCCTTCTTTAAAGATAAAATTAATTTAAATAAGTTTTATCTACCAGATCAAGCGCCAAAAGCAGAAGATGTCCCGTTTTGTTTGCCGATCATATCAAAAGAGGGGAAAAAAGATAAAGCGCTCCAAGTTTGTAAAGACTTGGGCATAGAATATAGGCCTATTATATCGGGTTATTTGGGCTATCAAACGTGCTATGAGCAATATTTTGAGTCAGATGAAGACCACCCCAACTCGATTTACCTGCACAATAATGGACTTTATGTGGGCTTGTTCCATAAATTATCTAAAAGAAAAGTTGAAAAACTGGCGTCCACATTAAATAATATTTAAAATGAAAAAAGTAATTATTACGGGTGTCACTGGTCAAGACGGGAGTCACATGGCAGACTATCTATTAAAGCATACCGACCATAGAATTATGGGGGGAGAGCGGCGACTAAGTATAAAAAACCATCAAAATATTGAGCACCTTGCTAGCGAGGAGAGGTTTTTACTAATTGACCTTGATGTTACTGACCCCCAGAGCATAGACAGGGCAATTAAAGAACATAAGCCTGACTATTTCATCAATTTTGCGGCGAATTCTTTTGTGGGGACAAGTTGGGAGATGCCAGTTAATCACATGCAGACGAACTGTATGGCGGTTCTTCACCAGCTAGAGTCTATTAGAAAACATTGTCCAAAATGCAGGTATTACAATGCTGGCAGCTCAGAGGAGTTCGGAGACGTAGTAACGTCTCCCCAAACAGAAGAACACCCCCTTAGACCTAGAAGCCCTTACGGGGCGTCTAAGTGCGCTGCTAGACATCTGGTAAAAGTCTATAGAGATTCCTATGATTTATATGCTATTCAGGGGTGGCTTTTTAATCACGAAGGAACTAGACGCGGCTCAGAATTTGTAACCAGAAAGATCACACAAAACGTGGCTAGGATTACCAAGGAGTATGCTGTAGAAGAATCTTTCGAGCCGCTTAGATTGGGGAACATTGAGGCCAAAAGAGACTGGAGCGATGCTGAAGATTTTGTAGACGGAATTTGGAGAATGCTTAATCAACAAGCCCCTCCGAGAACAGCCTTTTCCTGTGGGTATGGCCCAGCCCCTTTTTCACCTGATGATTACGTTCTTTCTTCAAATGAAACTCATAGCATCAAGGAGTTTGTCGAAGAAGCCTTTAATATTGCAGGCTTCCATAGATCACTATGCAGATGGGAGGGAACGGGAGAGGACACAAAATATTACCATGAGGATTATTTGCTTGTGGAGATAGACCCCCGATTTTATAGGCCAGCAGAAGTAGATCTTCTTTTAGGAGATTCGACCAGAGCCAGAAAAGAGTTAAACTGGAAACCAAAAACAAATTTTATTGGGTTGGTTGATAAAATGGTTAGACACGATCTTAACCTTATTTCTTGACAGAGCTTAACTTTAAGGGCATAGTGGCCCTATGCCCAAGGGGAAAAAGACCTGTCCTTCTTGCAAGACCGCAGTGGGATGTCCGACAAAGAAGTGTGCTTGCGGTCATAAGTTCGCGTCTAAAAAAAAATCTCGCGCACCTAAAAAATCTCGCG
>Ga0209349_1000966_pt1 | contig 14422 bp, 14 predicted proteins | sample ETNvirnome_2_130_FD_184067 | JGI IMG/M metagenome (GOLD analysis project Ga0209349, IMG submission 184067) | Marine viral communities from the Pacific Ocean - ETNP_2_130 (SPAdes) (version 2) | ecosystem: Environmental > Aquatic > Marine > Oceanic | place: Pacific Ocean | collected 2013-06-22
TCTACGCCAAATGCTTTTATGATGAAAGAAGCGAAGAATTATAATAACAAGGTATTTACTAAAGCAGATAGAATCAACAGATTATTAAATGAGGTGTTGAAAGATGAGTAAAAAATGGTCGAGTTATGAAAAGGACCAACTTTTAACAGAAAGCTGGAGAAGCTTTTTGGAAACCGAAACATCCCCCAATGAAAAAGCGGAAGAGCTTGATGAAGGCTTTGGAGACTTCTTTAAGAGAAAGAAGAAATCTTCTGCGACTTATCCGGCATCTGAATTTACACAATTGAATGTGGCTCTTCAGAGCGCCAACAAAATGCTAGGTTCACCGGTTGTGAATGATGATTTGACAACAGAACTTGGAGATTATATAAAATCTCAAAATTTTGTTATTAGCGAAGCTGAAGAAATTCTTTTAGGTCAAGATTTGCCTTTCGACTTAACAAAAATGCCCACATTAAAAAAATTAATGGATGCCGCTAAAGCTAAACCAGAAGTATTGCAGGCCTTAAAAAAGCAATTTGCGCGCGCTGGTTTTAAAGAGCGCCCTCCAACTGCTGCTGGTGGCAAGCCCTCGGCGGCTCCAACTGCTGCTGGTGGCAAGCCCTCGGCGGCTCCAACTGCTGCTGGTGGTGGCAAGCCTCCTACGGCTCCAACTGCTGGTGGCAAGCCTCCTACGGCTCCAACTGCTCCTGCTGAGCCAGAGCCAGAACAAAGTGGACTAAAGAGTCTATCCAGAGCAGATAAAACGGAACTATTTGATATAATTAAAAACTTTGGCAAACTTGATATCAAAAAAGTTAGACAGGAAATAGAAAGTAACATTTCCAAACAATTGAGTGGCAACCCATTTGCTAAGAAAATTAAAAGTGAACAAATGCCTAATGTTATGAAAATCTTAGATCAGGTAGAGAAAATCCTGACGGGTGATTTTGATAACCTTGTTAGCGAATCAGATTCTAAAAAAATTATAAACCTCATCAGCGAAGAGATAATTAAAGTATTAAATGAACAAAGCACAACTAAAGAAACTGATTAAACCAGTTGTAAAAGAATGCATCCAAGAAGTCCTCATTGAAGACGGGCTTCTTACTGAGGTTGTATCTCAAGTTGCAGCCGGTTTGCAAAAACAACCAATTGTGGAAGCCAAAAAACAAAATGAACCAAAGGAACGTCCCTTTGACAAACATTTGCGAATGAGGCGCAAATCTCAAGAAACTAATTCGAAACTTCAAGAGCATCGTAAAAGATTAATGGAAGCTGTTGGTGCTGATGCCTATAACGGCGTTAATCTTTTCGAGAACACAGAGCCAATATCTGGACGCAAAACGCCTGAAGGCCAAGCTGATTTAGGCGATTCAAATGATCCCGGAGTTGATATTAGTGGTCTTGTTGGAAATGCCAGTTTGGTATTTGAAAAAATGAACGGGAAGTAAAATGAGCAAAAGAGTAAATGTGGCTGTTACATTAAAAGAGTGTGGTGGCAATTTTGATAGAATGTTACGTAAATTTATTAGAAAATTTAAAAAATCTAAAATTAAAGAAAAGCTGAGAGATCGCCAATATTACTTGAAACCTTCTGAGAGAAAAAGAAAAGAAACCCGGCGAAAATTGAGAGAAAGAGAACGCGAGCTTTTAAAGTCGCAGAAAGCCACAAGAAAAGTAAGAAAGAAATAATTAATACTATTTATTAAGAACAGTTTATTTTTTGGAGGTTCTTATGGCGAATTTTACTAAATCTTGGAAAATGGATGTGGGGGTTAACCACACGCCAGCTTATCAAGTTAGTGGGCGCCCTTATGCTACTGGCTCAGTTGATGCCCTGCGAGGCGACGGCGCACTAGGCGAGGGTAGTAAAATTACATTTCCCTTTGTAACGCGCTGGATTTATTTAGTGAATAAAGACGGCACCAATGATTGTAGAGTTGGATTCTCGCAGAATGGTGTTTTGGGTTCCGATGGAGATGACGACTGGGATAATTACTTTTTTATTGTGCCGAAGGATAGTACAAGTCAGATATTTGAACTAAAAGTCTCAGAACTTTGGTTGTCTGGCTCTAATAACATGTCTGTTGCAGCCGGCATGACATCGATTCAATCACCACGAGTTTCTGGATCTAGCGGCCCATCTTGGTCTGGATCTGTTGGAGTAGGTTAATTAATGGCTAATTTTGGCTGGGCTTATATAGATTGTACCGCTTCAGTCTCTATCGACGGGCCTACTGGCTCTTTGTTGTTTATGACTGGGGCGAATGCTGCTTCCGGTTCTTCCAGATTTAGATTCTTAACGAGTTCCAGCACTCTTGAGCTTACTGGAACTTTTAATATTAGTGGTGCCCTTAACGTTATAGGCACTACGACAACATTATCTTCAAGCAATTTAATTATACGAGATCCGGTAATTGGGCTTGGCTTCGGAACTAGCAGTGCTCACACTGGTACAGTAGGGGATCGTGGATTTATATTTGGTCTCGATGGTAATCTCAACCAAGCAATATTGTGGGATCAAAGCTCAGCCAGTTTTGTTATGGGCAAAGTTGGTGCCATCGGCCCCGATCGGGCCGCTTACGATATTCCCGAAGCTAATTTTAGTGCCTTTAAGGTTGGAAGCGTAAAATTTACTGATAAGGTTTCTGGTTCCGGCGAAATCTTTAGTTACAGTCTCAGAACTAGTGGCGACCTTAATGTTACTGGCGCCGCCACAATAAAGGGCAACGTTACGTTGGGTGACGCCGCCACCGATGTAACTACTGTTACAAGCAAATTAACTGCATCTCAAGGAGTTTTAATTGCTGACGATCAGAAGATTTTCTTTGGAACAGGCGCTGATGCTTATGCAAAATATGATGAAGCCGGCGGCGATGCTCTCATTATTTCCGGGTCCAAAGAAGGTTTGTGGATTTCAGGTAGTGTATATTTCGCCCCACTTGGGGTTGTAAGTGGCACTGCCGCCGGTCCCGGAAGCTTTTGTACTCTCGACGCAAATAACAAGCTCGTACTCGCCCCCGGCGGTCAGCCCGGCGGCACCGATACCCAAATACAATACAATAATGGCGGCTCTGAGTTGGGCGGCATTGCAGTTTTTACTTGGGATGATACAGATCTTAAAGTAGCCGATGACACCAAATTATATTTCGGAACTAATTCGGATGGCCATCTTGAATATGATGAGAACGGCACTAATTTATTAATTATTTCTGGAGCCTCGGCCGGCCTAAAGCTGCAGGGTACTACTGTATTAGTTGATGGAAAAGTATCAGGCTCAGCCGAAATATTTAGTTACAGTCTCAGAACAAGTGGCGATATAGCTGCTTCGGGCTCTTTGACTGTGGGGGGAATAACTGCTGGCCCTAGCGCTATGTCCTCTTCTGGTGATATATTTACTGTAGGCGGCTTGGCGACAAGTGGTGACCTTGCTATTACAGGCTCGACAACACTTAAGAGCAAACTTTCAAGTTCTGGTGAGATATTCAGTTATAGCTTGAGAACAAGTGGCGATATAGCTGCTTCGGGCTCTTTGACTGTAGGAGGAATAACTGCCGGCCCTGGCGCTATGTCCTCTTCTGGTGATATATTTACTGTAGGCGGCTTGGCGACAAGTGGCGATATAGCTGCAACCGGTTCTTTGACTATAGGCGGCGACACAAATACATTTTCTTCCGCAAATGCGAATGACCCTCTGGTTATAATTAAAAATACCACAAACGACACAGGGGGCGCCCGCCTTCGTTTTGTCAAAGACAAAGGCTCAGCCGGCGCCGATAATGATGTTTGCGGAGCAATTGAATTTTATGGCGATGACGACGCTCAAGATCAAGTGTTGTTCGCTGGTATTTCAGCCCAAGTTGCAGATGCCACCAACGGCCAAGAGGGAGGCAAACTATCACTAAGTGTTGCAACTCATGATGGGGAATTTCAAGATGGATTGGTCATTACCGATGGCTCTGCCGAAGACGAGGTTGATGTAACCATCGGCAACGGCACCGCTTCTCTTGTAACTATCGCCGGCGACTTAGACATACCCAATGGAGGCTTCGCCCTGGGCTCTGATGCTTCTGGTGATATGTATTACAACAATTCCAGCGGTATTTTAACTCGAATTGCAGTTGGTAGCGACAATCACGTACTTACCTTAGATGGTGCGGTACCCGGTTGGGAGGCAGCATCCGGCGGCTTCTCTCCATCATATCTTGCTCTTAATCTTGTAGACGATCAGGTTTTTGCGGTTTCAGCATCAAACGATGTTCTAGCGCTTAATTCATCTGGCAGTGATGAGAACACAGTTGCTTATATGACTGCTTCATTGCTGGCCGCTAGTAATTATGATGCAGGGCAAAGATTAATTTTCAAAGATGCTGGTGGTACCGCTTCTACGAATCTCATAATTGTAGAGCCATCCGGCTCAGAAACAATCGATGGTAGTAATGCCGGTGTTGCAATTGGTTCTAACTATGGCTCTGTGACTCTCGTTTGCGATGGTTCAAGTAAGTTCTTCATTATCGGCACCAACTAATGGCGAACAGAAAGATAAAAGACGAGATTGATCAGCCTGAGCGTTGGCTTATAAGCAATGAAGATACCTGGATTCAACTCGATCTTTCAAAATACGATTGGATTGGCGATAATGATGATATTTTTGAAGAAGCTTCTTCTTCTTTGGGCATAGTAAGTTCAATCAATATTCAAGGAGTCGGCCAGACCAAAGATCGTGATGGGCTTATGATTGGTTTTACTCTGGACGCAAGTCCCAATTTCATTTCTAGTTCCATGGGCATCATGTTTGAAGTTAAAGCGGACAAGCCCTCCGGCGCCGGAACTTCGGGAATTGGCGCCTTTATTACCAATCTTCCCTACGCCAGCGCCGGCGTCAGCGGCAATAGCGGATATGCCTGTGGAATGCAGTGGAATGGTGGCCGTTCTAACCTCTACGCAGAAGCAAAAAGACAAGGGCAGTCAACCAGTACTGGCGGTCAGACTGGAGGCCTCGGCAATTCTTCAACAGTTTATATCTATTATGGATTTGATGCTTTTATTGATAACGCGCTTGTTGTCTGTTTATCTCCAAATCCCGGCAAAACTTCAGAGAATTTCTATACTACCACCTTCGGCGATGCGCCGTCTCCCGAGAAGATATATGCTGGATTATATGTCGATCAATCTTCAACAGCGGAAACTCAGTGGGACAATGTTACAATTAAATATAAATATATATCAACAACATAATATAAATAAAGTCAACTTAGGATTTTGAAATGACAGGAAGCATCGGCCAAACACAGCAAGGTACCATAAAAGTAAAGTCCACCGTCGCGCCCACTGCTGGCCCAGTTGGCCGCTGGGTTTTGCCCGAAGAAGATAAGTGGGTTACATTAAATTTAGATAAACCCGATTGGGTTTCTGATCCAAATGATATATTGGTTTCTGCTGAATCGACTCTGGGTATTAAATCTACTGTAGTAGTAGAAGGTCACGGCAAAAATGATGGAGGCGCTGACGCCTTAATGTTTGGCTATAATTTCAAATCTGGCAATACAGTACCTAATTTCATTTCTAGTTCTATAGCTATAGCATTTAAAGTTGAAGCTGATAAGCCAGACGGCGGCGGTACTGTTGAAATGGAAGGGTTTGTTTCCAGTACCGATGATCAGGATACTATGATAGGATATAAAGTCGGTATAAATTGGAATGGCGCCCGATCGCTTGGTCGGGGAGCCCTCAACGTATTAGGTAGCTCTGCCTCCTCCACCAGCGGCTGGAATGTTGGTGGCTTGACGGCTTATGGTATTATAATGTTTATGGATGATCAGCCGGAAAATTGCATGGTTACTGCAAGAGCCCCTGACCAGACTGTCAAAAACGGCACGAAGAATACCGCATTAGCTGCAGGGCCTTGGACAAGTATGTATGTGGGAGTATGTGTTGAAAACAATGGTACGGGAAAAGTTACATGGGAGAACGTTGTGGTTAAGTATAAATTGATATCAAGGCCACATTAATTTATGAAAACGGTATTTTTAAAATATTAACACTATTTATTATGAAAAATTATGTTTTTAGGAGTGGTTTTAAATGTCAGTATTATTAGAACAAGCTATTGTTGACGCGAAAGCGCTGAAAGAAGCTGCTTTGAAAAATGCAGAAACCACAATTATTGAAAAATATTCAGATGAAGTTAAAAACACTCTTAACAGATTATTAGAACAAGATGAGCTTGGTTTGGGAGGCCTCGATGCTGGTCCTGCTGCTATGGCCGGCCCAATTGGCGATATAGCGCAAGATGTACCTTTGGGCGCCGCCGAAGGTGAAGAGCTTTGCCCTTGTCCCGAAGAAGATGAAACTTCAGAAATAACAGTTGATTTTGAAGAATTGGCTGAAGCACTGCGCTCCCTGAAGGAAGATGTCGAGGGCCCCAAAGAGCTTGAAGAAACTGAGGAAGAGCTTGAAGAATCGGAGGAAGTTGAATTGAATGAAGAAGACCTTCTTTCTATGCTTTCTGACGAATTAAGTGAGCAAGCCACCGATCCAGGCACTTTTGCCGGCGAAGAAGCAGAGGAAGATGACGACTCTGGAGGCGCTGCACTCGCAGGTGCCGCCGCCGCTGAAGAAGCAGATGCAGACGCAATGACGAAAGCTGGTTTAGAAGAATCCGATGATATTTCTGAAGAACTTATAGATGCCATCGTAGAAAAACTTACAGTTGATATGGGTGCCGAATTGGCAGGTTGGGCTGGACGTTCAAGTGAAGATACAAAGTATCAAATGGAAAAAGAACTCGCCCACCGCCGCAGCACTGATATAGAAGAAGATTTGGAAGCTCTTAAGAAAGCCCAAGAAGAGTTGGTTTTTGAAAATAAACAACTCAAGGGCAAACTTAATAACTACAAAGATGTAGTCAGGTCTTTGAAAGAAAATGTCCAAGATGTTAATCTTTCAAATGCCCGTTTACTTTATACTAACCGTGTGTTAAGAAATACCTCCTTGAATGAGCGGCAAAAAGAAAGAATTGTCGAAGCTATTTCCAGTGCTGGTTCAGTAGAGGAAGCAAAGATGATTTTAGAAACGCTTCAAAGCACAGTGCAGTCTACTCCTAAGAGAAGTCCACAATCACTGAGCGAAGCAATTACTCATCGTTCTTCCGTTTTACGCGCCTCTCGGGGCGATAGCCAATCAAAATCCGATCCTTTCTCTGAAAGGTTGAAGAAATTAGCAGGTATTAAATAAAATAATTTAAGGAGGTGATATTTATGTCTGGTATTGTAGAAAGATTGACCGAAGGAATTGTCAATCGTGATATGCGTGCTGAATCGCACGCACTTCTAAAAAAGTGGAAAAAAACCGGTCTTTTAGAGGGCCTGGAGAACGAGCGTCAGCGTCATAGCATGTCTCGTCTTCTGGAAAATCAAGCCAAAGAACTCTTACGCGAGAGTTCTGCAATGGCTTCTGGAGATGTTGAAGGTTTCGCAGCCGTCGCGTTTCCTATTGTTCGTCGCGTTTTTGCGGGTCTGATCGCTAATGATCTTGTTAGTGTTCAGCCAATGAGTCTCCCTAGTGGACTCATTTTCTTCCTAGATTTTGTGTTCTCACCAGATCTGGGAGCCGCTGGATCTGAAGGTCGAAGGTTAGGTAACATTTCTGACAAGTCAATTTATGGTGGCGACAGGGTTGGTTCCCAGTTGACTGCTGGTCTTAACTTGATCGGAGATCTAAAAGAAGATCTTTCTGGTCCTCGCACTGTTGGTGCTCGTGGTTATGCTTATGCTTCGCCAACTGGCTCGTCTGGTGTGGCCCATAGCGCCCTATTTCTTCGGCGCTTCGATCTCACTGGTAGCTCGAATAGCAATAAGAAGGACATTGCTTATGATCCAGATCTTATTGCTCTGAGTTCTTCCGCTTTGGCGTACTGGGTTATTCGGATGGATGTTCCGCAGGCGCAGTTTTCTAGCGACCTGGATTACAATAACCTTGGCGCTATTTCGGCTTCTATTGAGAACCTGAATACTGTCAATGAAATCGGGTCGATCGGCCCGGCGAATACTAAGCAGATTAGAAGGCTTACGCAAATTACGTCTTCTGGTGGCAACGTGATGCTATATTTCCTGACTAGCGTAAACGTAGGTGCCGCTGGTGTTGACACACCGCAGGCTGCTACCGTGAACATTGCTTATCCACTTAAGGATAACTTTAATTCGGCTGATTCAGTTGGTGCCGTTATCGGTGCTTCTGAGTGGGGTCTGGAAGGAAACGAACAAATCCCAGAGATCGACATTAAGGTGGATAGCATTGCTGTGACCGCACAGACCAAGAAGCTCAAGGCTAAGTGGACTCCAGAGTTGGGACAAGATCTCAATGCTTACCACAACCTTGATGCTGAAGTCGAGCTTACTAGCATTCTCTCTGAGCAGATTGCTCTAGAGATTGACCGTGAGATTCTGGCTGACTTGGTTAATGGTGCTACCGCTGCAACTCGCTATTGGGCTCGTGCCCCAGGAATGTTCTTGGACTCTAATGGTAATGAGATTGGTGCTGCTTCGGCCGCTCCTGATTTCACCGGTACGGTCTCAGAGTGGTATGAGACTCTGGTAGAAACTATCAATGATGTTTCTGCACAGATTCATCGTAAGACTCTGAGAGGTGGTGCGAACTTCGTTGTCTGCGGACCTGAAGTTGCCAATATTCTTGAGTTTACCGCTGGTTTCCGCGCTTCCGTCACTCACGATGACGAGAAGGGATCCCTTGGTGCTCTTAAGACTGGTTCTTTGAGTAAGAAGTTTGATGTCATTGTTGACCCATACTTCCTGCGGAACGTTGTTTTGATCGGTCGGAGAGGATCTAGCTTCCTAGAAAGTGGCTATGTATACGCTCCGTATGTGCCGCTACAGACCACTCCCACAATCTTTGGCCCCGAAGACTTCGTGCCCCGTAAGGGCGTGATGACTCGCTATGCCAAGAAGATGGTTCGTCCTGATATGTACGGCTTAGTTGTGGTTAGAGGTCTCTTAGGTGAGGCCGGCGCTACTAGCTAAATTTAGCTAACTAGCAAATAAATGTGAAGCTCCCTTCTTCGGAAGGGGGCTTTCATTTTTTAGAGACTATTTATTATCGAATCGCAAGATTCATTCCAAGTTATTGCGTGAGTAGATATATTCACGGCCGCAATTCTGCGGTGACACGATTATAAATGGAGGGTTTTTAACATGGGAAGTAAAAGAGTAGGCCTCGCGAGAATGGAGGCATTGATCGAAAATTTGAAGAGAGATATTAATTGGGGAGCCGGAACAACCTTTAAGGGACAGAAGAGATTAGTTGAAGCTGTTACTAACGCAGCCGCAGCCGCAAGAACGCTTACCGCTGCTGAATCTGGCACGCTTTTCACAGTGAACATGTCAACAGTGGATAACAATCTCACATATTCACTTCCGGCGACTGCGACAAGTGCCGGCGTGTATTATGATTTTTGTTTTACCGTCGCCTCTGATGACGATGCTGACTTTATCCTTCAGACAGCAGAAGATGCTGCTGATATCTATGGTGGCATTATTACATTAGCTGCCAATAGCACAGTTGACGCATTTAACGGCATATCCTCAATCACTGTTGATGGCTCCGTTGCCCAATCAGCCGAAGGGCTCCATCTGCACGTTCTGTGTGATGGTGTTAACTGGCACTTAAGCGGACATATCGCAACAGCCGTCGGAACAGTACACCTTGTTGGTGCTGCTGGAACAACTGCTGACGACTAGACCACACTTAGTCACTGCAAAACAAACCCCCTTCCAATCGGTTGGGGGTTTTTTTTAAAAAATGTCGATCTGGCGAAAAATATCGCCGTCAATTTTTTGAGATTTTCGTTTTTGGAAAATCAAAACTATTTATTATAACCATTGGAGATATAATGGGTAAAAAACGTCGTATTATTAGAAGTACTAAATTTAAAAATAAGCATTCAAGCCATCCACGTTTGGTAAATTATGATAACAACTCACTTGATGAGGCCCAAGAGCCCGAAATAGAAGAGGTGCCTATCGTTCTTGAAGAAAATAATGATAAACTTGAGTTGGTTAAAGAAGAAGAAGAAGTTATAGTTGTTAAGCCCAAAGCCGCAATAAAGAAAAAAACAAAGAAAAAAACTACCTCTCGTCGCAAGGCCAAAGCCACTGTTGCTAAAAATAAAAATAAATTAAGCTAAGAGGCCTATTTCTTATTTTTTGCTTTGCTGTAACTATTTACTGTGAAAAAAGGAGATCTAAGGGATGCCAACCAACTTAAGCCCGACATCTGCAACAAGTTCAATTATTCTGCCTTCTACAGGCACTTATGGAGATGTAGCTTCTGCTGTTCCTTTTGGTGTCTATACCGGCTCTGCAAACTTTTTAAGTGGTGCAGCACTGCAAGTTGCTTATACTTATAAAAAACTTGGTGGGGATATTGTCGATATTGAAATTACAGCCGGAAATGTTTATGCCGCTTACGAAGAAGCAGTATTAGAATATTCTTATATTATTAATCTGCATCAAGGCAAGAATGTTTTATCTGATGCTCTTGGCAAAGTTACCGGTACTTTTAATTATAATGGCGAGCGCATAGATGGCCCTTCCGGCGCCAGTCTAAAATTTCCAAGGATCCAAATATCATATACTAATAGAATTGGCGATTCAATGGCTACGATGGCCGGCTTCGGCGGAACAGTGACAATTTATTCAGGATCTTTTGTAACAGTCAAAAATCAAGAAGTATATGATTTACAAACTATCATTTCTTCTTCTTCAGTATCTGGTGAAGATGACAGAGGCGCCCCCATCGGATATTCCGGCAAGGTTGGCGCCAGTCGCGTTATAATCGACAAAGTTTTTTATCGCAGCCCTGTGGCGATGTGGCGATTTTATGGATATTATGGCGGCATTGGCGTCGTCGGCAATTATTCAACTTATGGTCAATATGCTGATGATTCTACATTTGAAATTGTGCCAACTTGGCAAAATAAATTGCAAGCTATAATGTATGAAGATTCCCTCTATACAAGAGTTTCACATTATTCATATGAAATCGCGAACAATAAATTAAGATTATATCCCACACCCAGAGGAGGAGGAAATTATTCTGGATATTTGGACAGAATTTGGTTTAGATTTAGAATTGTAGATGATGCGTGGGGAGAAGACGATGATATTCAAACCGGCATTGATGGTGTAAACAACATTAATACTCTTCCATTTGACAATTTGCCTTATAATAATATTAATTCAATGGGTAAACAGTGGATTCGTAAATACGCCTTGGCATTAAGCAAAGAAATGCTATCCCAAATACGTGGCAAATTTACAACAATTCCAATTCCGGGGGAATCCATAACACTTAATCATGCCGAATTAGCATCACAAGCCAAAGAAGAACAGCGGGAACTTAAAGATAAATTGTCGGAGACCCTTAAAGAAATTGAATATAACGAACTTGCGAAGAAGGATCAAGAAAAGGTTACTGCCGCTGAAGAAACTCTTCGGAGATCTCCATTACCAATATTTGTAGGATAAAAATAAATAAATGCCCAAATGGTCAAAACCCGCAGCGCCCCCACCACCTTTATTTCTCGGTCAAAAAGAGAGAAATCTTGTTAAACAAGTTAATGACGAATTAATAGAAAATATTATTGGTCAACAAATACTTTATTATCCTATTGATATGGAGGCGACCAACTTTCATGAGCTTTATGGCGAAGCTATAAATAAAACTTTTCTGCCTCCTGTTAGGGTTTATGCCTTGGTCTCGTTCGACCAAGAAGCAACTGAATATTTAGATGGTGTTGGCGTAGATCACGGTTTCGCTATTACCGTTAACTTTCATCGCCGTCGGCTGACCGAAGACCAAAATTTATTTGTTCGTGAAGGAGATTTTGTTTTGTATGGTGGTACATACTATGAGCTAGTTGCCGTATCGGAGGAAAGAAAATTGTTTGGTCAAGTAGATCATACATTCGAAATCGCCGCGACATGCAAACGCGCAAGAAAGGGACTGTTTGATGCTACCTGATAATTTTGATTTTGCTCTATTGCCAACTGGATCCAGTAATTTTACTTTAAAAGAAGTGGGCATGCTGGCCTCAAATATTGAGAATATAGATTATGCTCTATTTTCATTTATGCGAGAAGATTTAGATTTATTTACTACTACCAATGAAAGCTACAAAAGAGTCCCTGTCCTGTGGCAAGTTCCTGAGCGTGCATTCCAAGTAAAACATAAAAAAGAGCTAAGAGACGACAATAAGGCCATTATATTACCAGTGGTTAGTTTGGAGAGAACAAACATAACCAAAGATCCAAATAGAAAGGGAGGCTTTCAGGCTCATTTGTTTTCAAAGGCTAAAAATGGCAGAACAGGAAGAATAGTAATAGCCAAAAGAATAGTTCAAGATAAAACCAGAAATTTTGCTGTTGCTTCTGGCACGCGCGCCGCCAATTCAGGAGTCGAACAAAGGCATTTTCCGAGAATCAATAAAAAAGTGGTTATCCAGTTTTTATCAATACCAATTCCCATTTATATTAATGTAGAATATAAAATTACTATTAGAACAGAATATCAGCAACAGATGAACGAACTTATGCAGCCATTTATAACAAGAACTGGTCAAATTAATTCTTTCGTAATGCGCAGAAATGGCCATTTATATGAAGCATTTATGGAACAAAACTTTACACATGCTAATAATGTAGCCACGCTAAATGAAGATGCGAGACTTTTTACTAGTGAAATAAATATTAGAGTTTTGGGTTATTTAATGGGCGCTGGCGAGAGTGATGATAGACCCATTGTTCGTATAGATGAAAATGTTGTAGAACTATCATTTCCCAGAGAAACGACAGTTCCAGCGGGTAATGATGGTTTTTTCATGCCTTAAACCACTTCCTGAAGTCTTTTCGGGTCTAAAACCACTATTTAGATAGTGATATATGGTAATATTTTGAGCTATTACTTAAAAAATGAGGGACTATTAGATGTCAGTTAAGCAATTTAAGTTTGTATCACCGGGAGTTTTTATTGAAGAAATCGATAATTCATTTCGTCCTAGAAGAGTGGCAGAAGCGATCGGCCCAGTTGTAATCGGCCGAGCGCGCAAAGGCTTGGCAATGCAACCTATTAAGGTTGAATCTTTCTCCGAATTTGTTACTATGTTTGGTGATACTGTGCCCGGTATGGGAGGCGGCGATGTTTATCGTGATGGCAATTATCAGTCTCCTATGTATGGGACTTATGCTGCTAAAGCTTTTTTGAAACCAAATATAGCGCCCCTTACTTATATTCGTCTTCTCGGACAAGAAACCGAAGCCGGCAATGCCGCCGGCGGCGATGCTTCCGCAGGCTGGAAGACAGCTAACAATATCGCAGCCGCAACACCATCAAATGGTGGAGCATATGGGCTTTTCGTGTTCCCCTCATCCAGTACCCAAGCAGAGCACGTTACCGGTACTTTAGCGGCGATCTGGTATTTAGATAATGGCTCAATTTGTTTGAGCGGTACTCTCTATGATGGCCATGGCAGCGAAACTTTGTTACGATCCGCTTCAACCATGATTACTGCGGATAGCAATGGTCTGTTTACTGTCGTCTTAAGTGGCTCTTCTATGGGCTCTGAGACTGTCCTATTTGACTTTGATGATTCAAAAGAAACGTTCATCCGTAAGCGGTTCAACACTAACCCGCAACTTGGAAATGTTGGTGCTTCGACTTTTTATGCCGGAGCTTCGGAGAAAGATTATTGGCTCGGTGAAACATTTGAGCAAGAATTGCGTGATGGGGCCGGCCAAAGCCTAGGCGATTTAACCACTAAGGATTCTCTTGTCGGTATTATTCTCGGAATAGCAGCCAGTAGTTCGATTGGTACTACACCAAGCCAGATGAAAGGACAGGCTTCTAGGGAGGCGACGGCAGGATGGTTTATCGGCCAGAACTTGGGGGCTAGTGGCTCATTCGTGGCTGAAAGTTCTCAAAAGCTCTTCCGTCTGCTTGGCCGAGGACATGGGGAATGGTTGCATAAAAATGCTAAGGTTTCAATTGATAAGGTTAAGCAATCTAGCACAACCCAAACAGATTATGGCACTTTTTCTCTTGTCTTGAGAAGTCTCCATGATACTGATAACAAAGTTGTTGTTTTGGAAAGATTTGATAATCTTACATTGGATCCAACTTCTCCAAACTATGTCGCTCGCAAGATTGGCGATCAATATTCTTCTTGGGATTCCACACAGCGCCGACTGAAGCTCTATGGTGATTATCCGAATAAATCAAAATATATTCGGGTTGAAATGAATGCCGATGTTGACGCTGGTGCTACAGATGCCACATACTTACCATTTGGCTATTTTGGCCCTCCACGTATAAAAGAGGTGACTATGGTATCGGGTGCTTATGTTAATTCAACAGTATTCATAAAAGG
>Ga0209349_1000967_pt1 | contig 14406 bp, 5 predicted proteins | sample ETNvirnome_2_130_FD_184067 | JGI IMG/M metagenome (GOLD analysis project Ga0209349, IMG submission 184067) | Marine viral communities from the Pacific Ocean - ETNP_2_130 (SPAdes) (version 2) | ecosystem: Environmental > Aquatic > Marine > Oceanic | place: Pacific Ocean | collected 2013-06-22
TTGGGATCTGACTTATTCAAGTTTTTAAACACGTACGCAATTTCATGACCGTGAGCAGAGCCGTGATCTTCATCTTTTGCCCCACTCTTTCGGGCAGGGTGATGATCGAAGTAGTACAGGTACACAGGCGCATTACCATATTGTGTTTGTAACTTTGCCCAGCTCCATGTTTGCATAAAAAAGCCAGACAGAGTCTGGCTTTTTACGACAACGAATAAGGAAGGTGAGACAGCTCACCTTACTTATTACTCTTCTTGTGCAGAAGCTGCGTCAAAGAGTGCTTTTATTTCTTCAGCACTAATCGCACCGTTGAAAATTTTCAGTTCATCAATAGCCCCGTTATAAGGGGTATCCCAGTAGTTAACACCCAAGGCAAATTCATTGGTTTCACCAGGTACAGTGAACACGCGAGGGAAACCGCCCGCTTCTAGCTGAAGTTCACCATTGACGTACATTTTTATCGTATCGCCGTTGGTGCCATCAACCGTGAAGGCAACATGTGTCCACTCTTTGAGAGGGATACGGCTATCTAGCTCTGCATTATCAAAGAATGCGCCATTATTTGCCCACAAACGAGTTAGACTAGAGCCAGCCATCGAAGGCACATAACTCAACCAAGCTTCTGCATTTGCACCTGCAAAGAATGCGGTTGTGTAATCGGTGAAGCTTTCTGGTTTTAACCACATAGACACAGAGTAATCATTGGTTGTAATAAGGTTATCTGGCAAGCGAACACCTGAACCTTCAAGGAATACGGCTTGACCAATGATACCGTCAACAAAAGTTACGTTACCACCAGTGTTATTAATTAACCCACCCGTTGGTTTACCCGCTGCATACGCACCATTAAGCGCACTTAAGTCACCTTCGAAGCTGTATTCAGCTGGTGCAAGTGATTTTAAGGTTACATCGAATGACTTAGTATCAGTAAAGTCTTTGTACTTAATAGTTGCAGTTAATGTTACAACTTGGTCGCCAGCAGAGGCACTTGGTTGAGTCACAACAGCCGTGCCGTTAACTGGTTTTAAATACTCTTCGTTGTTTGACGTCCAGCTAATACCTGACACAAATGGACCGACACGTGGTAATTCGAAGCTTTCACGTACTGCAGAGACATCACCTAAATCAAGCGCACTCTTAATGAATGCTGGGAAGTTATCTGGGTTGGTTTGGTTTGTCATTGCCGCAGCGTTAATATTAAAACTATTCAGGGCGTAGTCATACACAATGAGCTCATCAATTTGACCTTGGAAAGGTAAGTCCCAGCCATAGTTCACACCCAGCGCAAAGTTGCCGGTTTGTGTATTAAACATGTCGGGTCTTTGTATTGAGCCAATTCTTTTGCCATCTTTATAAAGTGTAGCTGTTTGGCCTACATAAGTAATTGCAATATGTGACCAGGCTAATGGTGCAGGTGTAGTCTGGTTTACATCACCCCAAACGTCTTTATTATTTTCATCTAAATAGTGGCTCCAAAGGAATGAAGGTGAATTTGCTGGTACGATACTTATCCAGTTATCAACGGATGCTGCAGCAAAAAATGTAGGAGAAAAATCTGTTAGCACTGTTGGCTTAAACCAGTATGAAATGGTGTACTCATCGCCTGTCACTAAGTCATCAGGTAAACGAACACCCGTTGCACCATCAAAGTTAAACGCTTTGCCTGTTTGACCTTCAGCGAAAGCGGCTATGCCTGCACCCACATTTAATAGGTTGTTGTCTGTCACCCCTGCATCACCTAGATTGCCTAAACCATCGCTTAGTGATTCTTCGAATTTGTAGTGTGCAATCGCATTTTTAAATTCTGGACGCGCTTCAAGGTTTACATTAAATGTCTTGGTGGTGCTCTCGCCATTTAAAGAGATATTAGCCATTAAAGTAACGGATTTATCACCACGGTCTGGCGTAGGGATAAACACAGACCCTTCGCTGGTGATGTAGTATTCATCACTACTTTGCCAGTTAATCGCTGCACCATCTTTACCTTTAGTTGGTAATGAATAGCCTTCGTCTGCAATTGATAATTCAGTTTTTATATCAAGTGCTTCTTGAACAGTGCCCAGCACGTTTGCAGTATCCGTAATTTCATCACGTTTACTTGCCCAAATGGTAGCGCCTTCGCTTGATGTTGCCGATACAGTGACGGCCATCGCTTTGGTGGCGTCATCCCATTGCCATTTAGCCACGCCGAAGTAAGTACCAGAATCAAGCTCTAGTTTAATATTAGAGTCATCAATCATGTACCAGATACCGGGATCATCACCTGTTACTGAGTGATCTTGATTTAATGCAATATGCATTGAACGAATTGCATCAGTGTTTACATCAGTGCCGTGATTGATAAATTTGTAGTAACCGTAAAGCTCATCAGCAACCACCATGTTGTCGCCCTCAAGCGGCACATAACGTTGTGGTGAAGCCATCGGCCAACCTAATGAGTTAATAAACATTTCATGCACACGAACTTGGTGTGCTTCAGTATTGTTAGGGAACTCAGTCGATGTTTGTGGGAAACGAGTGTGTGTAACTAAAAGGTAACGACCTGTTGCTTCATCGTAGTAAGCCGAGTTATGCCCCGGTGATTGATAGCCCCAAGCAGGTGCTGTTTCGCCAAGTTCTTGGGTGTACTCAAAGCCGCCCATTAGTTTTTCACCGACTTCTAGGCCCCCTATTGCTGCAATGTCATTACCCGCGTTATCTAGGTATGGACCATCAGGTGTTTTTGAGCGAGCAACACGAATGTTATAGCCTCCATTTAAGTCAAATCCACCAGTCGAATAGAATAGGTAATAGTACTCGCTCTCTGGGCTATACATTGCAAAGGCGCCTTCTATCGCACGGAAGTCACCACCGACTAGTTTTTTACCGTATCCTTGACCGGCTTCTGGCATACCGGTCTCTTCGTCCATTGCTAAAACGAAAATACCGCCGGAGTAAGAGCCGTAAACCATCCAAAGCTTGCCGTTTGCATCATAGAATGCAGCAGGGTCAATGACGTTTGGATCAACGGCGCCATTCCATGTTGTTTGGCCGTTATCGAGAGGGTAGGCTGTAAACTCCGCCTCATTGCGGTAGCCACTGCGTAAGAAAATGCCTTTATTTTTATAGGGGCCTTCAATGTTATCAGCTTCAGCTAAACCAAGGTAAGAGCGGTTCCAACACACTTCATCAACAACATCCGGTGTATCTGGGTTATCTTGTGCACAGTGGTTATAGTAAAACCAAAACTTGCCATTTGGCGCTTTGATTACATCGGCAGCCCAGTTGCCAGTAAAGCCATCTGTCCATTCAATACCCTCGGCAATTTCACCTGTGTAGTTGTAATTAAATAGGGGGCTTTCATTAACGGCTGCGTTAGCTGAAAGGCTAGAAATCATTTCCCAGTTCAGAAGATCAGTTGATTTAGCGGCAGCAAGGTGTGAACCAAAAATATAATAAGTGTCGTCAACTTTAACAACAGAAGGGTCATGTACACTGACATTAGTAACCATTACGCTCCCTGATTCTGTGTATTCAACACTGCTACTTACACTGGGTTTTGCGCTTTGGGGTTCGGTAACCGCAGGTGCAGTGTCATATTGTGTGCCTTCTTCATTGCCACAACCGGTCACAGCCAAAGAGCAGGCAATTAGCATAGCTAACTTATTTAATTTCATTTTATGTGTCCTTTAAATCAGGGATTTATTTTTATTGAATTGTTGTCAAAAAGTGTTGCTGCTATAAAAAAATCAACAATAACGTAGTATTGTAATTTTATAATATTATTTAGATTGTGCAAATGATTTCACAAAGGTAATTGCATTGTAAATGCTTTGTTTCTTTAATTTCGTTGTTTGCAGCAGGGTTAAAGTTTTTAAATGGGGGGATGAGCTGTATTGCTAGTACTTTTAATTTGCAGTTTAGGCCTTTGAAAAAAGAGTATAAAAAATGAATAGGGCTCTGCACCAGAGCCCTTCATAGTATTACTTGCTTTGTGCACTTAACCCTTCAGTAGTCATGATAATACGTTTAAGGGTGCCGTCTTCATTGTAGTAAAGTGGTTCGATAGACACGGAACGACGAAAACGCCCACCACTTGGTTTGCCATCAATTGGTGGTACTGCACCTGTATGGTAAATAAAATAATCTTTACCTTTGTATTCGATAATTGATTGGTGGTTGGTTTCACTGTTGCCCGCGATTTCATTCAAGATACCTTTATATTCCCACGGCCCATGAATACTTTTACTCATGGCATAACAGATTTTCTCAGGGAACTCACAGGCGTACGATACATAGTAGTTATCATTTTTTTTATGCACCCATAATGCTTCTGTAAAGTTTGGCAAATCGAGTGTTTTGATTTCCCCATCAAGCGAAAGTAAGTCATCGCTCAGCTTTACATATTTTGGCACTAAGTTACCAAAGAACATGTATGTATCGCCGTTTTCTTCGGTATAAATAGCAGGATCAATATCATCCCAATCATTCGGTGTGTGCTTGGTCATATCGTCTGTAACAAGCGCATGGCCTATGGCGTCTTTAAATGGGCCTGTCGGTGACTTAGACGTTGCAACACCAATAGCAAAGCCCGGTTTTGTATCGTTGTGGCGAACTGTGGTAAAGAAGTAAAAGGTGCCATCACGCTCAATCATGTGTGAAGCCCACGCTTCGCCTTTTGCCCACTTAAAGTCAGTGGCTTTCATAATTGGGCCATGCTTTTTCCAATTCACCATGTCGGTAGACGAAAAGGCAAGCCAGTCATGCATTTCAAAAAATACATCGTTATTAGGTGCTTCATCATGGCCTGTATAAAGGTATACGGTGTCATTATGAACAAGTGCTGCGGGATCTGCAGTAAATACATCGGTGAATAATGGGTTTTGTGCAACGGCTAAGCTGCTCGAAAAAAGCAATGGTAGCGCTAAGGCTTTCAGTTTACTCATGAGTGTCCTCTGTAAATGATTGTTGTTCTGACTGCTGATTTTTTACCCATGATCGATATACGCAGAGTATTATTAATGGTAACTGAGTAACTGGCTGTTATCATGAGATAATTCGAAAAATTGCAGTAAAAATATCAAATTGTATTATTGTATTTTTATAATCATAGTAGCAGCAAAATAATTTGCGTAAATAATTTATTGGCCTTTTTTTCTGTATTTGATGTATTAAAGGCAAGCTAATTGGTCTTTTAACTCATTGAATATGTTGATATTGATTGCTGCTTAAGCTGAAAATATAGCGCCTTCTACATTGAAGGAGCATTTTTATTAATGTGTGCTGTGTGAATGAGATCGTATCAGTTTTAATTAGTTTAATCGGTTGATCTATAAATAATCATACAATATTATCAAAAGGGCCCTGCAATACATTTAATCGAGAATCGAGATTCGATCACGCACCGTTTTGACAACACACGATGCACAATGCAGTGAGCATACTTCGGAAACTGAGTCGGTATCTTCCCAGAGGTCCGGTATAACAATAATTTGGAGAACACCGAAAATGTTTAAAAGAACACACATTGCCAGTGGTGTAGTTATGGCATTTACCTGTCAATTTGCTTTCGCTCAAGAGCAGGCACCAAATACTCCTGAAAAGAATGTCGATGAAATGGAAGTTATTCAGGTATCAGGTATTCGCGGCAGTTTAAACAAAGCACTCGATGAAAAACGTGCAAGCGTTCAAATCGTGGATGCTATTGTTGCAGAAGATATTGGTAAATTCCCTGATAACAACGTAGTTGAAGCGCTTCAACGTGTGACAGGTGTTCAAACAACAGGCCGTGGAGCAGGTGAAGTAAGCGCGGTTTCAATTCGCGGCCTTAACGATGTAAATACCACTGTTAATGGTCGTGCCATCTTTACAGGCGCGGGTCGTGATGTGGCACTGCAAGACATTCCTGCAAGCTTACTTTCAGGTGTTACTGTTTATAAAACCCGTTCGGCAGATCAAATTGAGCGTGGTATTGCAGGGGCGATCGATATTAAAACACATCGTCCATTCAACTTCGAAGGTGAAAAAGTCGTTTTAGCAGCGCGTGCTATTTACTCAGACCAGCCAGATAAAATTGATCCAAATATCAGTGCATTATTATCTAACCGTTGGGACATCGATGGTGCAGGTGAATTTGGTGCGCTGGTTAATATTTCTTACTCTAAAACGCATTATCGTGATGATACGATAACAGCGGGTGCAGCATTACCCTATTTCACAAACTACCCTCACCCTAACTACAGCCCGTACTCATTGATCCCAAAGAAAGGTTCGCAAGGTACAAACTGGAAAGAAGGTCTTGAAAATGGTTTACCGACAACACCAGGCTCGATGATTGATGTTGATGGATTACCGACTGAATATTTAATTGGTCGTGACGCTATATTTGGTACTTCTTTTACTGGTTTGCGCGAGCGCCCTGCGGCATCAATATCTTTGCAGTGGGCACCAAATGAAACGCTCGAAGTGACTGCTGAAGGTTTCTATACGGGTTACGAAAATGAGTCACAAAATGCCTTATGGTTCTCAAATACGTTTGAAAATGGTAATGGCTTTATTGAAACCCCCACGGTGTTCGATGGCACAAATGTAATTAAAGAAAAACAAGCAATCGGTGCTGGTGGCTTCCAAAGTGGTGACTTTTCATATGGTAAAACAGACAGTTACTTATATGCATTAGGGGCTCAGTGGCAAGCAAGTGATTATCTAACTATTAACTCTGAAGTGGTTTATCAAGACAGTGAATATAAGTCAGACTTCTTTGCAATGCGCTTTGACCGCGTAGCAAGTGGCCTTGATGTTGATTTTAATGACAATGATGGTGTACCAAGTATCTCATTTTGGGATGACCCGAACACAGCACTAAACGAAGCCGATATGTCAGCAGTTGAAAATTGGAATGCTGGGACTGTTTATGATAATGGCGGTGGTAATGCGGGTGATGCACTGACTTTCACATTCGACGCTGAGTACCTAATTGGTGGTGCGTATTTTGACAAAGTTAAATTTGGTGGGCGTTATGAAAAGCGCACAGCACAAGAATATACGCGAACTAATGAAGGGGGGATTGCCAATACATCAGTCGCGAGTCTTATAGAGAAACTTGCAGCTGCGGGCGCAGCGGATGATGGCACTGGTATCGTTTATCACGTCAATGACTACTTTGATGGTCGAGCAGACACCTTTAACAGCTTTATTACTGCAGACGGCAGTTATATGCTTGATAATGCTCAGGCTGTTCGTGCTGTATATGGGTTAGAAGCTGAACAGATGTATAAAACATTTGATATCGAAGAAAATTCTTTCGCATTATATGCAACCACAAATTTTTTCTTAACGGAAGATATCAGCGGTGAATTTGGCATACGTTATGTGAGCTATGACCAAGAGATGGACTTTACGGCTGAAACGGCAACTAACTCGAATGTTTTTGATAGTAGCTCCGCTGATGCTGATGTGAGTAAAGTTCTACCAAGTTTAGTACTAAATTGGAATATTACAGATGATGTTGTTGGGCGTGTTGCTTATACAAATACATTACGAATGCCTAATTTTGCGGACTTAAATGCACTTCAATATTGGACGGAGCCACTGACTGAAGGTTCTGAATATGGAACAGGAACAGGGGGTAATCCAGATCTCCAACCTGAAGAATCTACCAATTACGATGTGTCTCTTGAGTGGTACTTTGCTGAGTCAAGCTCACTGTACGCTGCATATTTTAAACGTGACATAGAGGGCCGTATTGTTTCTGGACGTAAAGTTGTGATGCGTCCAAAAGCTTCAGATGGTGAAATTATACCATTCGCATTAAGCGCGCCAGTTAATGGCTCTGAAGGTGAGCTTTCAGGGTTTGAATTAGGGTTAGTTTACTTCCCTGAAAATGTACCTGAAATACTAAATGGTTTGGGCGTACAAGCGAGTTTTACAGCGCTTGATTCAGCTCAAAAGACGCCAGAATATAATGATGATGGGTCGTTATCACGCTATGTTGATTCTCAAATGGCGGGTGTATCGGATGAGTCTTACAGTATTGTCGGTATTTACGAGCGTGATTCATTTGACATGCGTTTATCATACGTATGGCGTTCTGAGTTTTTTACAGGTAACGAAGCGGCCATTTTTGCTAACCCTTTGCAGTTCTGGAGCCGTCCTGAGCAAAGTTTAGATTTCCAGTTTAGTTACAATGTGAATGATGATCTTGTTGTAACATTTGATGCAACGAACATTTTAGATGACGTATATCAAAGCTATTATGGGAAAGGTAACGATAACTTATTTAACTTTGGTAACGGGATCTACTCACGTACATTCGCACTCGGTGCACGTTATTCCTTCTAAACTTTTCGATTAGATTAAAAAACCCCGACTTAGCTCGGGGTTTTTTATTGCGCTAAAGATTGCCCAGGGCAAAAAATATTTCTATAACGGAAGATATTTAATATTAATATAGTATTTATTTTCAGTGAGTGAATCATCAAAAGGGTGGGATTTTCGAATTTTATATCTTTAAGGCTATGTTACTTAAGTGTTTTTTGTTTCTTGTGAACCGTTGTTTCTTCGTTATTTTCTTGATTATTATTTTTACAATGTAAGTTGACTGGTAATTAATCATACAATACTATTAATAAAAGGCAGAAAATACTTAACATAACTAAAATAACCCTATATATGCACTGACAACAAGCATCGTAAATATGGGGAAGGCAGAAGGCGCACCTTCTGGGTAAATCAAAATTGGAGAGCAGCACACATGTTCAAAAAAACACACATAGCAAGCGCGATTTTAATGGCAGTGTCATGTCAATTTGCTTATGCAGAACAGCAGGATACACAACAAGAGAATGACGAAATTGAAGTTATTCAGGTGTCAGGTATCCGCGGTAGTTTAAATAAAGGCTTAAACATTAAGCGTCAATCATTCCAAGTTGTTGATGCTATTGTCGCTGAAGATATTGGTAAGTTTCCCGATAACAATGTGGTTGAAGCCCTTCAGCGTGTGACAGGCGTACAGGTTACTGACCGGGGAGCCGGTGAGGTAAATACCGTATCTATCCGTGGCCTAACGGATGTGACTACAACGGTGAATGGTCGTCAAATTTTTACAGCGGCAGGTAGGAATGTGGCGTTAGCTGATATTCCTGCAGCGTTATTAGAAAGTGTCGATGTTTATAAAACACGTTCAGCATCACAGGTAGGGAGTGGTATCGCTGGTCAAATCGACATTAAAACACAGCGTCCATTTAACTTCGATGGTTCAAAAGTGGTTGTTTCTGCACGTGGTATTTATCAAGAGCAAGCTGAAGAGCTTGATCCAAATGTATCGTTGTTGGCAAGTAATCGCTGGGAATCTGGGATTGGTGAATTTGGTGCGCTTGTAAACGTTTCATATGGTGAAACTAGTTACCGTGACCAAAATATTGCAGCGGGTGCGATGGTGCCATTTATGACACTGAATCCTGCAGCTGGTTTTGGCCCACTAGAACGAATTCAAACAACGGATGGCCGTGCGAGTGAAGAACTTATATGGCAGCCTGGCTTAGAAAAAGGCTTACCATTTCAAGCTGGCTCTACTTTAAATATTAATGGTGTTCCTACGGAATATTACTTATCTCGTGATGCGGTGTTTGCGAGTGACTTCACGGGTAAGCGAGAGCGCCCAGCTGCAAATGTTGCTTTTCAATGGCGACCAAATGATGATTCACAATATACCTTTGAAGCATTTTATAATGGCTTTCGTAATGAATCATTTAACGCTTTAAGCTTCACGTTTGTAGATTGGTGGGGCAATGTTGACACACAAAATCCGCCAGTTACCTTTGATGGCACCAATATTATAAAAGAACGTTATGTTGATGCACCTTATGGATTTAATAGTGGTGATTTAACGGTAAGCAAGACAGATAGTTATGTATTTGCTTTAGGTGGTGAGTGGACAATCACCGATACTTTTAATCTTGCTTCAGAAATCTACTATCAAGACAGCCAATATGAGACTGACTTTCTTGCTATGCGAAGTGAGCGCGTTGCGTATGGCTTGAATGTAGATTTTAATGACAAAGACGGAATTCCTTCTTTGGTTTATGCTGACAACCCCGACACCGCTGTTAATGAAGCTGATTTAGCTGACACATCTCAGTGGAATGTTGCCCAGCTATACGATAATGGGGGCTCATCTAAAGGTGATGCACTGACATTTACATTAGATGGTGACTTATTTGTTGATAGCTTTGGCTTTGATACCGTTTCGTTTGGTGTACGCTACGATAGCCGTGGGGCGAGTGATTCAAGTCGTGAGGCTGACGGCGGTATTTTAGGTCAACCTTTAAGTTCATTAGATGAAGGCCTTGCATCAGTTAATGAAGGCTTTTTTGATGGTAATGCGAATTGGCCATCAAGTTGGGTCGTACCAAGTGGGCATTATATATACAATAATCGTCAGTCATTCCGTGATCTTTATAACATCGGTGCAAATGATGTGATATTGGAAAAGACGTTTGATATTGATGAAAAATCTTATGCTGCTTATATTCAAGGTGATTTTTCAACAACTTTATTTGGTCGTGAGTTCGATGGTCAGCTAGGTTTACGATACGAAAACGCAAAAGCGGAGATGACCTTTTTTGATATAGACCAAAACCCAACCGCTGTTAGCTCTGCAGAAAATAGTTCTTCGGCTTTATTGCCAAGCATTGTAGTGCGCTATCATTTATCTGAGGATATTATCGCGAGAGCTGCTTATACAGAAACGATTCGTCGACCTGATTTTTCTCAATTAAATTCTTTCATATACTACACTGAAGATGTGACGAATATTGGCTATGGTACAGCAAGTGGCGGTAACCCAAACTTAAAGCCTGTTGAATCTAAAAACTACGATTTAACATTAGAGTGGTATTTTGCGGATGATAGTTCTCTTTATGGCACGCTATTTAAACGTGAAATAGAGGGGTTTGTGTATGGCTCGAACCGTATCGTTCAATATCAAGGACCTGATGATGAAGCGCCTTATCCGTACATTCTAAATCAACCGGATAACTCATCAAATGGTACATTAGATGGTGTTGAGTTAGGTTTAGTTTATTTCCCTGACAATTTACCGGATTGGTTAATGGGTGCGGGTCTTCAGGCAAGTGCAACGTTCCTTGATTCTGAGCAAGAGCTTCCTGTGTACGCAGACGGTCAGCTTTCTGGGTATGACAAGCGAGACATCTTCGGTGTTTCAAAATCATCATATTCAACCGTGCTTATTTATGAGCGTGACGATTTTGATATGCGCTTAGCTTATGTGTGGCGTGATGATTTCTTAAATAACTACGAGGCCGCTCAATTTGCGAATCCGCTAGGTGTTTATCGTCGTCCAGAGCAAAGCTTAGACTTTCAGTTAAGTTACGATATCAACGAAGACTTCATGGTCACGTTTGATGGTACTAATTTAACAGAAGAAATAGCGCAATCTTATTATGAGTACCCAACAACTCATAACTCAAATAGCGCATTATTTAGCCGTACATTCGCGCTAGGTATCCGTTATTCTTTCTAAAATTCTTGAATAGACCCAAAAACCCCGGCTTTGCTGGGGTTTTTTATTTTTCAGATTTGCTAGAAAGTGGGCGTGTTTGTTATTAAACGAAAAGAGTTGCGATTTAATTAGTATGATAATACTATCATTCAGGTTAGCATTAAATTTACAAAAATAACGAATGCAGTGGCCAAGCTGTGTAGTATCACATAGTTGATACACAGTATTGAAAGGTGTTCATTGCTTAAAATATTGAGTATTGGCTTAATATTTTCCAATTAGGGTGTGGTATGGAATCTCAAAAGTTATCCGTTGTAGAAAAAGTTGGCTTTGGTGCCGGCGACATGGCAGTGAATGTCATGGTTGCAGCGTTATTTTATTTTATGTCTTTTTTCTACACCGATATCTACGGACTGGATCCGGTTGATATGGGTGTGTTGTTTTTAGTGGCGCGTTTTGTTGATGCCTTTACCGATCCATTAATGGGGGTCATCACCGATAAAGTGAAAACCCGCTGGGGTCAGTTCCGCCACTGGTTCTTATTCTTGTCTGTACCGTATGGTTTGTCGGTTATATTACTATTTACTACGCCAGATCTTGATTACAACATGAAGCTGGCGTGGGCCTATGCAACTTACCTGTTTGCTACGTTGATGTTTACCGGTGTAGCAATCCCTTATATCTCTTATATTGGTGTACTCACTGCGGATCCTAAAGAGCGTTTATCTGCTAATGGTTACCGTATGTTTTTCGCAAAAATTGCCAATGTAGTGATTGTATTCTCAGTACCGCTACTTGCGTCTTACTGGGGAAATGGCAGCTTGTCGTACGGTTATAAACTCGCAATGGCACTGGTCTCTGCGTGTGCCGTGGCACTGTTCTTATTTTGTTTTTTTACTACACGCGAACGTATTACTCACGAGCCACAAACAGAGAGTGTGCTTACACAATTAAAAGTGCTGCTTAAAAACGACCAGTGGTTGTTACTGTGTGCAGCGTGTGTACTTGGTACCTTAGGGTATGCAATTCGCGGTAGTGTGGCAATGTACTATGCAACCTATTATTTAGGGGTGCCCGATTTAGCAGGGGCATTCACCAGTGCGGGTATTGCGGCGTCAATCGTATCGATGGTGGCAAGTACGTGGATCACGCAGCGTTACTGTAAAATGAAGCTATTCCGTCAATCACAAATCGCCGTGTTATTTATTTCATTGCTTATGTATTTTGTGGTCCAACCGGGTGATGTAATGATGGCATTCGTGCTTTATATCATCTTGTCATTTGTGGTTGATTTACATGCGCCTGTGTTCTGGTCTGCGATTGCAGAAGCTGTGGATTACGGTGAAATTAAAGACGGTGTGCGTGCATCGGGCTTATCATTTGGTGGTATTTCATTCTGCCAAAAAGCTGGTGGCGGTTTAGCTGGTTTAGCAGGGGGATTATTACTGGCATTTTTCGAGTACAAACCCAATGTTGAGCAAACGGAGTTTACCTTAATGGGCTTGGCACTCATGCTTACTATTATCCCAGGTGTATTCCACGCGTTACTTGGTTTTATTCTTAAAAAATACAAGATTACCGATCAATACTATACGGACATGGTCATTCAAAAACGCCTACCAAAGTAACCTCCTCTTAAAACGCGCACGCTAACACAGTGTGCGCTTTGCTCTTTAAAATAACGGTTCGCTGGGAGACAACAAGCATGAACACATTTAAAGTGAGTTATTTAGCAAGTCTGTGTGCTGCAATATTAACGGTGACTGCATGCAGTGAGTTGCCAATTGACAGCAAACAAGCCGCCTCTGTTGCGCATGCTGAACATGCCAGTGAACAACATTTATTTGCGCTAAACCAAGTAAGCTTAAGCGCCAGCCCGTTTTTACATGCGCAGCAAACTAATGTGCGTTATTTATTAGCACTTCATCCTGATCAGCTGCTTGCTCCTTACCTGCGTGAGGCGGGCCTGACACCAAAAGCGCCCAATTATGGTAACTGGGAAAATACCGGTCTTGATGGTCATATTGGGGGTCATTATTTATCAGCATTGAGCCTTGCTTGGGCAGCAACAGGGGATGAAGAATTAAAGCAGCGTTTAGATTACATGTTAAGCGAGCTTAATCGTGCTCAACAAGCCACAGGTGGTTACTTAGGCGGTATTCCTAATGGCGATGAAATGTGGCAGCAGATTGAAAACGGTGAAATTAAGGCTGATTTATTCAGTTTAAACGACCGTTGGGTACCACTTTACAATATAGATAAAATCTTCCATGGCCTTCGTGATGCCTACGAAGTTGCAGGAAGTAGCCAAGCAAAGCACATGTTATTTAAGTTAGGCGAATGGTTCTTAGCAACCACAGCGAAGCTAACTGATGAACAAGTTCAGCAGATGCTGTACTCAGAGCATGGTGGCTTAAATGATGTGTTTGCGGATATGTATGTTATTAGTGACGATGAGCGTTACTTAAAACTAGCGCGCCAGTTCTCTCATAACATCATTATTGAACCACTATTACACACAGAAGATAAGTTAACAGGCCTGCATGCCAATACGCAAATTCCCAAAATTATTGGTATGTTGAAAGTGGCGAATGCCAGCGATGATAAAGCATGGCAGCAAGGCGCTGACTTTTTCTGGAAAACAGTGAGCCAAGAGCGCTCGGTGTCCATTGGTGGTAATTCAGTACGTGAACATTTTCATGATAAAAGTGACTTTACGCCAATGGTTGAAGATGTTGAAGGCCCAGAAACTTGCAATACCTACAATATGATGAAACTCAGCAAGTTACTGTTTTTGAAAACCGCTGATACGCGTTATTTAGACTATTATGAGCGCGCCACATATAACCATATTTTATCGTCACAACACCCAGAACACGGTGGCCTTGTTTACTTTACCTCAATGC
>Ga0209349_1000969_pt1 | contig 14398 bp, 23 predicted proteins | sample ETNvirnome_2_130_FD_184067 | JGI IMG/M metagenome (GOLD analysis project Ga0209349, IMG submission 184067) | Marine viral communities from the Pacific Ocean - ETNP_2_130 (SPAdes) (version 2) | ecosystem: Environmental > Aquatic > Marine > Oceanic | place: Pacific Ocean | collected 2013-06-22
AGATCGCCCACCCACTTAGTCCTCCAAATGAACGACTTTTTGTTCCGATGCGGTTGTAGGTTGTTCCTTTACCGTTTTCGATGCCCCCTTCAGGATCGTGCGCACTTGGTCTGGTGACATGTCTGATGCACCCAGGGTGACGTTTGCGGATGCGGTAATGTTCGATGGTCTGCCTGAGACCGTTAGGAACTTTTCCATGAGTACCGCCACTGCATATGCCAGGTTTTGGGGTGGGATCTCATCGAGTTTCGAGTGCAGGGTATTTAATGCATCCCCGACCATTCGGGATAGCTTGTCATTCACCTGATTGAGAAATTCCTGCTCGGTCATGTCCAAGCGATAGCGCAGGAAGTTCGCAACTGACTGTCTGAGTTCGGGGTCTAGCTTTTGGAGTTCGCGAGCTTCTTCGGTGGCATTTGATTGTTTCGATGCGATCTTGGCTGCTGAATTGATTATTTTATTCTTTGTCATGTCATCGCAAAACCCCCTTACGGAGTTTGGTTTTTTTCGTCTTCTGTATATTCTCGGCACGTGTTTTTGCCTTTTTACGTATTTTTATTGACAGGGCAATACAAAAAGCTACGGATGTAGTTCGTTATGGAAATCGTGGTGGCAACGGAAATACTAAAACGTGCGGGAATTTCCCGTGATGAATTTGCGGGGATGTGTGGTGTGAAGCCCGTGAGTATGCGCATGACTTTTTACAATGGGCGGTTCAGCAAGAAAGCGCTTGCGAAGCTTGAGGAACTGGCTGATGAGGCTAAGGAAGCTGATGACATGGACGAGGTTGCCGGGATGATCGAGGAAGCGCGGGAGATCAAGGCGGGCATTATCAGGCAGACTACGGGCGCTCCCATTGAGGTACTGGGTACTGTCTATCTTGTTCCGCGCAACCCGTATTTGCGAATGGTTGAATTTGCTGACGGCACGCATGGAAGATTTCGCGCCCAACCGGGCAGGTTCTTGTTGGGTGCGAAAGTCAAGGTACGCAAGGTCAAGGGTGACGAATGGGAATTATGCGGGGAATATGATCGGAAGGATAGATTGTGTGGATAATCCCCAAAACGTTATCAGCTTTTGTACCGGATACGGAGGGCTTGAGCTTGGAATTGGACGAGCAGGCGTGGATGTTAGAATCATCTGCAATGTGGAGATCGAAGCCTTCGTCCAAGCAAACTTGGTTGCGAAGATTGAAGAAGGGCGGATGGCTGACGCGCCTTTGTGGACGGATCTTAAAACCTTCCCTGCATCAGAGTTTCGTGGAAAAGTACGTGGCATCATTGGAGGATATCCCTGCCAGCCGTTCAGTTCAGCGGGCAAGCGAAAAGGGGAAAACGACCCAAGACACTTATGGCCCTATATACTCAAGCACATCCGGGCAATTGGAGATGTTCAGTGGTGCTTTTTTGAGAACGTCGCAGGACACGCCACGATGGGGCTATGGCGAGTCCTGTCCGATTTGGAAGAAGAAGGTTACCGATGCGCGTTTGGCATATTCAGCGCGGAAGAAGTTGGCGCTCCTCACCAAAGGAAGCGAGTGTTCATCCTGGGGTACTCCCCAAGCATCCGACCACGTGGAGGGCGCGCGAACCGCGCCTGCGAGCAATCAGAAGTGCTTGGGGAGGGACTTGAATCAGATGAAGTGGCCCACCCCGCGAGCGGGCAACCCGGGGAGTCGCAAGCCCGGAACGGGAGGAAAGATACTGGCGGAGGAAGCGAAGAAGAGTTGGTCAACCCCGTTGGAGGACGATTCGAGCAACGTGAATCCGAATGCGAAAAGGAGGACTTCGTTGGTGAAGGAGGTCAACCAACACGCTGGCCCGCCCGCCCCGGAGAAGAGCAATACGAGTGGGAAGAACCACGGGTCGTGGCCAACCGCAAGGACGAGCGATGCGGAGGGCGGGAGGATAAAGACGGAAAAAACAGAGAAGGGATTTCGGAGCAAGAGGGAGAAGAGCGACCAATACTTCGGGGCGAAACTGAGGGATGCTACGGAGATGGAGAAACCACCCTCGATGAAGCTCAATCCGAATTGGGTGGAACAATTGATGGGTCTGCCCGTGGGGTGGACGCAATTGCCAACCGAGTGGATCGACTCCGATTGCTCGGGAACGGAGTTGTCCCCCAAACAGCAGAACTAGCATGGCGAACTTTATGGAAGGAATTGAATGAACGAGAAGGAGACTGAGTAATATGGGAGAATTCATGGGATGGGCGAGTTACGATTTGAAAACGCGATGCGGGATATGCGGGGAAGTTGGCCCGCGCGAGGACATGGATGACCATGAACTTTATTGCCAAGGCCCGCCCGAGGGCGAGGAGTCCGAGCCTGACGAGGAGGAAGATGAGGAGTGAATGGACAACTCACCTCGGAGGAAGGATTGGCAGGATGGGAACGGTTTTGGAAAAACACGCAAGTCCTGAAGTTCGAGGTTGGCGCAAACGGAGAGAAGCGGGCCGTGCGCTCGGACGAACCGCGAATCATGCCGAAGGGGAGTTTTTACGTGGACTTTCGCAAGAAGCGAAATCGCAAGAAATGAGCGAGGCGAGCAGACAGTGCATTCACGAGTTCAAGGCGTTGTTCCACAGGTGGGAACAGGAGAGCGATCTTGAACAAGTTGACATCCTTGATTGTCTGAAGGACGCGCTTGACGAGTACTATAAGGAAGACGTGGTTGATTTTGACAGCGAGATTGACCTGGAGCGGGAGGATGAGGAATGAACGTCCATAAGCCCACGGGCAAGAAGGTGAGCAGTTGGCCTCAGATGGTAGTTCGCTTGACCAAGGAGCGTGACGAAGTGGTTGCGGAGAACAAGAAGCTCGAAGAGGAGAACATGGAACTCAAGCGCAGATGTTGCGAGTTATGGAAGGACGTCATGGAAGCGCAAAGGAAGAATGATAAGTGAAATGCCCCAAAGGTTGGAATCCGGAATTTTGGCGCAAATACGGAAGAGCAATACCACTTTCAGTTCAAAGCTTACCACGGTGCGACTTGAGAACCCTCGGGCCACCATGCTCGAAATTCGACCCCGAGACGTTGGCGAGGATACTGAGGGATGGTCAGTCGGGCCGGAAGAAATCCCGGTCGAAACGCTCGAAGAAGCGATAATCCTGGGCATGGAGATACAGGCGAGGGAATGCCCAAGATAACTTATACTGATGAAGTGGATGCGAAATTCGGCATCCCGTGGACTGATGATCTGAAGTATGACAAGGGCGAGCTAGTGTGCGCATTGAGCGAGGAAGAGATTGATCGGCTCACTATAGAAGATCCCGCGCGCGCGGAGACGCTCACACGCTTGCTCATGGATCAACCTGGTAGCGAGAAGGAAGACCCGATTGAATGGGGATGGACGCTACCCGGTTGGCGCAGGATCATGGAACGGTTCGACAAGGACAAGATACACGTAATTATGGGAGGGAACAGGAGTTCGAAGACTTACTTCGCCACCCGTATGCTCGTTCACCTGGCTCAGACAATTCCCGAAGCTGAGATTCGCTCGATGCACGTCTCAGAAGAAAGATCGATAAGTGATAGTCAACGCTACGTTTGGGAGAATTTGCCCATGCGGTACAAGCGTTCCAAGAAGAAGAGCGCGAACCATAGCTTGCAATACAATCAAAAGAACGGGTTCAATGCAGGCAAAGCAATCCTTCCACCTACTGAACCAACTGCTGAACGTGGAAGCACGATCTACTTTAACAATTATCGGCAGTACATGGCAGACCCGCAAATCTTTGAAGGATGGGCGGCTCACGTCATACATGCGGATGAAGAAATTCCCGAAGCGATTTTTTCATCCCTATTGGCGAGACTGACCGACTTCAAGGGACGCTTGATTTTGACATTTACAACATTGCAGGGGTGGACTCCGCTGATTAACAGTTTGCTCAAGGGTGCGGAAACGGTCAGGACGCGATATAGCGAACTCCTCCAAAGGGAATTGCCCGTTGAACAAATCTCCGTCAATTGGCCCGATTGTCGGATTCATTACTTTTGGACTCAGGATTCGCCCTTCGTGGATGGACAGGAACTTGTCCGTACTTATTCCAAGCAACCGCTCGAAACCAAGCTTGCCCGCCTGTACGGTATCCCGTCCAAGTCATTCGAGGGACGCTTTCCGAAATTCAACCGCGAGACTAACGTCATTGAGCATGAGAAAATCCCGTTCATTGCCGACCCGACAATCAATGCCACCAGGTATTTCATATGCGACCCCGGAGGCTCGAAGCCATGGGTGGGGATTTGGGCGGGAGTGGATACCCAAGGGCGAATTTACATCTACCGCGAGTTCCCCGATAGTACCATGGGAGCGTGGGCATTGCCCCACGTTAATGGCGCGGGCAAGAGCGTGGGCAAACCCGGCCCTGGCCAACGCCCGCTCGGTTGGGGATATATTGATTACCAGACGCACTTTGAGGATTTGGAAGATGGGGAAACGATATTCGAGCGAATAGTTGACCCAAGGATGGGATCGGCAACGGTGAGAACCAAGGAAGGCGAATCGAATATCATCAATACAATGAGCAACCTCGGATTCGTATTTCGTCCTGCGCCAGGGGTTGATATCGAAGCGGGAATTGCAAAGATCAATGATGCTCTGTCTTGGGACGATACCGAACCGATGACCGAGGAGAACACGCCCAAGCTGTTCGTGAGTGACCGGTGCGAGAATACGATTACCTCGATGATCGAGTACAGTGGGCAAAGCAGGACTGAACACTTCAAGGACTTCATAGACTGCATCCGTTACTTGATGGTCAGCGGGCCTGAGCATATCACGGATGCGAAACTTGCAGTGACGGGTGGCGGGGGATATTGAATGAAAACAAAACTAACGGAAGAATTTACCTTTGAGGCGGCTCATAGGATACGAAACAAACGCAAGGAGTATGGAGAATTGCATGGGCATTCCCATCGAGTCTTCGTGACTCTAAGCGGGCAACCCGACCCGGAAGTCGGATGGTTGATCGATCAGCAGGACTTCCGAGAAATAGTCGGGCGCATAATCAAAAAACTCGATCATCGATACCTTAACGAGTTCCTCGAACAAACGACTGCGGAGGCAATCGCCCTGTATTTGTTCAAGGAGATCGAAAAGAACGTATGCTATAAGGACTTGACCCTCGAATCGGTCAAGGTTTGCAAGACAACCACTCAAGCGGAGGTTTCGATATGATTGCCCGAGTGGTATATTTAGCAGGCCCGATATACGAACAGGATGACACGTGTATCAGATGGAGACAGGCGGCAACTACATTGCTTAGAAAGAAGAACATAATGAGCGTCAAGCCAACCGATGCAGACTATCGGGGCAAGGAGCAGATTCAGTATGTACCACAGCAGATAGTGAACCGAGACAAGGGGGACATTATGATGTGCGACACAATTTTAGCCAAGTGCGATCATCCGAGCTGGGGAACTGCGATGGAGATCATGTTCGCATGGAGTCTGCAAAAGCAGATTGCCATAGTCACGAATAGCTTTTCCCCGTGGATCAGGTATCATGCTACCGAGATTTTCCCAACCGTTGCGGATGCGATTGAGGCAATGGAGTTCCCCGAACTCGACCCTGGCACAAGCAAATGATTGTCATGCCATCCGCTGACTCCTCGGGGACTGTTCATTATTGGGCGGGAAAAGGTTACCCTGTTGGTTGGTTGTTCGCTCCCAAATCTAGTCGAGAGCCTGTCCCGTGGATACCCTATGCCATAGATAACGGACGATTCAGCGTATGGTCAGCAGGCAAGGAATGGAACGAGTTCGATTTTACCAAGATGCTCGATTACTATAATGAAACGATACTCAAACCCCGATGGGTTGTCGTTCCCGACTCGGTGGGCAATCGAGACGAAACTCTCAGAGAGTGGGACAAGTGGTATCCGATCCTCAAGCAATCCTATGACCACGCTTGGGCATTTTGCGTACAGGACGGGATGACCCCCAAAGACGTACCGAGTGAAGCGGAAGTGGTTTTTGTGGGCGGCACGAAGGAATGGAAACTCAGAAACCTGACGATGTGGACTGAATCATTTGAGCGGGTACACGTCGGAGCAATCAATTCATTCAAGGTCTTGATGCGATGCCAAGAACTCGGAGTCGAGTCAACTGATGGGACGGGATGGTTTCGTGGCCCAAAGATGACCGAAGCCCTTGAGCGGTACTTCAAGGTACAATCCGGTGAGATTGAATTACCCAAGCAAGTGGAGATGGCATTATAGAGACTACCATAGACTACACCATTGACCCGTAAGGCGATTTGCCTTACAATCTGCTACACCTATGTTGAACGCAGCAGATCCCGAGTTACTCTATGCCTCGAAAGAGCCGGACATTGCGTACTTGGCGCAGACCTTCAAGCAGACGCAGTCCGACCTGGGCGAGTGGTTGGATCGCAGACAAAGAGACTATGACGTAAGGAATTGCCAATGGGCGGGCAAGTCGGATGACTTTAAGAAACATTCCTCGCTCAGTTCAACCGGAGAGGTATTCCCTTGGAATTTGGCCTCGGATCAAGAGGTTAGGTTAGCCGATGAACTAATTGGTTGTCGGGTATCAATGGTAATGAATGCCGTCCGACGTGCGCACATTGTAGCCACCCCAACCGAGAGCAATGACGTCGAGCGCGCGAGCGTGATAAGTAACTTCCTCAGATGGTTGATTAACTCCAAGATGCCCGAATTTTATTCGGAGGTTGAACTTGGACTGAATAACTTTTTCGAGAAGGGAATGATGGTTCACTACGCTTGGTATGAACAGCAAGAACTCAATCAGCAGCAAACCATCAAGCTTGGGGAGATCGCTCAGGTTTTGCCCGCCATCGCTGAAGTCATCCAGGATGGGTCGATGGATGACGAACTGAGTGAAACCCTCAAGGAACAATTCGGAGTGTCCCGAAGGAAGGGACGTTCCATGCTCCGCGAATTGCGCAAGGACGGAGAGACTACCGTTCCAGTCACTCGCGAAGTCGTGAGCCGCCCGAAGATTCGCGCGCTCGCTCCCGATGAGGACGTGTTTTGGCCCAACTATACGATTGACCCCCAATCCGCACCCTACGTCTTCCATCAAGTGAACATGACCCCCGAGCAAATTCGCTCGAAGATCAATTCCGAAAATTGGAACAAGGACTTTGTCGAAGAAGTTGTCGAACTCGCGAATAATGCGCAGACCGATGATAATTTATACAACGCGCGCGAGGAGTCTGAATTCATGCGTGCGGATGATCAGTACGTAAAGATAGTATATTGCTATCAAAGACTCTTGGACGAGGATGACACACCCGGTCTGTACTGCACCGTGATGCACCCTGCGCTCAGTGAGGTCTACGGCAAGCATCAATTACTCGATTATGCGCATGGACAATATCCGTTCATCGTGACCACTTTGGAGAAGACCTCCAAGCGACTGTACTCCTCACGGTCATACCCCGAGTTGATCGAGTCACTTCAGCAAGTCCTCAAGGCGGAAACCGACTCCGCAATTGACACTCAGTCATTGACCACTTTACCACCCTTGGAGTACCCGATGGGAAGACAGCCCGCAAAGTGGGGGCCGGGTGTCAAAGTCCCTTATCGCACACCAGGAGAGGTGCGCTTTTCTTCGACCCCTCCGGGTTCAACCGTGAACGTCGAGCTTCGCAGATACATCAAGGAGCAAGCTGACAGATACTTTGGAAGAAACGCGCCTGGGGTTGATCCCATCGAGGCGCAGATGAAGCAGCAGGAAATAATCGACAAGGTATTTCAGCACCTCAAGCACGTCCTCGATCAAGTGTTCAGTCTGTATCAACAGTATGGGCCTGACGAAGAATACTTCCGGGTAACGGGCGTGCAAAACATGGAGAAGTTTTCCAAGGGACGCGCGGGTGAACGCTTTGATTTTTACATGCAATTCGATGCCGCCTTGCAAGACCCCGCTCAGATGCTTGAGCGCGTAAAGGCAATTGCCGAGCTTGGGGGTATGCTTGACAAGAATGGCGTATTGGATACCGAACAACTGCTCACCATTGCAGTCGGACAAATCCTGCCCGGCGCGGCAGAGAGCGTGATGATACCCAAGGAAACCGCATCACAGAAAGCGGTTGAGGAAGAGCGTCAGACAATTGCGGAGATATATGCAGGCGTACCGCCCAACGTTCGTCCGAACGATGCCCATGAGATGAAGCTCCAGGTCTTCCAACAATGGCTCGCTCAACCCGACGTCACGCAAAAGGTACAACAAGACCCTGCCCTTCAAGAGCGTATTCAGAATTATTTACAACAACGTCAGATGCAGATCCAACAAAAGCAAAACGCTGAGATTGGAAGGCTGGGAGCTACCCCCACGCAATTTGGAGAAACCCCAACCGCAGCATAAATGCCCCCCCGCAAGACCTACCACGAAATCGATCCCGAAGAAGCAATCCAAGCATTGAGCTTCTTGAAGGACGAACCGAATTTTAAGAAATACATCGAGATGCGCGAGACCATGCGCGAAGAAGTAATTCGTCAATTGCAGATCAAGGAAGTGGTGGATTCCACAAATCGTCACTACATGCTCTGTGGAAAACTCGAAGCGATAGACGAGGAACTGGATACCTTTTACAAACTCTAATCCCTTTCGACATATGGGGTAATGTCACCCCCCTGCGCGTAAGCCACACTACGCCAGGGGGGTTTTTTGTTGTCGTGTAAGGTGATTTGCCTTACAATTTGCTACACTACGCTACAACAAGCGTTGAATGATATGGAAAAAACTATCGAAGAGGTTGACTCGGTATCCTCTGAAAATGCCGTGGATGAAACGCAAAGTGAGGATGGGAACATCTCAATGGCGGAGTATGCGAGCAGTTTGCTCAAGGCTCAGTCGGACGAGGAAGAACCATCCGAACAACCCGAGGAGGAATCGGAATCCGCTGAAGAAGAAGCTGCGGAAGAAGAGGAAACCGAGGAACAGTCTGCCGAAGAACCGGACGAGGAGGATCAAACCGAGCCGCCCGCAGAACCTTCGGATGTTCTTTCTAATAAATACAATATCGACCTGGATACCTTATCCGAGGAGGAAGCAAGGGATCTCGCAAAGGCGCTCAACGCCTCTGCGGTAAAAAGATTCGGAAGGCTTACCGCTCAGAAGAAGGCGTTACTCGCGGAGAATCAGGAGCTTCAGGCGCAAGCCCAAGCTAAGGAGCAAACCGCAAGTACCGAACAACCTGACTTCCTCAAGGATAATGCATTGCACAACGTAACTGACGTCAACGGTCTGACCAAGGAAGTCGAGAACCTCACCACGCTTATCGAGTGGACTGAGGAGTCCCTCGAAAACGAGGCCGAATACGATGATGACGGTAACGAGTTCTACGCGAAGGATGGGGACAAGACCTATACGAAAGCCGATCTTCGGAGGATTCGGGCAAACGCCCGCAAGATACTTCGCAAGGACGCACCCGCGAGACAGAAATGGATCGCAGAACGTACGGAGTCCGACCAACACGCGATCAAGACCTTTGCCTTCCTCAGTGATGGGGAGAGCGAGGAGTACAAGCTGTTTATGCAAACCAAGGATAACCCGCTTTACAAACCTTTGGTCGAGCATCTGCCGAATGGGAACTTTGCCCTTGGCTTGATGATCGAAGGAATGAAAGCGATCCAAGCGCGCCAGGTCGATTCGAGTAAACCGAAACCCAAGCCCAAAGCACCCGTGGCATCTGCCGAAGCGGGGGCTGCCAAGCCCAGGACGGAAAGCTCATCGAGAAAGAAGGCTCTGCAAGCGGCTCGGACTAAGTTCGAGAAGTCAGGCAACATCGCAGACTACCAAAATTACATCAAATTGCGGGATGCCGCATAATTTCAAACACACTTAGGAGGATACTAAATTGGCACAATCAACGTCATATAATACTGCCGGAATTCGTGAGACGCTCACTGATGCGATCTCAATCTTAGAACCCGAAAACACGCCCTTCATCAGCATGATGAAGAAGGCCAAAGCAACAGGAACTTTTGTCGAAGTCCAATGCGATAAATTAACGTCACCTGACTTTTCGGGAGTTAGTGAAGGGGAAGACGTGACAAGCTTCACCAATCAAGTCGCAGACCGCGCTCGCATAGGTAATTACGTGCAGAAATTCCGCGACTCTTGGAAGGTTAGCGATATAAGTGAACTTGTTGATACAGCGGGAGTTGCGTCAGAACGAGCCAATTGCGAAAGCAAATCGGTACGTAACGTAAAACGCTCAATTGAGGCCGCATTCTGTTCATCGCAGGATCGTCAGGCAGAAGCCGGGAGTGGCACGCCTTACAAGACACGTGGGATGTTCAAGTGGCTCGGTTATGGAGGACAACCTTCCGACGTACCAAGTGATTACCAATCAGTCGCTGCGGATACCACGGGAACGCAGACCGAAGCGACCTTCAATACGGTTCTTCAGGAACTCTACGAAGCCAACGGAATGCCCGGTGGTCAGTTGACTCTGCTCGCAGGCCCAAGCCTCAAGCAAGAGATTAGCAACTTCTCGCGTGCCGTAGCCTCGGTGCAAAACACCTACAACGTCACGCAATCCGCTGACAGCAAGAAGATCACGCTCACAGTTAACGTATACGATGGAGACTTTGGATTGTGCAATATTATTCCTACATTGTGGAATTTGCGCACGTCAGGTTCTGACACCGTTGACGGTGATGCCGGACTACTGATCGATCCCGAGTACGTTGCAATGCACACGCTCAAGGCCGAATCCGCCACTCAATTGGAAGACCAAGGAGGTGGATCACGTGGGTACGTTGACGTAATTTGTGCCTTGTCTTGTTTATCGCCTATTGCGCATGGCTATTTCGACTAAGTTTTGCACAATAACACTAACCATTAAGGAGACAAAGATATGCCAGAATTATCAAATAATGAAGCAGGTCGCGGTTTTACACATATTTATACCGCGACATACGAAGACCTACAAGCGATAGGCAATGGTAGCCAAGCTACTATTGCAACCATACCCGCAGGAGGTGCAGTCGAAATGGCCGGAGTTTACGAATCCGTAGCTTTTGCCGGAACGACTTCCCTCGTCATTGACGTAGGAACAACCGGAGGAGATCCCGATGAGTTCATCGATGCTCTTGATGTGGACGCAATGTCTGCACCAGTGTTCAATACCGGAGACGCATTCACAGGTGGGCAATCGCAACCTGTCGGTGGAGCAAGCGCCGCAACTTCCGTTCTTTTGGAAGTCACTGACGCAGCTATTGCATCAGCAACCGCAGGCAAGATTGTTATCGGATTACGTATCGTTGACCTTGGTCAATTTGCTTAATTCGTCAGCCAACAAAGTTTTGTTGTTGTTCATTGGGGGAAGGTTCGTATTGCGCGAGCCTTCCCCGTGAACACGGCAAGCTCTAACAATTTAAAATTATGTCGGAGATTTTCATACCTAAGTGGAAAGACAACCAAAAGAACGGTTCGCAATTCATGAAGAATCTCGAACGACATTTGCGCTACGAGGTTGACCTCGAAAAGTACGAACATAAAAAGCGCGAAATAGAATGTGGCAAGGAGAACCAACAGGGCGGAATGCTCGAAGGGGTAGGGCAATTGAAAGCGACTATCCCCGCACGTGACTACTTTAGGTGGCAACAGTTCAAACCCGGATGTTGGGGGGACAAGCAATTTGTTGACGAGTATCTTCGCGACAACAGTGCCTGCCGTGCGAAAGCGCCTGACAAGAAGGTCTTCCAAGGAGGACTTGGACTAGCATGAGAGTAATCGCAATCAGCACGATGCGCACGAGCTTGACCCAAATGATTGGGGTAGACTCGTTATTGAGCGCTGAGACTGACGCATCGACTCGAAGCTTCAACCGATTCGGACGCTTGGCATGGGATCGCACTGCTTGGCCTTTCGTATCCCGCTTGACCCAAGTCGTGCCTGACGTACGAGTTCGCTCGATTGACGTGGGGAGTGGGGGAACTGGATACTCTTCCGCGCCAACCGTGGCAGTCGCAGGAGCGGCAACCGCCACAAGCACGATCAATAGCGATGGCGAGGTCAATGGCATTGCAGTCACTGCGAATGGGACGGGATACGTGAGCGTCCCGGCAGTCACCTTCTCGGGAGGTGGTGGGAGCGGAGCAACTGCAACTGCGAACTTGCTCGCTTACCTGGACTTCGGAACAACGATAAGCGAAGTCTTTCGCGTCACTGACAAAGACCCATATAGCTCAGGCGCGGCAAACGACATTGCATTTAAGAATACCTTCGTTACCGGTTCGAGCGAATACGGGGAAGCTATCTTGCCCAACCGCTCGGCAACAAGCCCCGTATGGGTACATTACCGAGCGCCCTTCCCATCGTATGGTGGGAGCGCAACTGACTACCCTTGGATCTTCGCAGAATATGCGGTAATCGGGGCATACAGCGACTGGTTACTCGCAGACGGGCAGACAGATCGCGCCCAAGTTGCACTCCAACAAAGTGAGCAAGTCCTGCAAGTCGAGTTGGACAAACTCGAAAGGCAAGAAGGACAGACTCAACCACTTTTAATTGAAACTTACGGAACGACAATAGCCGCTCCTGCATAACAAGGAATACATCATATGGCATCTACATCAGAATACAGAGGACTCGGTCTTAATGGCGGTCAATATATCAATTCGACCGACGTAACAACGGGCAATTGGTTTGCGATCCAAGCAACGGAAGCAACCGTGCTTGCCGCCCAGGCGAGTAACATCACCAACCTTGATGACATTTGCACCGGACAGGACGCAACCGAGCTTGCGGCAGGGATGGTACTCTACGGAAGCTTCACGAGCATCGACCTCACAAGTGGTGCGGTAATCGCATATAACGTTTAATGACCCACTCCCTCATATCGCTTGGTCTTGGACTCGGTGGCGGAAAGGCATCGACCTCCTCGGGGGGTCTGCCCGTATCGGGCGGCTTCAACATCGACGTCAGGGAAACCAAAGCGACCATTCTTGCCCGGAGCGGGGATGCCGTGGGGGTAATAGCCTATGGCACGGACACTTACGACCTGTACGTCTATGACGGTACGAGTTGGCAAACTTATCAAAACACTTAATTCATCATGGCATCCACACTCGAAACATGCGCAAATACCGCAGGACGTCCCGGTTCACCATCCGCAGGGGACACACTTTATCAGATCGATACGAAGCAGATCATTACCTGGGACGGTTCAGCTTGGCGATTGTACGATTCCGATGGCACGGCAGTCAATGATGCCGACATTACCGATCTCAGCCCGCACTTATGGCTCGATCCCATGCACTCCGCTCCATTCTTTACGGACTCGGGCAAAGGAACTGCGGTCACTGCGGATGGGAAAAGGGTAGGTTGCTTCGCAGATCGCTCGGGCAACGGGTTTGATTTCGTGCAAGGGACGGAAACCGCCAAACCAACTCTCTGTCTTGAGGCAGGCGTGGGTGCTGTACCTAGCTTGTGTTATTCTCAAAGCGACCAACTTGATTTGCTAGGAACGAGCGACTCGGATATTTCTGCGGATCAGCTCACGATCTTTTTCGTTTGGCGCTTGGCGCAGGAAGGGAGTCATTGGTTCATTCAAGGAACATCAAACTCAAACAATCCACGCATTCGCCTTAACGGAAGCGCTGATTCCTGGTACTATCAATGGTATCCTTTCGGCGCGGCTGAAGGGGATTATTCTTCAGGGGTTGATTTTTCCACCACTGCCACCGTTGGCTCGGCTTTTGCTTCCCGCCATATCTATTGCCTGAAGACCGATTTGGCAGGGGCAGACAGGACGTACACGTATAATAACGGAGGAGCAGACATTGCAGGGTCTACGACCTCCCCGGATGGTGGAAAGTTTTTGGAGGACGGGGAAACCATGAAACTGTTCTATGGGCCGTCAGATAATTACTCCCCGCATTGGCTCTTCGAGTTTTTGGTCTTCGACTCGACCTTGACCGATGCCAACGTAAACAAGGTAAACAGCTATCTTGGCAACAAGCACGGCATAACCGTGACCGACGTGAGTTGATGCTTTATTTTCACATACTTCTTGATAACGCAATATCGTTACCAACCCTTGTAATATTAAAAAGGGGGTAATTTTGTGGAAACTTACATATTCCTCGGCCTATCGGTTGCGATTAGCGTCATTGGGTTTTTCCTGAAACGGATCAAGGAGGAAGTGGATATGCAAAAAGCAAAGGCTAACAAGTTGGAGATTGGGGTTGCGAGGCACTACGAGAAAATTCGCAACTTGGAAAAACTAGCCGAAGACAGGCGCGATGACGTTAAGCGAATCTACGAGTTGATAGGAAAGAAATGAGCGAGGACGGACTTTCAGAAAACACGCAAGTCAAGGCAAACCTTGCATTCATGGCAAAAACCATCGCCTTGGTAGGAACTGCGGTTTGGGGGTACAGCGTGGTATGGAA
>Ga0209349_1000971_pt1 | contig 14391 bp, 14 predicted proteins | sample ETNvirnome_2_130_FD_184067 | JGI IMG/M metagenome (GOLD analysis project Ga0209349, IMG submission 184067) | Marine viral communities from the Pacific Ocean - ETNP_2_130 (SPAdes) (version 2) | ecosystem: Environmental > Aquatic > Marine > Oceanic | place: Pacific Ocean | collected 2013-06-22
TTACCACAATTAAAAGAAGAACTTGAAAGTGGTAGTTTTATAGATGTGAGGGAGTTATAGATGATTTTTATAGCACATAGAGGAAATACAAACGGTAAAGAGTCAAAACTTGAAAATGGTCAAAGATATTGTGAAAAAGCGATTGAACAAGGTTTTGATATAGAGATTGATGTTCATTGGTATGAGGGTATATTTTGGACTGGACATGATAGACCTCAATATAGAGTTAAAATTGATTTTTTAAAGAAGAAAGAAGTTTGGTGTCACGCGAAAGATATTACAGCGTTATTAGAACTTCAAAAGGTAGAAGCACACTGCTTTTTTCATCAGGAAGATGATGTTACATTGACTTCACAAGGTTATATGTGGACTTATCCTGGTAAAACATTGACAGAAAATTCGATTGCTGTATTACCTGAAACTGTGCATGAAAAATGGTGGAGACATAAACCTGAAAATTGTTTAGGTATTTGTAGTGATTATATTTTAAAATATAAATAAGAAAGAATAATTATGGAAAAAGTATTAGTTACAGGAGGAACGGGTTTAGTTGGTAGTACACTTAAAGCTGAAGTTAAATTATCAAGTAAAGATGTAAATTTACTTAGCTTTGCAGAGACATTACATCAATGTTTCCAAATTCATAGACCCGATAGTATAATACATTGTGCAGCAAGAGTTGGTGGATTAGGTGGTAATATGAATTATAAAGGTGAATATTTTTATGATAATATATTAATGAATATAAATGTATTAGAAGCAGCAAGAAGAGTAGAAGTAAAAAAATTAGTATCATTTATGTCAACTTGTGTATTTCCAGATGATGTTGAATATCCATTAACAGAAAAGAAAATACATTTAGGTGAACCACATAGTTCAAATTATCCATACGCATATGCTAAGAGAATGTTAGATATTCAAAGTAGAGCATATAGAGAACAATATGGAATGAATTATGTAAGTGTTATACCTACAAATATTTACGGTCCACATGATAATTTTGATTTAAAAAATGGGCATGTTATGCCAATGTTAATACATAAATGTTATTTGGCTAAATTGAATAAAACAGATTTGAATGTGTGGGGAACAGGTAAAGCGTTGAGAGAGTTTATTTATTCTGAAGATATAGGAAAATTAACTGAATGGACATTAAATAATTATGATGAAACAGAACCGATTATACTTAGTCCATCTGAAGAGATAACTATTGGTTATATGGTTGATTTGATTGTAGAGAATATGAACTTTAAAGGTAATGTTGTTTTTGATAAAGATAAACCTGAAGGACAATTTAGGAAACCTTCTGATAATTCAAAATTAAAAAGTTATTTACCTGATTTTAAGTTTACTTCAATAGAAGTAGGGATAAAAAATACAGTAGAGTGGTTTATAGAAAACTATGAAAAGGCTAGAAAATGAAGAAAGTATTAATTACTGGTATTAATGGTCAAGACGGGTCGTATTTAACAGAACTATTACTTGAAAAAAATTACGAAGTACATGGTATTCTTAAAAGAAATTCAGTAGCTGAGAATCAAACTGCTAGATTAGATGACGTGTATTCTACTATAAAAGATAATTTATATTATGCAGATATGACAGATATGGCTTCTTTAGTTAGAGTTTTACAACAAGTACAACCTGATGAAATTTATAATTTAGCAGCTCAGTCTCATGTTAGAATATCATTTGACCAACCTTTATATACAGCACAAACAGTTGCAATTGGTACAATGAATTTGTTAGAAGTTATACGGTTGATAATCCCTAAAGCTAAAATGTATCAGGCTTCATCTTCAGAAATGTTTGGTAATTCATTTGATGAAGACGGTTATCAAAGAGAAACTACACCGATGCAACCTACGAGTCCATATGGATGTGCTAAAGTTTTTGCTTATAATTTAGTTAGGAATTATAGAAAATCATATAATTTATTTACAAGTAATGGTATTTTATTTAATCATGAATCACCAAGACGAGGAAGTAATTTTGTAACTAATAAAGTAGTAAAAGAGGCAGTTAAGATTAAACGTGGATTAACTAATGAGTTAAATTTAGGTAATTTAGAAGCAACTCGTGATTGGGGACATGCAAAAGATTATGTGAATTGTATGAGGTTAATTTTACAACACGATACTCCAGATGATTTTGTATGTGCAACCGGTATATCACATTCAGTTAGAGAATTATGTGAGTATGTTTTTGGTAAATTAGATTTAGATTACAAAGATTATGTGGGTGTAGATAAAAAATATATGAGACCAGAAGAATTAAATGATTTGAAAGGTGATTCGAGTAAAGCTAGATGGGCACTTGATTGGAAACAGAATTATACTTTTGAAAGTATGTTGGATGAGATGATTGAACATTGGATTAATATTTATTAATATGAAAAAAATAAAAGTATATAGTTCACAATTTAATTATCAATATGGAAAGTCAATACATTTTCCATATAGCATAGTATCTTTGTTTGCTTATATAAAATCATTTCCAGAATTAGATAAAAAGTTTCAATTTGAAAAAACATTTATATTCAGAAATAAATTAGATGAGTATGTTGATAGAATTAAAGACCCAGATATTTTGTTATGTTCTTGTTATGTTTGGAATTGGGAAATAACTAATCTTTTGGCTAAAAGAGTTAAAGAGAAATACCCTAAATGTACAGTTATGTATGGAGGACCTCAAGTACCTTTTAAATATGAGGGTAGAGTTCCAGTAGATTGGATAGAAAATTCTACGGGTAATTTTTTTGAAGATTATCCTTATGTAGATATATTAGTACATCAAGAAGGTGAATATACTGTAAAGAATATATTTGAAAATTATGTAAAAGATAAAGATTTATTAGAAGTAGGTGGTATAGAAACAAAAGATTTTAGGACTTTAGCTCAAGATAGAATTTGGGATTTAGATACTTTACCTTCACCATATTTAACAGATTTAGTTTGGGACTTGATAGAACCAATTAAAGATGTTGAATATATAGCAGCGTGGGAAACAAATAGAGGTTGTCCATTTCAATGTACTTTTTGTGATTGGGGAAGTGCTACAAAATCAAAAGTTAGAAAATGGGGTATGGATAAGTTATTTGAAGAGATAGAATGGTTTGCAGATAATAAAATACCTTATATAGATTGTTGTGATGCTAACTTTGGTATATTTACAGATAGAGATTTAAGTTTAGCTAAAAAATTGAGTGCAGAAAAAAAGATAAAAGGATTTCCAGGTAGGATTAGACCAGCATGGACTAAAAGTTCATCTGATAAAGTTATACCTCTTGCTAAAGAATTATTAGATGCAGATTTACTGAGAGCAGTAACGTTAGCAGTACAGTCGTTAGACCCAACAACACTTGATGTTATTAAAAGAAGAAATATTAAATTTGATAAGTTTGGTGAATTAGTTCAAAAGTTTAGAGAAGAACATATAGAAAATTATACAGAATTGATTATGGGTATGCCAGGGGAAACACTTGATAGTTTTAAAACTGGATTAGAACAATTGATGGAGCTGTTTCCAAGACCAGTTGTTTTTATTTATAATTGTGGTGTTTTTGTAAATGCTCCAATGAATGAGCCTTGGTATGTAGAAAAATATGATATTAGAACTATAAAATCACCAATTTATTTATGGCATTCATCTATACATCATAGAGGTGATATACCAGAATATGAAGATATAACAGTTAGTACAAATACATTTAATCTTGATGAGTTAAAAGAAATGTATACTTATGGGTGGTTTATGCAAGCATTTCACAGTCTTGGAATTACAGAGTATATTTCTAAATTCTATCATCAAGTTTATGATTTAAATTATATAGATTTTTATACATCATTTAAAGATTATTGTGAAAACTTTTCTTCATTGTTTCAAACAGAATATAATACATTAAGAGATTATATTGATATAGGATATGACGGAGGTGGTTGGAATCATTATGATGAAAGTTTAGCTGAAATATTGTGGCCGATAGAAGAAGCTACTTGGTTACGGTGTGTAAAAAATAGTAAAGTGTTACAGAATGAGCTTATGAAGTTTGTAGAATTTTTAGAACAACAAAGAGGATTTCAAACTGATTCTAATATTACTTGGGATTTAGTTAAGTTTCAAACTTATTTACTTATGACAATGGATAAAGAAGATACGATTAAATCATTTGATTCAAAATATAATTGGAAAAGTTTTTTAGTAGATAATAAAAAACATATTACAGATTTGTTAGAAATACCTACGAAATATCATTATCAGAATAAAGTGTTAGAGACTGATAGAGAAAAATGGTGTATGAAAGCTATATGGATTGGACGTTCACAAGGTAATTATAAATGCCACCCAGAATTTTTATATGAAAATCTTAATAAGTTATTTAAAGATTTAAGAGAAACAATACACGAAGAAAACCCACATTCAGGAGTATAAAGAGGTTATATGATTCAAATATTTTCTAATTCCCTTGGTAAAGAGGAGTTAAAAGCAGTAGAAAAAGTTTTCGAATCCAAGTGGGTGGGTGCAGCAGACGTAACACTTGAATTTGAAGAACAATTTGGAGAAAGAATTAATTCTAAATATTCTTTGACATTCAATTGTGCTACAGCCATATTGTACGGTTCTATGAAAATACTTGGTATCAAACCAGGTGATGAAGTATTAATTCCAACAGTAAATTTTATAGGATGTGCTAATGCAATTATAGATGCAGGAGCTAAACCAGTATTTTGTGATGTTGATTTAAATACATTTAATATAACACCTGAAGAAATTGAAAGAAAAATGACAAAGAAGACAACTGCACTATTATTATTACATTATGGTGGTAATCCAGTCGCGTTTGATGAAATTAAAGAAGTATCGGGTGATATTAAAATAATAGAAGACAGTTGTAATACGTTGTTTTCTAAATATAAAGATAGGTATTGTGGTACACTTGGTGATATTGGTTGTTTTAGTTTTGATGCTATGAAAATACTTGTTACTGGTGATGGTGGGATGATGACATTTCAAGATGAAGAATATTATGAAAAGACATTACAGTATAGATATTTAGGTTTGGTAAGTAAAATAAAATCTGGTGTTGATTCTTTAAAAGAAAAAAAGAAAACTTGGTGGGAAATTGAATTAGGTTGTAAGTCAGGTAGATTTTTATCCAATGATATAATGTCTGCTATAGCGTTAGAACAAATGAAAAAAGTAGATGGTTTTATTAGTAGAAGAAAAGAGATATGGGATACATATAAGTCTGAATTAAAAGATTTAGATTGGTTAGTATTACCACCTGAACCGTACGAAAATTGTACTTCATCATATTTTATGTTTTGGTTAAGGATTAAAAACGGACAGAGAAATGAATTTGCGAGATATATGATAGACAATGAAATTTATGTTACTTTTAGATACTATCCTTTACATCAAATAAATGAATATAAAGAATTTAGTTTACCATTAAAAAACGCAGAAGAGATATGTGATACGACTATTAATATACCTATACATCAGAATTTGTCTGATAAAGATGTAAATTATATAGTAGATACAATTAAGAATTTTAGGAGAAATAAATGAAAAAATTAGCAATTATCGTAAGTGGTTGGCATTTTCCAATTAATTTTTATAAACAAGTGAATGAACAAGAGGTACCAGATGGTTGGGAGATAGATTATTTTTGTGTATCACATAGAGATCCAAGTATAGCTAAAGAAGAAAAAAAGAATACCATATCTAAATTAAGTGAAGGAACTTTAGAAAGAATGGATAAAGTTTTATATGAAGATGTACCTACTGTTGAATGGTTAGAAGAGAACGGTTGGGATTACAGTTTAGAACCAAATAACTGTGGTGATTGGGCTGTAACAAATCAATGGTTAGAAAAGTATACTAATTATAGAGATTATGAAACTTTGTTATTAACTCACGATGATAATTTTTTATTGAACAATCAATTATTTGTGAACGTTTTAGATAATAGATTTGAAACGTTGTTTAGAAATGATTATTCTATGAATGATTTACCTGAATTTAAAAACGCAAAGGCGGGAGATTACTCTGAAGTTAAAGCAGGTGATTGGTTAATATTATCAAATGGAATAGTAAATTGGACGGGTAAACTTAGAGGTTCTTTTGATTTCTTTAAGACAGAGTTGATTGAAAAAATGGGTGGTAGTTTTGATATGAGTAGAGTAGAATTAGATAGAACAGGTAAAACAGATAATATGGGTATGGATTATTATGGAACAGGTAAACCTAAAGAAGGTCTTAGTATGAAAGATTGGGAGAAACCTATTCAAAATTTTCATGCATTTATGATAGAAAATGGACTGTTAGATACAATAAGATATCTATCACCTACATATAGAATAAGTCAGTATTGTCTTGAAGGAGAAAGAGGATTGTTATCTAATATCGCGACACCTCAAGGAGAATTATATCGTTCAATGGTGGGAGAATATGAAAAACATGGATTTTTAGATGTTTAGTTATAATGAATTTAGAAACATTATTAATTTAATTAAAGTATATTTACCTATTGTTGATTTTGCTGATGTAAATGATGATACAACGTTATTTTGTGTGCTTAGACACGATATAGAGTTTTCAGTTGATAGGGCTCTTAAAATGGCAAGAATAGAAGCTGATGAATTAGGTGTAGTTTCTACTTATACTGTTCAACTAAGAAATAATACATACAACGCATTATCAGAAAAAAATATTAAGGCTGTTCAAGAAATTCGTGATTTGGGACATAAGATAGGATTACATCAAAATCCACCAAATTTAGGAGCTGAAAAAATAACAAAAAATATTTTGAAAGATATTGAAGTGCTAGAACATTATTATGGATTTAAAATAGATAGATTTGCATTTCATAGACCTAATGTAAATCCACAATTATTATCTTGGTATGTGAAAATTGAAGAGTTGATTAATTGTAATGGTGAATTGTTTTTTGAATATGTAGAAGGACCTCTACCAGAAGATTTAAATGTAACTTATTTATCAGATTCAAATCATCAATGGAAATTCGGACACCCATTGAAATTAAATTTTAATAAAGTTAAAAAACTTCATGTATTAATGCATCCATATTCATGGTCAGAATATGGATATTCAAATTATGGTAATTTTGTTTCGTTAACACAGGAGAGAAACGAAGAACTATTAGATTCAATGAATAGTGAAACAAGTACTTTTCCACAGGAGTTGTTAAATTGAAAAAAAATGTTGTTTGGTGGCCCGCAGTAGTAAATACAGAACATACAGAAAAGTATGGGGGTTATGAATATTTTCAATATTCAAGAAACACGTGGGAATACTGGTGTGAACGAAATGACTGTTTATTTGTACCGTTTACTGAACCAGTAGAAAAAGATTTATTTAAGTATAGAGTAAATTGGCAAAAGGCTATTTTCTTATTCGATGAACTTGAAAGAAGAAATATAGAATATGATCAGGTAGCACTGGTTGATAGTTCTTTTATGATTAGATGGGATACACCTAACTTTTTCGAGCTAACAGATAGAAGATTCACTGCGTGGAGAGATATGGATAATATGAGGTGGATATATGAAAGTATTCAAGGATATAAAGATATATTCGGAGGTTTTGAATTGGATATGACTAAGTACGTAAACTCTGGATTTATGGTGTTTAATGAAAAACATAAAGATTTATTCAATAACTTTAAACAGTTTTATATAGATAACATAGAAGAATTTGTTAAACTACAAGATGAAGTTGTAAAGAAAGGTACAGAACAAACACCTATGAATTATTGGTTACAGACGAATAACATTGATATAAATACAGATTTACCTTTACCATTTAAATTAACACATTTACAAAGGAAGGAATTATTTAATTTTAACTGGCAACTTGATGAAGATAAGACACCTTTTTTTATAAAGTATGGATATAACTGTAGCTTTAATGGCATACCTAAAGATAATAGAACTAAGTTAATGCAACAAACATGGGATATGATAAAAAGTAGGTACAATTATGATGAAATAAAATATGATAAAATTTTAGATTTAATGCCACATAAAGATACAGCAAAATACACTACGAGTAGAAAATTTAAGAGAGATATTTTAAAAACTTTTACTCATAAGAAATACAAAGATTTAACAATGATAGAATTAGGTAGTTGTCAGGGTAATTCAACTGTAGTTTATAGTAATGTATTTAAAAAAGTATATGGAGTTGAAAAAGATAGTTGGAATATAGAACAAGCTGAAAAGAAATGTAAAGATAGAGATAATGTAGAATTTATACAAAAAGACATTTATACAGAAGAATGGGATTTTCCACAGGTAGATGTTGTGATGATAGATGCGGGTCATACATACGAACACGTGAAACACGATATACCAAAAGTTATGGATTATTTTAATAAACCAATTATCATTATGGATGATTATGGTAATCCGAAAGTTGAAATTCAAAAAGCTATTTATGAAATTGTTACTACAGGTGCTGTATCATTAGATACGTTTATAGGTGAGAAACGAGGTTTTAAAACAGCAGCTGGTTGGACTATGAATGACAGAGAAGGTTGTATCTTAAATTTAAAATGAGTAATATAAAAAGTCATATTAATTCTACTAAATTTTTACTAAAAGATATGTGTTATTCTGTTGATAACAACTTTATTTATATGAAACCAGCGAAAACAGCTGGAACTACAATTTATAGACGTATGTTTCGATTAGACGTAGTTAAAGAAGGTACAGCTGGTGAAGGTGCACGATTACCACCATATAAACAGGAACCTAAAAAACAAATTGTAAAGGGTATGGGATTAGTTCCAGATTGTAGTTGTCAAAAAGACGATAAAGTAAAGTTTGATACTTGGTGGAGTAACTTGACAAATGAAGAAATTAAAAATGATTATTTTAAATTTGTTTTTGTTAGAAATCCGTTTGATAGATTAGTTTCTGCGTACAGCCATCTGCGAGAAGATATAACATGGTCTTCTTATAGGAAAACACCCATGTATAGTGGTGTCCGTGACCCGCGGGTACCGGGCGTAGGGAGTGATGCTGACGAATATTTAATTAAAACACGTGCTAATAATTTTAATAAAATCGCATCTAAAGCGCTATCATTACAAGAAAGGAAGATGTGGCAAACACGTGATAGTCGTTATTATAGTTCACCAGATTTTAAGACATTTGTAAAAAGAAATTTACTTGATAGTAAAGGTTATCCTTCAAATTCACATTGGTTGAATCAAAGTTATTATGCAGAAGTAGATGAAGAACTATTTGTAGATTTTATAGGAAAGTTTGAAAATTTAAATAAAGATTTTAAAGTGTTGTGTGATAAATTAAATTTGGAGTATGAGTTATTAAAAATTCATGGTTATACTGGATTACCAACAGTTCGTTTTGGTGGAAGTCATAGTAATTATAAAACTTATTATGATGATGAAACAATAGAATTAGTTTCAAATGTATATCGTAGAGATTTGGAGTTATTTGATTATGAATACTAAGAATTTAGTTTTTATGATGGATATTGATTTAGGTGGTGATGGTAGATATTCAAGTAGTAGAAGATATGCTTACAAGTATTCAATAGATAGTTGGAAAAGATGGTGTGATAAAAATAATTGTGAGTTATTTGTGTTAAATGATTTAGTTTTGGAAAAAGAGAAAATGGCTATTTGTTGGCAAAGATATTATTTATTTGACATATTAGACTCAAATGAAATAGAATATGACCAAGTTTTAATGATTGATGCAGATACAATAGTACATCCAGAGTGTCCTAACTTTTTTGATATGAGTGAAGGTAAATTATGTGGAGCACAATTTGATGGTAGTTGGGATTGGGTTTTAAGAAGTTTAGAAAATTATTCAAAACATGCATTTGATAATTATATGATGCCTTGGTGGAAGTATCTTGATTGTGGGTTTGTGTTGGTTAATAAAAATCATAAACAGTTTTATCGTGATATAGTAAATTTCTATTTTACAAATCAAGATTTGTTAATACAATTACAAGAAACATTTCATACTGGAACAGACCAAACACCGGTTAATATGTTAATACATCAAAGAGAAGTAGATTTAAAATTACTACCTTATGAATTTAATATGAGTGATATGACACGTAAAGAAATATTAGGTGATGATTTGTTGTTCACAAAAATTGGTTGGATTTATCAGTATAATGCAATACCTAATAATAAAGACAATCAAATTTCAAATTATTTTATGCAAAAAACATATGAACATTTTTATGGAGAATTAAATGATTAAATTAAATAATAAATTTGCTATAGGTTGTATAATTCAATGGTATGAAATTGAATTAGTGGAAGAGTATTTACAGAGTGTAAAGAATGCAGTTGATACTATTGAAAATAAAGATAGTGTAATAATTGATTTATATTTTAACTGTGACCAAACATTAGAAAAGTTAGATGAAAATGAAATGACTATGACAAAAATATTAGATAAATTTGAGAAAATATTGACAGATATTTTTAACTATGATTATAATACTGATAATTTTCTAGGTTATAATGTTAAGGTAATTCTTAATGATGTAGTAAGTAATATTTACACAATAGCTGATTATCGTAGAGAGTTCAATGAAAAGTACTGTGATGTAGTTGATGTTTTAATGTGGGGTGAAACAGATTCTTTAATACCTCGTCAAACATTTCAGATATTAGATAATTTACACAGTTCAGTAAAAGAACAAACACCTAAATATGTTGGGTTCTTTAGTACTTGTAAAATGTGGGATGAATCGTGGAAGATATTAGAGCATCCAGAGTTTACAGATAAACCTTTCATTGATATGGATAAAGTAGATACAGAAAACTGGTGGAGTCTCAGATATAATATGAGTATTGATGAAATGAACTCTTTTAATGATAAAGTTGAAGAGTTAGATATAAAAAGTACAAATCAACTAAAGTTTAACGGATGTGGTTTAGTTATATCTGCAGAGGTAGTACGAGCAGGTATTAATATACCAAAGAGTATATTTTTTGTACATGAAGATACAGCATTTATGAATAATTTATTAGTTATGTTTCAAGGTCAGTTACCACAATATATTATTAAAAATGTATTATTAGTTCATAATAGAAAACATATTAAAAAACGAATGTATGTAAGAGGTGAACAAGAAGTTACACCGGGTGATATAGGTGGTGCTAGATTAGCACATAATTGGTATGATAAAGCAAATAAACTATCAGAGTTTAATGCTCATAATTTTTTTAAACAAACTAAGATGTATACTTGGGAAGATGTATACGAATGAAAGTAGCATTTTTTTCAGAAACAGGTAATAATCATAGATACCCGAGAGATTTTCCTAATTCAAGGACAGAAGTAGCTTGGTGTTTGGCATTAGATGCTCCGATGTGTAGTTTATATGCTAGACCAAAAGAACAATTTGATTTAGGTATTGTTATTATACCAAAAGAACATCCAAAGGTTAGTTTAGATTATATCAGAGGTTGTTGTGATAAAGTGGCAGTAATGCAAGAAGGTCCTCACTGGTATTTTCAGGATTATGAAATAGATAAACAATTTCATTATTATAATACTTTAAGGTCAGTTGATTGGGTTTACTGTCATAATGAATCTGATGTAAGTTATTATTTAGGATTGGGTTGTAAAGATGTAAGAGTAATGAGAAGTTTGATGATACCTGAAAGGTTATTACCGAGGAGTGAATGGGGTGATGTAACAATGATTGGTGGAAACTTTGTAAGTTGGTACGGTGGATTTGATTCTTATATAGTAGCAAGAGAAATAGGTGACCCGATACATGCACCATCAATGGGAAGAAAACAAAAGATGGAAAGCGAGATAGAAGATATAAAATATTTACCATATTTGAATTGGAGAGAATGGATTGATAATTTATCACAGTATAATATAGGTGTTCATTTAATGAGAACACATGCAGCGGGAACATTTGCTATGAATTGTGCATTTCACGGTATTCCTTGTATTGGTTATAAGGGATTGGATACCCAAGAGACTTGTCACCCACTTACAACTGTACAAGTAGGTGAGTTAGATAAAGCAGTCGAGTTAGCTAAAATGTTAAAAGAACAAAAAAAATTCTATGATTTATGTAGTGAAGCTTCTATCAAAAGATTTAAAGAAACTTATACAGAAAAGAAGTGGTTGGAAAATTGGAACAGACAATTCAAATGAAAAAAAATATTAAATTTTTGAAATGTAATAATATAGTTATAGATAGAGTAGTTATAAATGTCTAAAATTCCTAATAATATACATATAATTTATGGGTTATCACCTACTTTTGGTTGGGGTGAGTATGAACACTTTGTTGCTGAAGTTAGTAGGACCATGAAAAGACCTAAGGCTGATCCGTTTAATATCATTAGATATTTAACTATCAAGTCTGCTTATGAAGTAAATAAACCAGATAACATATTTTTTTATCATAAACATAAACCAAACGGTGATTGGTGGGATAGAGTTCAAGATTATATAACACCAGTAGAGATAGAACCACCTACTGAAATATTTGGAAATCCAGTTAATCATTTTGCACATCAAGCTGATATAATAAGATTACAATTATTAATTGAAGATGGAGGTATTTATTTAGATTCTGATGTTTTATGTGTGAAACCTTTTACTCCACTTTTAGATATTGAAGATAGCAAAGGTGATTTTATTATGGCTCGTGAAGGTGAGAATTTACCGAAATTATCGAATGCTGTTATGTTATCTAAGAAAGACGCTGAGTTTCCAAAAACTTGGTTAGGTAGATATACAAATTTCAATGACGATGTATGGGTTGAACATTCTATAGAATTACCATATAAATTATCAGAAGAGTTTCCTGATAACTTAACAGTTTTAGGTCATAAAACATTTGCTTGGCCTTTATATCACGGTGAACACTTACGATGGTTCTTTAGAAACGGTGTAGATTATGCAAAGTGTGATTATTCAGATGGTATCGTAAGTAATTTAGGTGGTACATTAACTACTGATGAAACGTTTGATGAATCATATGCATTACATTTATGGACAGGTAAAAGTGTTACAAATGAATTTGTAAAAGATTTTCCTGATAATCCAATGGAAGATTGGATGACAGTTGAAAATATTAGAAATATAGATACACCATTTAATAAATTAGCAAGAAGATTTTTGGAGGATATAACTTAATGAATATATTAGTAACAGGTGGTGCAGGATTTGTAGGTACGAATTTAATAATTAGATTAGTTAAAGATGGACACAAAGTAGTATCAATAGATAATTATTCTACTGGATTTAAAGAGAATGAACAAGAAGGTTGTACATATTGGGATTATGATTTATCAACAGGAATAAATCCTGTTTTAGATAGAGATGAATATGACGTAATATTTCATCTAGCTGCACTCGCCAGAATACAACCTTCAATTAAGAATCCGTATAAAACATTGTATAATAATTTTCTGAGTTCATTAAATGTTTTGGAAACCGCCAGAAAAAATAATTGCCAAGTTATTTATGCTGGATCAAGTACAAGACACCACGGTATTTTTAAAAGTCCATACGCATGGTCTAAACTTAGTGGTGAACATCTGTGTAATTTATATAGTAATGTCTATGATTTAAATACTTGTATTTGTAGATTTTACAACGTTTATGGTAAGTATCACATTAGGTCAGGAGATTACGCTACAGTACTTGGTATATTTGAAAAACAATATATGGAAAATAAACCCATAACAATTACATCAAACGGTGAACAAAGGAGAGATTTTACACATATAGATGATATTGTTGACGCATTAGTTGCGTGTATGGGAAAAGATTTTAGAGCTGAAGAATTAGAGTTAGGTCGAGGTGTAAATTATTCTATAAATGAAATAGCTAATTGGTTTGGTGAAGATTATCCTAAAGAATATTTAGCTGAAAGACCCGGTGAATATGATGCTACATTATGCAATTTTATTAAAGCTGAAGTATTACTTAATTGGAAACCAACAAAAAATATAAAGGACTATGTAGTAACATGGCTAAAAGAGTACCACGAATAGGTATAATAGGTAAAGGGTTCGTAGGTTCAGCAGTACAGTTTGGGTTCTCACCCAATACAGGATGTGATGCTGAAGTTAGAGTGTATGATAAAGACCCTTCAAAGTCAGTAAATACTTTAGAAGATACTGTAAATGAATCTGATTTTATATTTTTATCAGTTCCAACGCCATCTAATAAAGACGGTTCTATAAATATTGATATAGTGGATTCAGCATTAAATGATATTAGTGAAATAGTTGATGAAAATAAGCAAGTTTTTGAATTAAGTCTTCGAGCAAAGTCTGTAGTTTTGTTGAGGTCAACTGTTACACCTGGAACAACAGCGAAATTACAAAAAAAA
>Ga0209349_1000980_pt1 | contig 14347 bp, 19 predicted proteins | sample ETNvirnome_2_130_FD_184067 | JGI IMG/M metagenome (GOLD analysis project Ga0209349, IMG submission 184067) | Marine viral communities from the Pacific Ocean - ETNP_2_130 (SPAdes) (version 2) | ecosystem: Environmental > Aquatic > Marine > Oceanic | place: Pacific Ocean | collected 2013-06-22
CTTCTTCCATTCTTCTGTATTTTTCTGCTGTGCGGTACCCTCTGTCCCATGCTTCTTTCTCGTTCTTCTTTCTTTCATATCTTCTGTAGGGGTTATCATTGATGCTCCAGTCTCTTTCAAATGCCTCATAGCCCGCATGCTCATAAACGATGTATGGATTTTCTGCTGGTTGGCCAGATGAGGACTCATCTAATTGTGTTTGTTTATACCAATTCATTAATAAGTTCGCCTATAAAGGTTTCTATATTGTTTTATATTACTTTAAAACGGCCAGTTACCCTTTTTTATGTGGAGCCGATACTAAATTATGTTCTATTATATTTTCGTCCCAATGGTTCTGTTATTTTCAGGAGTAATGGCCTTTTTCATGAATAGAGTCAGGGACGAGCCTGATAGCATCATAAATCATGTTATTTTATTAATAGTAGCATCAATGCCATATTTGTATATGGTTGGCCGTTTTTCAAAAAATCTGGCCTTTGATTCAATGCTTTTCTATCTTCTCTGGCTTGTTGGCTTCTGGGCGGTCATGCTCTTCACACCGGCAGCAGACAAACTAAACGGTATGCAAATGCTGGGAATAGGAATTAGTATCATAGGTCTTGCAATATTTAAGGTGTTCAGTTAATGATAAAAAAAGTAATCAAATATATCCATCCTTTCTTCTTTTCTCCTATTCACACTCCGGGTAACTGGGGCCCTTTTCCTCCAAGTGATGCAGATTATATCTTCGAGTGTCTTGGGGAGATTCAGAAGGAAGACAAGATTAAGAACAAGATCAAGCAGGAATGTAGGGGCAACCCGGAGCAGCAATCCATTAAAAAAATCGGTGGCAAGTGTAAATCTTCTATTCCTGTCCGGACCCGCATAGGCTGCGGAAGCAGCCGCAGGTGGGGAGGACCAGATAGTTATACTACTAAAGATCATGACATAAAAATGAAGATGCATACCATAGAACCACAACAAAAGACCGTAACGGGAAAACTCATTCCTAGACGCTATGTTATTTACAAAGTCTTTAATAACACGCTGTTTCATGTAGGGATGGCAGGATCGTACTTTGGAAGATGGGAGAGATGGGAAGGGCGTCTTGACAATAGCTGTGCATCTGATAACTACGAACTAAAAAAGCTGTACGAGCGTGCTTGGAAGGAAGATCACAGGAACTTCCTGTTTGATGGCTTTTATTACAAGCACCTTACTATATCTTCGGCTGGACAGCAACAGTGCATGTATATTCTGGATACTGGCCAGTCTTGTCTTCAGGACGAGTTTGATGCTGTACACGAGAATGCATTTAATATCTTACGCGAAAAATATCATGTCGAGAAAGTCGGCATTGATGACCTGCGAGAGATGTGCATAAATTATTATGAGCCGCCTGAAAAAACTGAAATGGTTACTCTTGATGACGACGTAAGTCGTCACTTCGATATGGATGACAAGGACAATATGATCAATATCGCTGATAGATACAGAAAATACGCCAGAAAAATGGAAGTAGAGGACTCTGAAGTTCAAAATAAAAAAATCACAGATTGGCCGGAACTAATAGTTAGTATGGCGGCAAAGATTGAGAGTAATGAAAAAATGCCCGTCGAAGCTATTTATGTTGGAAAAGGTATAATTAACAGACTATGGCGAAATAGAAAAAATTTACAGAAAACTACAGATTATACATGGCATCCCGCTATATGGATAGGCAGCCTGACCGAAGGTGCAACTAATTACAAAAGAAAATATGTTGGAAAAATACACGGATTTAGCATTTACGGGTCAGAAACACTCAAAGATAATGAAACAATGGTAGCTAGCGGAGTGAATCGTGCATGGCGTGGAGAAGTATATTACGCAGAATTCTCGTTAAATATCTAAAACAAGGAATATCCGATCTTGCTTTGTATTTTTAATATGTGATGACCCTCCCGCAGAGCCCCTTCGTTGATTTGATTGTCAACGAAGGGTTTTTTTATCCATTGTGGAATATGAGTATATAAATGCATTTGATACCCGGTATTAAAAGGATATAATATGAAAATAATCAAGCAAGCTAACGGAAAAAACAGGCTACAGATAACCAGAAAAGAATGGTTTAAAATAGCAAAAGACAACGGATGGGCTAAAAAAGTAAAACTCAGCCAAAATATAAGACCAAACAAGCCTGATATGCTTGATGAACTGGGACAACAGAGAGAAGACTTAATAGAACCATATGAGGAGCAATTGAAAGAACGTGGCTATGGAAATGTTGATCCAGGCTTGACAGATCAGCTATATAATGCGAACAACAGAAAAAATAAAGAGAATTACGAACGAAATAAGCCTGTACCTCCTACTCAGGAAGAATTAGCACAGCTTTATCAAGATGTAATGGCTGGAAAAATTAAAAGGGAAGTTGTAAATCTGAATGGACAAAAGGTCATTTTAGATGATGTTGACATGTATGTTGCTGATGGACCTCATGATTTTGCTGATTCTTATATATATCAGGCAAGTGTTATTTTTCCAGATGGAACCGGTAGAGACTTAGATGATGGTGAGCTAGAAGCACTCGATGCAGAAAATCCTGGACTGACCTACGATAAGGCCAGTACCTGGCATCAGTAAATAATTTTAAATAATATGCCGATACAATTATTCCCCGTTGAATGTTGTTTTGGTTCTTGAAAAGCCCCTTGATGTTAAGGGGCTTTTCTTATATCTACACTTGACTTTTTTTATTGATGAGACTATAATAGTATACAAAGGGCGTTTAATAGTTCTTATTCGTCAACTCAGTGAATTTTTAAGAACATCGTTCATGATATCTTAAAATGATGTTGGTTACCGTTTCTCTTCATTATGCCCTTTGGAGAATAAGAACCACGGAAGACTCAAGAAATTGAGTCTTCTTTTTTATATCCTTCTTCCAAGTTTCTGAAGAAGCTTGGAATATTCTTCGGAATGAGCACATCCTTTTTCAGATATTGTTACATTCGATCCATCTGTAAAATTGATTACGACCCTATCTTTTAACTCATAAACATGAGTAATATTATCCTCATTAATATGATGATACAAAAGTGCTTCTTCTTCAGAAGAGGGACCGGCAAAATATATTGTATCTTTTACTTTGATTTTAATCATTATTTCATTCCTTGTGCCCAATTCATTTTATGTTCATGATTTACAGTTACAGCTATTTTGTCAGTTACTGCGTCAACGGTTCCTATAGCAGTTTTCCATCCATTGCCACTTTTTTTAAGGCCTCCAAAATCGACATGGCTTTCCGCTGCTATGGAACCACCATTTATATAAAGCATACCTGTAAAACATTCATCTCTTATAGTTCTGTGCTTACGAAAATCATCTGTAATAACCCCTAATGCCAGTCCATAATCTGTATCGTTATAAATTCTTATTGCATCATTTATATCATCAAACGGTATAATAGCTACATGAGGACCGAATACCTCTTGTTTTAGATAAGGTTTATCTGCCCATTCACAGCCATATATAAAAGGCTGTAAGAATTGATGTGTAAAATCTACTTTTGGTTCAGGGTCATAAAGAACAGTGACAGAAGAATCACCTCTCACCATACGGTTAAATCTTGCTACTCTTTCTTTCTGTTCCATGCTAATAAGGGGTCCATAGTAATGGTCCTTTTCAAAGGGATCGCCTGTAGTGACTTCATTTTTTACTTTATCTACGAATCTGGTCTGAAACTCATGAAGAATACTTCTCTGCACAAGCATTCTACCAGATGAAACACATCTTTGGCCGGATAATTTAAATGCCGATGCGACTGAAACATCAACCGCAAGATCGAGATTTCCGTCAGCAAAAGTAATAACTGATGATTTTGATCCCATTTCACAAGAGCATATCTTGTGCCACGTATCTGCACAGTGTCTTCTAATTTCTTGTCCTACTTCAGCAGAGCCGGTAAACAGTATACAATCAACATCTGCTTTCACAAGTGCCTTACCTGCAGTTTCTGCACCATGAATAAGATTGTATACTCCATTTGGAAATCCAGCTTCCACATATAATTCAGCCATCATTTTATTGATCATTGGAGTGAGTTCTGAGCATTTATGAACAACTGTATTGCCTTCAACAAGTGCCGGACCAGTATTCCAACATGCCCCTATTGCAAGACTAAAATTCCACGGAGAAATAACGCCTATTACCCCTTTCGGTTTTCTCATAACATATATATCCTTCTCAGATAACTCAGAAGCAAAAACATTTCCGTAAGATTGCTTACCAAGAGCAGCGGATACTTGGATCATATGCAGAGATTCCATCACTTCAGCACGGGACTCATTGAGACTTTTGCCGGTTTCTGTTGAGATCATATTGGTTAAATCAGATACATTATCTTTCATGATCTGGGCGAGCCTATCAAAGTATTCTGCCCTATTGACTCTGCTTAGTTTTTTCCAGCTTTTCTGTGCCGCTCTGGCGTTCGTTACAACTGTATTAACCGCCTCTTTGTCTGCTACTACAAAAGAATTAATTATCTTACCTGTACTTGGGTTATGGGAATTAATTGTATCCATCTGCCTCTCCTTATCCTAAATCGTCTAAATCATCTGTGTATAATTGAGCGTTAAAATCATTAAATCTTTTACTATCTATTTCGCAAAGAGTATCAACAAACTTATGATATGCGGAAACATCTGTAGAATCATGATGTAATCCTGCAAGGTCTTTATATGTAAAATTCTTACTGTCTTCTGATCCAAAAAGAGTGGTCATGGTAAATGCTGCTGCCGCCGCAGGAAATGCCGTAGCTATTTGCATTGCTGTCCAGTCTTTACTGTGAGGAATAATTGTCTTAAACAATGAGTCATTAACCTGAGCCATTAGCAAAACCTGATCTTCTCTTGTTATTGGACAGGAATTTTCTATTGCCTTGTCAAGTGTGTCATTGTCAAGCTGACATTGCTCAATCAAAAATCTAAGAGCATCAGCGTGGCCGGGCCATCTGATTGTTTTGTAGTTACAATTAATAACACCGTCTTCGTACATTGTTTCATATGAGTGAGACAGTCCACCCTTGGTGTGGAAACATTCCAAAATTCCAAGCTCCGGGAAAGCTTCGAGTCTTTCAACTTCTGTTAACGCCTCTTCACTTGTCTGTTCTCCGTGTTTTATGCAAAGACACGGACCAGAATATTCATTCCTAAGCCCATGAGTGCTCCATGTCCTTTTGTAATTAAGGAATCCTACGGGGTCTATTGGAAGACCGCCTACTCTCGTAAAAACATCAGTAACCTTATCTGAGCCGTGTACATAGCTGTGCATCATATATTCCGCAACCATATTTGCAAGTCCGGGAGCCAGACCAAGGTCTGTCATCGTGCTGCAATTATTTATTGTGGCAGAGTGATGAATTTCTGATCTGGTATCAGGATCACCGCCTAAATCAAAATACATTAATCCATTATCAAAAGCCCATGAGGAAATGGCAATATTCTGATGATAAGGTGCGGCAGATATGACAAAATCCAGTCCGTCTGCTGCCGGTACATCTTTTAAGTTGTTATATATCAAATACTTATGATTATTTGACTCTTTCGGGTTAGTTTCTTTCAGCTTGGCTCTGCATTTGTCTACATTATCCTTAAGGGGCTCAACGATATGAATATCCAGTCCAAGTTTAAGCAAGGCATGAGCAATAGGGACGCCTTGAAGTCCCGCACCACAAACAATAGCTCTCATAGATTTCTCCTTATACAATATATAATAGTAATCGGATAAATGTTTTTCCGATAATTAAGAACTAAAGGATAAGGAATTTATTATCAGAATATATCTTCAGCTAGGAGATTTTATCATGAGAATAATAAGAACAGCACAATTCGTATCTGGACGGCGTATATCTTCAGAAGAATATGATAAATATTCTAAAGAAACAACACATTTCCATATCACGCTGAGTGATAATAGTTTTATGTCTTTTGGAGTACATGATTCTGCTGCTGAGTCTTATGCACAGCAAATGAGCCAGTTTTTAAATGAGCTTGAAGGCTCTGGATTTGAAGGTGCCGCTGGCACTGAAGTTGAGTTTGTTCAACACATGAAAGGGCTAGATGGAGGTTCTTCAAGTCAGACTATGTATCACGGATTTATTCAAAAGAACGAAGATACCTTTGAACAAATACATAGAAAAAGCTGGGTTCTTGGACGAGAATTAAATCCTCCAGAATATCAATATGTTAGTGAAGAAATAGAAAGATTTGAAGATGAAAAAGAGCAGAGGAAAGCCAGATACATGGATTGGGATCAAGACCCAGAACCAGAAGTCGATCCGGCCTACCTCGATCCAGAACATGCTCAAAAATCATCGCCGGGAACGGGTGGTGGATTAGGCAGTCATCCCTCATTAGGTACAGGATTGAGTATATAAATTACCGATCTAATTATTGGGGGATATAAACATCCTATGTTATACTACTAACGTAGTATACTGAGGAGATTAGTAAAGAATATGAAAACTAAGATCGAGCAGTACAAATTAACTCCGGTATCTAACACATTTTCTAGGCCAATAAGAGTGATCAAAGTGGGAACCCATAATGATCCCGTAACAGCCAATGAATTGAAAGAGGTAACAGAGTTTTTTGAAAAGTTTGGGAAATACATTGACATTCAGTATTATGATGGCAATGAAAAGACCTTTGAAAGAGAATACTCTAGCTAGTCAGGTCTTGCACGAGTTCTGCGAACATTTCATTCATAGTATCAGAATTTGCACTGATACATTCTTGCGAAACTTCGATATAATCGCCATCATCCCAATAGAATTTGAGCCCTAACAATTTACCATGAGCATCGTACTCTTCTTCAAAAACATGTATGTTGCCATCAATATAGTGTTTTTGGAAAAATATTTTGTAGTCACCGGTAAAACGGTTTCTATATCTTTGAATAATATTCATGTTCATCATATCTGAACGCCTACTTCCCTTAGTTCTTCATTCCAGTCTTCAACGTCTCTATCGGTAAGCTCGCTGAGCCAACCCTGAACTGTCTCTGTATCTGCCCCAAGTTCAATGCCACCATATGTTTCAATATATTCAATCATTTGACCATTTTGATGAACGGTGTTTATGGCAAGATTAACAGCAGAGCTTAATTCCTGCACAGAATTAGCTCCCTCTAAGATATTATAGGTTTCTTCTGCGGTTTCTCTCGTAGAATCTATACCCATGCCACTCCAATAGCTGTACCACAATTGAACTGTCTTTGTCTCATCATATTAAATTTGTATTCTAACTCGTAAACACTACTTATCATACCAAGAAAATTTTCATCATCGTGATTTGTCTGCCAAATCTGTGCCTGCTTTTGTAGTCTATACCAGCTTGTGGCAAGTCGTGGTGCTGCGTTGACAATATAATGATTAAATTCTCTTCTATTCAATGGTATTTCTCCATTGATAAAAATATTTCTGGCAAAACTTCCCTCAAGAAATCTGTTATCCTCAGCAAGTTCAAGAAGAACTTTCCTCTGAATACTGTTTGGTTGAACCATCCAATCTATTACAAATTCTCTTTTTGTTATAAGTTTTGTCCATCCAGATTCAAATAGCTTCTCTACTGGGTCTTCAATTCCCATGTTTAAGCCTTCGTCATCATTTTTTGCTCCAAGAATATTATAAGCAACATCCCAGTGTTGTTCAAAATTTACAGGATACAATTTGCCTTCTGGAGACAACCAATAGCCGTATGGGCCAGCAGCTACTTTTGCTCTTGTGCCCTGCAAAGATTGCATTAATTCTGATACTGTCATGGGATATGAGGATGCACCGGGTATGTCCAAGAAGACTCGTGATAATCCGCTGCCCTGAATAAATCCAGTGTCCTGTGCAAGGTCTTTTACCTTTCTGGCCAACGATGAGTTAAGGGGGCTGTAAGATTGTACATTCATTTGTTCACTGTTTGTTACAATTCTAATATAGTTCCGCTCAAGCAACTCTCTAATTAAATCATCTTCAGCGGGCCTATCCCATTCTGGATATTGTAAAATTTGTGCAGCAGTTTCCGCATGTCCATAATATGCTACTGCACTTATTGACCCATCGGGCCCAATCCAGTAACCATATGGTTTTTCTGCTTGTTTTAGAAGTCTATACCAATGCATGCTTTAAGATTCGGGTTTTTTAGAATAATCCCTCTGGGAATAAGCCAACAAACATCATGGCAAAAATAGCCCAATATAATGCTAAACAAATAAATATCGTAAATAAAAACCAAGCTGCCCTTTCCGCTATATGCAATTTTCTGGCTACATATAACACACCAAGGGCAAAAAATGTCAATCCAAGCTTGTAAATAACGACCGCCGTATCTCCTACGTGCTCAAGAAGATAGTTGGCTAACTGATTTAATTCTACGTCGCTTGCTAATTTGTTATACAATAAAGTTGCAACAAGATCGCCTATATTAATAATGAACAATACGATAATAATAAATATGACCCGCTGTTCTCTTTTATCAATTTTCTCTTTTTGTTTCATTCTGACGCAGCCCTTAAATAAATATTTAAAAAGGATTTAGCCTAATTTAACTTAATTTAATTTCAACGAAACCCTTTTCCAAGGTGCATATGAAAAAGAATTTAAAAGTAACTAACCTATCAATATTACTTCTTCTGATGCTATCTTTTATAGTCGGATGCCAAGGAATATCAGCAAAAAACTCATCGTCGCTCCTAAGTCGCAATCAAATTATTGCTCGCCAGAATTATGTACATAGCTCTGAGAAAAATTTAAATACTGTTCAAGACTTACAAAACACCACAGTAATCATTCGCGTTAACAAGGGAATGGGCTCAGGAATGGCCTCTGGTGTTATATCCAAAAGAGCAGGCAAAGTATATGTATGGACTATAGCTCATGTTTATGAGTACCAACCCATGATTAGACTGACGCCAGAAGAACTAGATAAAAAACTGAAAGCCAATGAGGTTCCAAAACTACCAGAAAAAGTTTTTGGAAAAGTAGGAGATCATGCCAATATCACAATGATGTATCGCTTTGGAGATCAATTTTTAACTTTGGGTTCTGATTCCAGAGTTATTGCAATTTCAAGTACAAAAACACACGATCTTGCGTTGTTAGAGTTGTCTATTCCTGCTGCTGTCGTTCCAATGAAATCAGTAAAATGGCAAAAGTCAAAAATTCGTACAGGTAAAGATGTTTACCACGTAGGGCATCTCAGGGGAACTTATATTTACTCGGTTGTTAAGGGAATAATTTCATGTGATCTTAGAGAAACCAGAGGACAAAGCTTTTTCCAGACAGACCATATTGCTATTCATGGAAGTTCGGGAGGTGGTGTATTTGATAAAGAAACGGGAGCATGTATTGGTTTAATGGCTTGGATCAACATGCCGGGGATTAATTTTGGAATTCCCTTTTACAGAATAAGACAATTTGCACGCGAAAACGGATATGAATGGGTCTATGATCACAACCTTCCTATTCCTAAGAATATGCCAAAAGGCCATCCAGAAATACCTACTGATCCCAACGCATTAAAGAACGTTCCTGATAGTATAAAGAAAATGCTCGAAGAGATTAGAAAGTCCGATAAATGAAAATGAACAGATGGAATATATTTTTTGCACTAATTACCGTCATTACATTAATTGCGATTGGAGTTAATATGAATTTAGATAGCGACAATGGAAAGCCCACAACTTTTGAAGAAGTTCAAGAGATTGCGAAAAAACAAAATAAAAACATATTTCTATATTTTGGAGCCACATGGTGTCCTCCGTGCCAGATGATGAAAGCCAGTATTTTACCAGACGAAAGAGTTAAAGCAAAACTCAACGAGAATATCGTGGTTATTATTGATACTGATAATGCTAGAGATTTGGCAATAAAATACAATGTAGCAGGAATCCCCTGTTTTATGCTCGTAACGCCCGATGGAGAGGTTATAAAGAGGCATTCTGGTTTACTTTCAGTAAATGAAATGACAGAGTGGTTATCTCTATAGATTAAGGAACCTAGCCATGCGTAAGTTATCAACTGAGCGGGCACAGATTATTAAACATGTTTTAGACTTGAATTTTATCAAGCAAGGTGGTAGACTTAAATCTGTCCCTTTGTACGGTAAATTAAAACAAGCCAATGATGGTTATGTTTATCTTGATGTGTCCAACAACTTTATTAATGGGATATTTCCCCTTATCCGTGATGAAGGCATCGAAAAGCCTCCTTATTTTCAAGGTAAATATCAAAGGATAGGGGCCCATGTTAGCGTAGTCAGCAGTGAAGAGGCTGATATGTTTGAAGATATTGAAGAAATAGGCGAAGAGTTTAGTTTTAAGCTTGGCTCCCTAAAAAGTGTAGAGCCTGAAAGGTGGCCAGATATGGATAGAGTTTGGTTTGTACAGATAGAATCTTCGGAGTTAAAGCAGTTGAGACGCAAATATGGCCTTCCACAAAAACTGAATGGTCATGAATTTCATATCACTGTCGCTTGCAAAAGAAAGGGAAATTGAGTTTAAAAGCGAATTAGAAGTTATATTTGGAGAATAATATGAAAATTGTTAAAAATACTTCTAATGAAATGGTTTCCAATCTGGCACAGGCCAATGGTGTTGCAGATGAAGCTTATAACACTATTATGAGCCATTTGGATCAAATTGAAAGTCTGGCCCATACGATTGACCCTGTTCAATATCCTGAGTATCTAAAGGAGATTTGGAATAAAATGGATGGAGTACATCACGCTCTTGGTGGGGCTATGCAAACACAGAATCCTCCAATTAATCCAAATCAAACAGGTCAAACCGCACCTATAGCACCAGTGGATAATCCAATACTATGAAAATATTAAAATCATTAAAATCACCAGAGCTTAAAACGGCCCAAAACGTGTATAGAAACAAAGTTTCTGTTAATGTTAGTGGTACCGGTCAAGGATGGTATGTTGATGCCGAAGACAAAGAACTAATGATTCCCTTTTCAATTGATATGGATATTAGAGAATGGGGTATTAATGGTATTGATTTAAATCTACAGGGCGTAATCGAGGTCAACTATGTTATTTATAACGAGTCCAATGATCCCATGCAAGAAATCCCAGAAGAGTATGCAGTGGTTCAGGTGGACCTGTCTATACTAAAGAAAGAGCCGACAGAGGGTCAAACATTTACCATTAATGATTTGGAAATTTATCTAACAGAAGATCGTCAGGTAGATTACAACATGTCCCATATTAAAAGCTATTACATTGGCGATCCGATCTAATTATTGGAGTGAATTATGCCAAACAGAGTTTATTTAGAATCTGATGAAGTAGACCTAATTCCATCAAAGTTGATGGGCAATGCTTTCAGTTTAACCAACAAGTATCTGACACGGGCCAAACAAAATCTACAGCAGACAGTACATTTAACGCTTGTCATTTGTGTGATGCTGATGAAGGATTACCTGCCGCAGTAGACTGCGGCGGTAATCCTGATATCTTACTTACTATTTCTGGTGGTACATGGATGGGGAGGTCACCCGGAGTCTATAGGATATGTCCGTTTACTTACACAAACAGCGGAACCAGTGAAGCATGGCTTGCTGCGAGCACTGGAGATGACTATTTTCGAGCAGTAGTTGTAGTTAATACCGCTAGCTATACATCTTATGTTAAGGGGAGAGATGCCCCTTCTGGAGTAGAGCTTCTAATGTCAAATTCTGCTTCCCTTACATCAAGAATTAAAGATGGAGCATTTGGAACATATGTTCTTGGTAGTGGTATCACTTTTACAATCGCCAGAGGAAATAACTGGTAATTCCGATGTATAGGAATGACAGTTTCCAAAAAGAAATCAACGAAAAAACCAGCTAAAGAATCACAACCAGAATACGATATTCACATCGTGATACCTGTGTCGGCGTGCAAACCGAAGTTTGCGGACAGAATTGATTTTATTAAAGATTACGGACTGCAAAATTATAAAGATACTAAATTTTATGTTACACTTTTAATCGGTACTGAAGATATTAAAGTGGACCAAAAAGATTGGCCATTTAAAATTGAGGTCGCAGCAGGGGAATTCGACCATCCTGCACCAAAAATATATCAATATTTTGCAGACTATCCAGTTGAACAAGCCGAGAAGGCACGATGGATTGCTAAAATAGACGACGATGCCTTAACTGATGTTGATGGTCTGGTTTTTATGCTTGATCGTGATTACGACTGGAAAGGGGATTATTACGTTTGTACGGATGTTGCCCCACCATATGGTGCTCCCTACTATTTTGAATATAGAAGAATTCTAATCGATCTGGGGTACGGTCACTGGATGTGCAGGAACAACAGCAAAAGCGACAAAGTTGACCTCGTTCATGAGATTGAAGGATGTATGATGTCTCAATCTTGTTTCAAAAAAATACTTAATAACCCAGACGCCATAAAACTCCTAAAAAGATCAGATATGGAAAAGGGCGGCTTCGGTGACCATTGCTTGGCATTTGGTGCCAGAATGTGTAAGATTTATCCTCTTGATTCACCATTCTTAACCAGATGGCCCTGTGTTAACGAATTTTCTGTTTTTGGCGGAAGATATTTTCATGTGCATCATGTATCTCCAGATCAACCAGCTTACCATGAACTAAAAGACCTGATGCAAGAAAAAGAAACCAATATATCATTAAAATCTCTTAAAATAACCAAAAAAGATATATTAAACAAAAAGTGGCTTTTTGGCAGAGTGGGATGGGGTAATTTGTGTAATGGGATATCTTTTGATCCTAAAGGTAAAATCCTCAATGCATGCTATAGAAACGAAGATACATGGTCTATTACAAAAGATGGCAAACTTGTTTTCAAAGATGCCGATGGAAAACCAAGCACAATTTTTAAGAAACATGATTCTGCCTACAACTACATCGAAGGAGATTTCCTTTTAGAGCCAGAAAAGAAAATCAAGCATTATTTAAAGTTAATAACTAATGAATAAAATATTTTATATCTAATCTATAATTAGATAATCAAGAAAGGTATACAATTATGTACATAATTTCAGGATGTCCACGTAGTGGAACTAGTCTTATGATGGATATTATGCGTGAGACGTTTGGCGAAGAGCGTATTCGTGGTCATAAATTCCCGCAAGAACAACGCATTAAAGATAACATGGAACAAAAAGAAGATGAGAGCACTTCATTGTTCGAGTGTAAAAAATATATGTATGAGAAGCAGAATCCAGACTGGGAAGCTGAGCTTGTCGCCTCAAAAGACATGAATCCAAATGGATTTTGGGAGGGCAGATATAGTGTTCAGGGTATTTCTTATAATTTTCAGGATAAAGAAGAACTAAAAGAGATGGTTAATGAAAAAGAGAAAACAATTTACAAGATTGTTTCTCAGGGACTATGGAGATCAGACCCTCAATTTATTGATAAAATTGTATTTATGATCAGACACCCAAGGGCAGTAGCAAAATCTCAGGAAAAGCTGAAAAGAAATCTTAAATTCAAAACTCCAGATGGTCGTGATATCGATTTTGGCAAGGATATTGTAATTCATACTCCTGAGATGTTTAATCGTGTAACAGTAATGGCATGCCGGTTTCTTCTCGCTAATCCAGAAATTCCTGTTCACTTTGTGAACTTTGATGATCTTGTTTCTAATCCAGTTGATACTCTTCAGGGAGTTCAGGATTTCTTGGGAGAAGGCAATTTTGATGCTGCCGCTTCAAGAATTGATCCAAAACTCAAAAGAAGTTATCCAGAGGAAATAGAAAACAATCTATGGGAAGATGCTGAATATATTTACAACAAGTTTAATGAAAAAGAATTTCAGGATATTGTTGATTATATGTCAGAAGATGTCCGTGCTACAAACAGACAAAATAGAAACTGGTTATGCACAAGGACGGGACTTATTACTGTTGAGGGCCACTGTAAATCATGCAAATCTGACCCCAACTTCAGACAGTCTCTAAAAGATCATGCTAATCAGCAAAACGTAGACTGGACAGTTGAACCATGTCTATACGAGTGTGGTTTTAATGCCGACGAAGAGCCTATTACTATAGAACAAAGCATAGAAAATAATTTCTGGTTAACGTAATAAAAAGGCCCTTTTAAAGGGCCTTTTGTTTTTATTCAATTTTATCTCCATAAGGGTGTTCTAGTAATTTTTACCTATAGATGGGAATCTATCCTTCCTATTTTGACACTATATGCAAATTTTGCAGTTAAAGATAAAAGAAAAGGGCTCACTAGGAGCCCGATTCATTCATCTCAAAACTTGTCTGAGATGAAATTAGAGATCAATTGTGGAGTAGATGAATCGAATCCAACTACATCAATGTAAATTGCCTCAAAAGGGAC
>Ga0209349_1000985_pt1 | contig 14323 bp, 15 predicted proteins | sample ETNvirnome_2_130_FD_184067 | JGI IMG/M metagenome (GOLD analysis project Ga0209349, IMG submission 184067) | Marine viral communities from the Pacific Ocean - ETNP_2_130 (SPAdes) (version 2) | ecosystem: Environmental > Aquatic > Marine > Oceanic | place: Pacific Ocean | collected 2013-06-22
CAAAATGCTCATCTTCTACAAACCCGTCAACTCCAATCCATTGTGAAAATCCATTATCATTACTAGCTTGAACGGTGACCATTCCATAGTTGTTGGACTTAAATAAATCATATGCTTCTTTTAGAACGTTTTGATTGTCCTTAAAATTAATTCCGGAATCGATATACAAGTAACCTTCAAACTCGCCAAGTTCTTCTACACATCGTTGTACTGTGTGGTTAAAGCTCATATTAACTGTTATTCTCTCATTAATAAAGTTATATGAAATTCTATTGCCAAACGTTTGTATCAGCTTTTTAATAACAGGAAGGCTATTACCACAACTGGAAACAACTATTCTATAATCCTCAAAATCCTGATTGAGCATATTGTTAATACAATCAATGTACCAATCAACATGCTCTCTGCCTGAAAAACCACACGTATTATAAACTACTAAAAGTTTATTTTTCGCCATAATAGTCTCCATATTCCACAATCACAGTGCTTTTCCCATCTGTCCTGTTGTATGCCTTGTAATATGCAGGAAAAACATCAGACGGATCTTCTAAACGAATAACTTCAATATTGTTTACCATCAGCCGTAAGCCATCTGTAAAATCACCAACATGCTGTGCTTGTGGGTGTAGTGGCCGCTCAGAACCAATTCCGGTTCGAATAATCGCTTTTGGCACATATTCTCCATGTGAAAACTGAGGCATTCTATCAAGATGATTAATCAGTTGATTCATTGTCAAAAGCAAAAAGTTCCATCTCGGATAAATGCTAATCGGAACAGTGCCAGCTACAGCGAGTCCGTTGGTGATTCCCATTTGCATCTCTTCATCAACTGGCATTTCTAATAATTTATCACGAGACACGTCTTTAAGCGTATTCGTCATTGCGGTTCCCTTATAGGCAACTGCTTGTCCCAAAAATAAGGTATCCGGTTGTTCTCCCAGATAATCCATGGCCCTCTTTAATTCATCAAAATATAGTCCCATTAAAATTGTACTCTCTTTCCCGCACCAGCATGCGGATATTTATCTAGTTTATAGCTGTAATATGTCACATAGTCGTCATTAACACCTTCATAGGTGAGCTTTTCTTGATTCCAGGTTGCACGGGTGTCAGTACAAACTGATTTGCCATTATCTTCGACAATAAAATGAATCGGTAATTTGTGGTTTTTGGCATATTTAATACATTCATGTGCCATGCCAGTTTCAGAGGTCATATCGCCCATAAAACAGTACACCTTGTTTGTGCCCCCTTTTCGCTTGATATCAAGGGCAATCCCTGTCGCAATCGGAAGTACACCTGTCACAATGCCAGAAGATAAAACGCGATATTCTTTAAAACATAACGAAATGCTGCGGCCCTGTAGAATAGCAGCTTTAAGCTCATCCGGAGGAACTCCTTTTAAAAGACATTGATAGTGACTCCTCCACGAACAAAGAACCCAATCTTCGGGTCCAATATTGTGCTTTTGGAATATCTCTATTACCTGTTCTTCGTTTCCATCATAAAGATGAACGGGCGCCCGAATTTGGGCGTCGTCAAAACATCTCGCCATCTCTGTCTCAAATTCAATCAACTCTTCTTTCGAAAGCATTCTAATCTCCTAAAAGTTTTCTTTTCAGTTTAATTTCTGTCATTTTCTCAAGATCTTTCCTGGTTCCTACACCAAACTTACCTTCTATCATACCAAGATATTTCTTACTTGTATGATATTTTAAAAAGGCTTCGTCGCGAAACTTTAAAACTTCGGCGGCCGAAATGTGTTTCGTCGGAAGTGGCTGCGTTTCATAAGAATGTTGAGAAAAGCCAACATAGTTTGATGGTAATTCCCACCCTTCTCTGATCGCATCAAGATATAGCTTAGAGCCCGGATAAGCCATGGCAGAATAATAGTTGGCAAATTCACAATTTAAATCAATAGACAAATCTAATGTATCTTGCATTGTATCGTGATTGTCCTCTGGTAATCCAAAAATATAATTTCCAATGACATTAATGTCGTGATCTTGAATTTTTTTAACTAAATCTGTAATGTTTACTTCTGTAAACTTTCCTTTTACAACATCTTTTCTAACAACAGTATTACCGGATTCAATTCCTAATGCTAGCCAGTTAATCCCGGCATTTTTAAGGGTTTCCAGATATTCTTCTTTAACTGTGTCAATTCTGGCATATGCCCAAATATTAAAATCATATTTACGATCAATGATTAAGTTGCACAGTTCCATAAAGTGTCGCTTATATAAGACAAACATTTCATCTGCAATCTTAATGTTTCTAATACCCATCTGATGAATCTTTTCGAATTCATCAATTATAAAATTAGGATCCCAAAATCTAAATTTATTTCGTTCATAGTCCCAATTTTCTAAGTTGTTATTTCCAAATGGTGCATTAATACAACAAAAGCTACATTTAAAAGGACAACCCAAACTTGTATAAAGAGAAGCAAAGGGCTGCCTATCATTATTATTGCTCATAGCATGCCAATTTGAAGTTCTATATTTTTCCATTGGCAAAAGATCCCAAGCCATACCTGGAAGTTTTGTTTCTAAATGTTCTTGTGGGATGATTTGGGCCGGCGTAGTACACTTAATTCTGTCCCCTTCTCGGTACCAAAGCCCTGGTATATTTCTTAGTTGGCTAACGTCTTCCATATTTGCTTCTAACAGGGCCGAAATTGTATACGGACCCTCTCCTTGACATACAAAATCTACTTTTTCTAGTTCCAATGTACGTCGAGAGACGGCAGACGGATGAAGACCAACTAATAAAGTTTTAATATTTCCATAAGAATCATGTAATACAGTGGATAGGTCTCTAACCCCTTGCATATTTTGAGTAGAGGCCGAAGGCTGTTGTCCATAAACAACAATCACAGCCAAACGAGGATTATAATCATTAATGGTTGCAGCACTTTCTTCTGGTGTTAATTGCTCAGCTTCACAATCTAAGATTCTTACACTCTTTCCATTAACCATTCTGGCATGTTGTGCCAACAAGCCTACCCAAATCGGTGGCTCAATTGCTGAATAGTTGCCGCTTAAGCCTTGATAAACTTTTTTAGAGGCGTTCGGATGTATAAAGAGTAAATCTAGTTGTTTCATATATATTTCTTATTTTAATAGTTGGCATACCATGGCGAATCTATTATAGCATATGCTTTAATAAGCTGCTTGATTCCATCATCCAAATCAGATTCACAAGTAAACCCTTTTGAATAGAATTTTTCACTACTCACAATATAGTCTCTGATATCTGGATCAGAGTTAAATTCGGCATGCATGATCTGAAGAGTGGGGATATGTCCTTTAATCTTTTCCGCCAGATCTAATTTGTTCATATTAAGTGAATCATTTCCCATATTGTATGTTTCGTTCTTACAGTCTTCCCAATTATCAAGCACATATTTAAATGCACGACACACATCTGCCAAATGAACATAATTTCTCATAAACTCACACTCATACAATACGAGCAATCGTTCTTTGAGCGCCTTTAATACAAAATTATTTACCAGCAGATCTGTACGCATACGCGAACCAGGACCAAAAACTGTTGCGAGCCTGAACGTCACATGGTTGTCGACATTTTTATATGCAGTCTCTGCATCTACTTTCGTTTTTCCGTAAAGAGAAACGGGATTCAGAGGGGACTCTTCGGTACATACGGAGCCATCTAGACTCACTCCATATCCTGAATTTGTACAGGGATATACTACCAACTGATCGGTTGATTTATTATCGGCAATCCACTGGTTTACTTCCCAATTGATTTCTTTTGCCCCACGCGGATCTTTCACACATAAAGGAAATCCAACTAATGCAGCTAATGGCAAAATGACATCATGAGACTTCAACAATCTTCTTAACAATTTTAAATCACGAACATCCCCTTTCACAAAATTAAAGTTTTCATGCTGGGTATATCTCAATAAAGTAGTAGGATCATACATTAAATTATCCAAGACTGTGATCTTGTGATCGTCAATCAAATAGTTGACCAACTCACTACCAATATAGCCGGCGCCACCTGTAATTAAAATATTCATTTAGTTTTCTATTATTTCCTTTATATGTTTAGATATTGATAGACAGCATGTTAATCCTGGAGATTCAATGCCTATCAAATTTATAAAATTATTATATCCTATTTTCGATTCATTTTTTATAACAAAATCCTTAAAATTTTCATTCTTTGTCTGTGTCTTGGGGCGGATCCCACTCATCGCAGGGGACAAATCTTGCATTTCTATGTCTAGATATCTGTTTATTGCATTATAAAACTGCTTTTTATTCTCTTCGTTTACATCATACCGCAACTCATCAACATAATAAGAGTTTGGTCCAAATGAAATATTTCCATCTAAATCCATCACAGTGTGAATTCCAAGATATTTACCTTTTGGATCTGGGACTGGATATATCAGTTTGGACATATTCTTATATCTTGTTGTTTTAAAATATTCTCCCTTGTTCCAATAAAGCTTATATTCATTTATCCCAGACATAGCGGAGATTTGATCGCTCCATAAGCCGGCAGAGTTTATGAGTATTTCTGTTTTTATTATAGCGTCTTCATTAGTAATTGTTAACTCATATATATCGTTTTTTTTAAATATATTGTTTATTTCTGTATTATAAGAAAATAAAACGTCTTGTTCTATTGATTTTTGTTCTAGTTTTCGCATTAAAGAGTGACTATCAACAATTCCTGTTGAAGGCGCTAAAATCGCTTTATTCGCCTTAACTGAAGGTTCAAAATATTTGATCTTTTTTTCATTTATCAATGACAGATCGTTAACGCCATTTTCTATACCTTGTTGATATAAATTCTCTAATACAACTTCTTCTTCTTGGCTATTAGCAACTATCAACTTACCACATCTCTTATGAGGTATTTCGTGTTCTATTAGAAATTCATATAAGAGTTTGTTTCCTTCAACACATAATTTGGTTTTTAATGTTTCTTTTGGGTAATAGATACCGGAATGAATTATTTCGCTATTTCTGCTCGATGTATGTTGACCGAAGGATCTTTCTTTTTCAATCACAAGCACATTGTTATATGTCTTAGACATCTCATTAGCAATTGCCAAGCCAATGACACCAGCGCCAATTACAACAACATCAAAATGATACACATCATTCATTCATCTTCCAGCTAATCTCCCAATCTTTAAAATCAGCGGCCAAGCAATCGATTTTATAGTCCTTTCGGCCACCTTCTATTTCTTGAATCATGTTCTTTGCCGTGTTTCTTACTCCATTTAGTCCGTGAGTAAGTTCAAGATTGTTTCCATCTTTAATGCCTTTGCGGTAATTCGATTCGTTGTGCCAAATATGCAGATTCATTTGGGACAATACAACAATTGCTCGTATGGTGTCAGCATGAATGCTGTCCGTCTCATCGAGGATTAGCTGGATATCGTGACATATATCCTTTATCTCTTGTGCATATTCGGCCTTATGTTCTGCGATAAACACTTCTTTTAACTGTGCAATTGATAATCTATCAATTAATTCTGATAGTGTTGGTAAATATTTTCTCTCTGTCATCTATAACTCCTGTTTATACAAACTGATCAAAATATGGTTTAAACCGAACAAAGTTTTGTCCAAAAATATTAGAATATTGATAGAATATCCTCGCTTCTTCTTTTCTTTGTTCTATGTTTTGTTCTTGTTGAGAGCGTCCACCTGAGTAATACAAGCCAACTATATCATCAACTTTCTTAAATTTACTACCAGCATTAACAGCCCGCAGCCACATCTCCCAGTCATCGGCATAATTGCAGTTTTCATCGTCAAATAAGCCGCATCTGTCGTGTATCGACTTGCGCCACAATGGCATTGGGCCTGGCAAACACTTTATCATATTTTCCCTACTAAACGCTAATACTGAGTGTTCAGCTAATTTATTATTCGCTGAATTTTTCTTGAAAGTTTCATTTACAGAATCTGTCTGTAGGCTGTCTCCGTACACCAAATCGATTTCATCATTATTAACAATATCATTATAAAGAATTTCTAAACAATCATCTCTACGTCTATCATCTATATTCCCAAATGTCAAAAATCTTCCCTTTGACATCTTAATTGCCATGTTAATACACTCAGTCGGTGGCGCTTTATACTCTATTCTGTGATATACAATGTTTTTAAACTGCTTCATATATTTCTTAATAATTTTCTGCTCATTTCCTTCGGAAGCAGCATCAATAAAAATCAACTCACATTTATCAAAAATTGTTTGCTTAGTTATGTCTTTTAAAAAAGGTTCTAAATAGTCTTTTCCTTCATGAAAAGTACTAATAATCGTTATTTCCTTGTTTTGTTGTGAGGTTTCAGTATTAAAAAAATCAATAACCAAATTGACTATTTCTTCTCGCTTGTTGATCATGAAGTCCACCAAGTCAGATCCCTTTAGGCCAAACCAATCTTCTTTTGTGGCGCCGACTAATTGATTTGTTATTACAGACATTCCCATCATTCTTGCCTCAACGATTATACGCGAAAGCGTTTCTGGTGTTTTCGGAAAAAATACTAAAGTTTTATTTTCGCCAAGTTTCTTTAAGAAATCTATATATGGGGCGCCAGGTATCAATTCATACTCTTTTCCCTTTGCCGAACAATACTTCATTGCGTCCAAAGTGTTCTTATGTGGAATCGGAGAATCCATAATCGAACATTTTTCATTCTTTTCGCCAGACGACAAATCCCTCAACATCTCTAGTTGTCCTAAAGACCACAAGTTGCCACTAAGATTAATGATATTAGAAAGGCCTGTGTTTCTCTCTACAATTTCTTTATGAAAGGAGGACTGACACAATACAGCTAACGCATTCTTATAAAATGTGTGGTTAATAATTTCTTTACTTGGCGCCTTAAAATCTTTATATGTGGCTGGATTTCTGCTTTTTAAATATTTGTGATCGTGCTCATAAATAATATAACGCATGCCTGTCAACATTTGCCTACATAGTTCAGGTAAGTTAATGAAGTTGGATACAATATAAAATGCTTCGTTATTCTTAGTAAGAAAATCAATAGTGACCAAGTGCGATTGTATTTTAGTAACCAAATAGCCTTTCTGTTTGAGAATGGTTATTAATACTTCATTATTTAACTCGCCGCCACCATTAACTTGCTCAGCAAAAAAATCCGCAATAACAATAACTTTTTTATTCATAAGATTGCACGATTTCTTCTATTTCATCGAGCCAATCATCAGCATTATCTTGTTGTCCCATAGCATTAATAAACTTTTCATATTGTTTATCTTCAGCAAAATCCACTTCTAAGCGAGATGCTAGTTCTTTTGCTGTTTTATTTGTCTTTTTAACATTAGCATAACAATATCGCATATTTTGTTTAGCTGAGTGTTCCCTAGGGTATGCCCACATGGATTCTTTTACTATGACACCTTCCCAAACAGCACCATCTGGTACCGGCTGAATATCATATTCAACGTTTTGAAATTGAGAAATGCCCTTCTTTTTGTCAACAAGAAAATCCAAATGGCCCGACCAACCAGGCGCAATAACTGGTAATCCAGAATATGCAGCTTCGTAAATTGGTAAACCAAAGCCCTCACCATGAGAAAGACTCAAAAAAGCTTTTATCTGTGGGTGTGTGTATAATGAATGTATTTCCTCATCAGACATATCTCCGTGCAATAGATAAACCTTGCATTTGCGCGTAGTGGAAGACGGCGAGTTTTTTTCAAGATTGGCTATACTTTGTTTAATTTCGGCAAAAAGCTTCTCTCTGTCCATTAGACAATTCTTCGCAATATTGCTCTTAAGAACTAGTCCTACTTCTTCCTCATAAAATTCTTCCATAAACCATTTAATTGTATTGGGGATATTCTTGCGCGGTCCCGATTGGGCAATCGTCAAAAAATTGAAATTGTAATCTAACTTAATATCAGCTTTTTCAACATTATTATATTTTTTCACAGGATAGTTAACCGCTTCAATAGGAGTAGTAAGTTTGACCTCCATTTGTTGTCCTGTATCATTAAACTGTGCGATGTAAACCGTATCTTCGTAGACCTTTTTTGAATGATTGGAAACAACAATAATCTTATCCATTGCGTCTCCCTTTTCAATCCACTGGGGCGCCACTTTTGTTGTTTCAATACCGGCAGTAACGCCAATGTTTACAGGTGCTATTTTTTCCCATTCATTTGGGATTGTAACTTGTAATGAAAGATCAAAATGTCCCTTGTGCTGAATGTATGCTATTGTTTTTTCAATTGTATGGTCAATCCATGTTCGTTCTTCATTGGCCTCATTCATCCACGAAGTTTGACCCCACTGCAATGGTTGGATAAAAACATCATATAAATCAGGTCGCGATCTCAATGAACGCAAAACAAATCGTGCGTGTTCTCCATACCCAGAACGTGTTAGTAACGGTCCTTTAAGTAATACTTTCTTTTTCATGCCACCTCCAATAAATGCCAGCGTTCGTATCCTCTTCTATTTTCCCAAGAGCCGTGTTTTTCTATAATAGAATCCATTGTTTCGATCCATTTTTTATTAAAATTCTCGAAATTGAAATTTTCTCTTACATGTTTTAATCCCAAAGAAGACATCTTTTGATATACTTTTGGGCGAATATTGATGGCCGATTTAAGAGCCTTTGTAAAATCTTCTTGGGAGATTCTATCCTCATAAATATATGGTACTGATAAAGATCCGATAACCGTTTTCGAAGCCGGCTGAATGCCATATCCAAACCATTCTTTTCCATTTGTTATTTGTTCTTGAAGGCCACCCGTCATATTAACAATGATTGGAGTACCACAAGAGAGAGATTCAAGGGTGGACAATCCAAAACCTTCAGCATCGCTGATGTTTATTGTAAAATCGGCAGCATTATACATATTGGCCAAGTGTTGTGGTTCCACTTTCTGTGTTGACAACAACACTTGACCATCGTTAACTCCTAAGTGTTCAATAAGGTGTGGCAAATCTTGACCATGTTGATCGCGAGCATCTGTGTGCATCAGCAACGTTGCCTTATCGTGTCCTATTTCATCTAAAAATTCTTTAAACCACCAAATAAGCGTACCGCTCTGCTTTCTTCTGGCGTTTCGATTATTCCATATAAATATTTTCTTATTTGGATTCTTGTGATTGATAGTGCTCTCTAAAATTCTATTTCGTACTGTTGTGACATGTGATTTTTCTTCTGGAGTTTTAGCAACGTGAAAAAACTCAGGATTTACAGCATGCGGAAGATAATGAGAAGAAACTTCTGGCGCCACATCTTGAAGAATTTTATGAGTTACTTTGGAGATACAGACAACCTCATCAGTTGAACGATAAAAAATACCATTAAAGTGTGGTGACGGAAAGTTATCCCAAACATGATAATAAATCATTGGTATTTGGGCCCTTATTTCATTTTCTATTTCCCACAACCAACCAAAAAATCTAGGATCAGTCATGAACCATAATGCATCTGGCTTTTCTTTCTGTAGAATTGAGCGAATAATCTCATGATTACCATATCCATCGATTGGAAAAATTCTCCAATCATCACCATACGGCTCAACTCGTTGTGGAGAATAGTCTTTATGCTGAATGGCACCCCCCAAGCAGACAAATTGATATCGGTCTGTTTTTAGGAGCGCTTCAATAAAGTACTTTGTTTGTGTACCTACTCCAGATGGAGAAAGGGGATGATCCGCAATCACCAGGATTTTCTTTTTTGTCATTAATTTACCTCATGGACAATGTTTAGTGTGTCTAAAATTACAGTTATGGCAAGAGAGCCTATTCTTGATATGTCTCTTGTTTTTAATATTGTACAATGCTTTGTTCAAAAGTTTAAGAGCATTTTGTGTTTTTTTAGGACCACTTGTAACTCTAAAGAATTCAACTCTATTATATTTTGCCGTTCTCTTTAAGAGGGCAAAATGTGTTTCAATATCTTTTGGATCAATATCTAGCTTTTGAGCAAAAAAGTGTTTATATAATGTTAACTGGTACGTTATCATTTTATCATTCTTTTTGCGCGCATCCCATCCCCAAGAACAAGTCTTCCAATCAAAAATATGAATTTTCTTATCATGAGGCGTTAAAACTACAGCATCGATATAACCTTTAAAATTATATTCTGTTTCTCCTTCAATCGGCTCCATTAAGGGCACCTCGGCAAAAAGAACTTGATAATCCTTTTCAAAATAGTTATCTAAAGCGGCTGCTATCTCGGGGATAATCTGTTCGCCTTGATCCATCATATCATAAATGAGTTTTTGACGAATATCAACATCGTCATCAAGCGATGCTAGATTCTTTTCGAATTCGCGTACAAAAAAGTCATCAGCTACGTCTTCCTGTAGTAACTTTTTCTCACAAACAGAATGCATTGCGCTTCCAAACGCAGTATATTCGTTCCCTTTAAAGCCTGATAGCTTGTCTACGCGGGTAAGTTTATGATAAAAAGCACAAAAGACCCAATCTTTTAGCTCTGAATATGAGATGTGCGGCAAGTTAACTCCAAGTATACTCTATATTATAACCACATTACATAGAGTTGTCAAGTTATGTTGTTAAGTTTTTCTGGATTGTGTAATAATGATAGCTTTTTATATAGCTGTGGGGACACTTTCTTTAGAAAATCGTGATTCGAGTTTAAGTAGTACTCTGTAAAGCCAGTGGCAAAATATTCCTGTAAAGATGTCGGGGCATATGCTGAAACAAACAGCCCTTGACATATCGATGAGAGTTTGCCATATCCAATTTTCTTATAAAGAAACATATCAAATTCTTTATCATATTCTGAATTCATAAAAATATTTAAGGGAGCCTTAAATCCTTTTTGCCAGAGCATGTCATGTAAATATTTTCTTTTTCTTAGAAATTCGTTTTTTATTTTTTGATCGACGTAAATTTCATAACCATATAGGCTCTCAATCGAATGAGCCACTTCATGTACAAGATCGTCAAACAGATCATCTGGATCATCTTGGATATTTGATATATACAAAGCACCATCTTTATAAAAAGCATTAATGTTCCTTTCCTCAAACTCAGAAAACCAACCAATAATGACCATTTCTATTTCCGAGCGTAAATGTTGTGGAACTAAATCTTCAAATCTTCCAATAACCTCTTCGATATCGATATTATCGCCAGTCAGGGGTTCCTGTATATATACATGGATCCCTCCAGGAGTATAAAAATTGTCCAATTTCTCAACTATTTTTTTTTGTGTATTCTGCAAATAATCTGTCAGCATCATCTAAACCTACTTGATAACCTCGAAGATAGTTCTCTTCTGCAAAAGCGAAAACAAATTCCGGAAAATCGGTAGCCAAAACTTCAGCTATCATGTTAACTGTCACTTCTTCATTCTCCAATTTGGCACCGACATACTCAACTAAATATTTTTTTAATTCAGAATCCGGACTAACCCTCATGGCCAGCATGGGATTAATATGTGCTTCTTCTTCTGTTTTTATTTCTTCTTTTTCCATTTTTTTTCCTTTATAGAGCTTTTGACGCCAAAGTCGCCAATTCGCTTCGTTCTCCTTTTTTGAAAGTGACATGTCCTGCAATAGGGTATTCTTTAAACTTTTCTATCGCATGTACTAAGCCATTAGATGTCTCATTAACATAAATATTATCAATTTGCTCAATATCACCTGTTAATACAATTTTTGTTCCTTCGCCAATTCTTGTGATAATGGTTTTAACCTCGTGCATTGTTAAGTTTTGAGCTTCATCAATAATGATATATGCATTGGAAATAGAGCGTCCACGAATATATGTCAAAGCTTCAATCTCTATTTTACCCTTTTCCATATACATTTGTAAAGCACTTTTCTCATTTCCTAACAAAAACTGCAAATTATCCTGAATTGGCATTAACCAAGGCAGCATTTTTTCTTCCATTGTACCGGGCAAAAAGCCAATATCTTTTCCAAGTGGTTGCACTGGTCGCGAAACAATCATTCTAGAATACATATTTCCTTTGTCTCTCAATCCGATAGTCTGTTGTAATCCCGCAGCAATCGAAACTAATGTTTTGCCTGAACCGGCGCGCCCAACTAGTGTGACTATCTTCACCGAAGGATCTAATAACAAATCGATTCCTGACGCCTGTTCCTTGTTTCTAGAACTAATTTTCCATTCATCTATCTTGTCATTAATAACTTTTTTAAGCGGAGTGTAATGGTTGTAGAAACGCGCTATAGCCGACTTTTTCTCATTGGCATTAGACACCATTAAGATGTACTGGTTAGGATACCAAATATTCGATGTTTCCTCTTTTCCTATCAATATTTCCTCTCCATTATAAAAACGATCAATGACTTGATCGTCTACACTATGAGTAGTAAAACCAGCATAAAGTTCATCTGATGAAACAACTGCTTTCTCCGTGATATAATCTTCTGATATTAGTCCAATAGAATCGCTTATAACTCTCATATTGATGTCACGAGAAACAATAATCATTTTTCTTTTCGGATAAAGGCTTTGAATTGCTTTTGCCGTAGCAATAATCACATGATCTGGAATTCGAAGGTCTAAATCTGGAGGAAATATAACGTTTGTCAAGCATTCATAAGACATTACTTTTAGTATTCCTTTTCCTTTATCTATTCTAACTCCTTTTTGTAGATTTCCCTTCTTTCGAAGTTCATCTAAAATCCGAATTATTCTTCTAGCATTAACGCCCACATTATCTTGGCGTTTTTTATGCTTGTCGATTTCTTCTAACACTTTTAAAGGAATAAAGATATCATGATTTTTGAATTTGAATATTGATTCTGCATCTGTTAAGTGTACACTAGTATCTAACACATAGTTATTTTTAGCCATCGTTCACCATATAACTAATTAGTTGCTATCATCTCTTCTAATCTTTCTTTAATATAAGTTTCACTATATCCATATATACCATCATATATGACCAAGTCTCTATCAATAAAAACAAAAGTCGGATAAGCCGATATTGGATAACCGCCCTCGTCTGGATCTCCTATCAAATCTGCACTTCCCAGCAACACTGTTGCGGTCGTGATACCATATTGATCGATCCAAGCTTGCGCATCGACGGCATCAGGATCATTGTTCCCCGTATCAGCCAATAATACTGTTACAATTTGCACTCCATAAGAACCATATTCGTCTTGCAATGATTGAGAAATTTTAGCAGCTTCTCGACAAGGAGAACACCACATCGCAGAAAAATCAAGCATAATAATATCGCCCTTATAGTTGTATAATTTCCAAGTATTCATCAAATGATCAGGCAAAACCAAATTGCATACTTTTTCTCCTTCGCGCTGACTACAATCATCGGCTGGAGATACCCCATAAACAGTGGAGCCTGTATCCTCGCTTATAACGGTGCCTGTAATAATTTCATCCACAAGATCGACTTCTGTATCAGTTGTTACTGCCGTATTTTTTGCACATGCTAATAATAACAAAAATAATAATTTAAACATAATATTTTCCTCTACTATTAGTAACTATTAAGCTTTTTAAATATTTCTATCTTTCTGAGTGTATGGTCTCTGTTCGAACCGGAGTGTTATCTTCGTTTTGATGGAGCCTAGCACGATTAACTAAATCAGAAGAACTAGCTGATTTAGAGTTACCTCCTACTCCCCACAACAACTCAATACCCAACTCATTGCAAACATCAACTTCTGGTGTATTTGTTTTCTTTCTGTCTCCACCATTTGCAAAATAGGCTGGTTTAAGTCGTCTGATGGCTTCACAAACAGTTCCATCTGTGTCATTAACAGAATCTACTAAAACAACACCTTTAATAGAATCTAAAATTTCTTTTCTTTGATTAAATGTCATAAAAACAAAACCTTTTTTGCGATATAACCACTGATCTGAGTTTGCTATAACGATTACGTCACCAAACTTGGCTGCATCTAAAATAAGCCTAATATGTCCTACGTGTACAGGATCGAACCCTCCTGACACCATAATAGTAGGACGATCTTTCGATTCTTTATCAAACATTTCTAATGATATTGTCATTTTATCTCCTTTAAAATCTACGCATTAGCTCTTCTATAATATAGTTGTCTATTATCTCTATCGTCTCTTCCGGGCCCCCTGTTTCAAAGGCGCGCTGTTTCGGCTTAAGAAAATTAAATATTTCATAATCATTCCCACCAACTCCACATCTGTCACCTACAAACCAAAAATCCCAATCTCCTTCTTCGAAATGGCTCAGAGCATATGTTTTATCCCATCCTTTGGGATATATATCAAAAGATGTGTTGCCTCCGAGCTTGATTGTTGCATCAAATTCATTGTTTTTTACAAAATCACATA
>Ga0209349_1000989_pt1 | contig 14291 bp, 13 predicted proteins | sample ETNvirnome_2_130_FD_184067 | JGI IMG/M metagenome (GOLD analysis project Ga0209349, IMG submission 184067) | Marine viral communities from the Pacific Ocean - ETNP_2_130 (SPAdes) (version 2) | ecosystem: Environmental > Aquatic > Marine > Oceanic | place: Pacific Ocean | collected 2013-06-22
GCTCACGCCACGTTTCATAAAACCGAAGCAAGTGAGAAGAAAGCTGGATTTACAATTAAAAAGGGCGAAAACGGGCGGTATTACTCTTTTAAAGACGACGGCACTGACGGTGTAGACGATCCTGCAGGTGTCCCGAACGTACTAGAACAAAATCGCGGGAAAAACTTTGTTGATAGGATGTTCGACCCCACCCCCCCCGTAATCAATAACCCAGATGGAAGTATCTCCACTCATATAATGACGGATGCAGAGGTTGATTCTGGCGATGGCACTGGTCGGGGCAAGTTCATTGTCTACCCCACGGTCATACAGAAGGAGGAAGGCGCTGAACTGATAGAGGTCAGCGCCCAAGAGGCGCAGCAATATGCGCTTGAGACCGGCGAGTTTATAGAATTTGATACGCAGGAAGAAGCCACAGCCTTTTCTACAAATGGCTACAAACAACTAGCCCCGGAAGGAGCTTTTACGGGGGTGGAGGCCCACAGATGGGTGGGAGACCTTAAATACGGATTGGATAACCTCCCCACCAATGAGCATAGTGGATATAAAAAGGACAGGAAAAGGCGCATGAAGGCCAAGGCAGACGCGAGCAAACGTGCCAAACGACTCCAGCCTTTAATGGATAAAGGAGGCTACTAATGCCAGTTAAACAGACGCCAAGGAATGAGAAATTCCTGCTAAACCGGCTGAAAGCCATGTATGGCGACGACTTTGATCCGATTGTACGCATGGCGGCAAATGCCGATCGACTACAGAAAATAGCTGACGACGCCCCCGACGACGCAAATGCACAGGTTGACGTTAATAAGGAGTGGGAGCGCATGGCGCAGTTCACCCACCCGAAGCTCAAGTCTATCGAGCATATTGCCGAGGACGGATTCTTTGAAGTCCACGTTCATAGGGGCAAAGATTGAGCGTTGTACAGTTAAATGCCCCGCTTCATGAGCGTTGTATAGAGTTAGAGGCTGAGATCAGGGCGGTGGGATTTGACGAAAGTTCGCGCCTAGATTACCCGTTAGAAAAAATGCCTTCCGAGGATTTAGAGTCCTATATAACCATTATGGAACATATAATATGTGAGCGTAAGGCTGGGAGGCTGTGAATGTCGAGTCCCGCGAAACTGAATAAGTCCTTATATAGACAGTTCAGGGAGGTTGAGGCTGAAATGGTAATCCTTGGTCTTAATCCGCTATTGGCTCCGAATACTGTAGAGACTATACGCCCTGTTGACGCAGAGGTTGTAGTGAAGTTTATGAAGTGTCTAATCAATAAAAAGAGGAAGCACCCCAATTACGAAGTTTCTACGGATTTAACTCCATTCACAAACGCAATCACAATGGCAGAGGAATATGAGCAAAGGCAGTAATCCACGGCCATTTTCGGTCAAACAAGAGAAGTTTGGCGATAACTGGGATCAGGCTTTTGGTGAGAAAGAGCAGGTAGAGACTATGCGCTACTTGACCGACCCAGAAACAGGCAAATTAATCCCCGAATATATGTGGGATCAGTACGATATGCGCCCACCACCCCCACCCAAATCCCACTTCATACACAGGGATTATCAGGACTATGCAAGTCCGATCACTGGCGAGATTATCTCAGGCAGACGGCAACACCGTTATGACCTTGAGCGCAACGGGTGTCGTGTATCCGAAGGGCAAGAATCCGAACACCGTGCGGCTAATGCACATTTAGCGCATGAGGATAAGAAGTTAGACCAAAAACTTGATAAGTCAATGGCAGAAACGCTAAACGACATTAAGTATCAAAATAACCCTCCACCGGAAACGGATAAAGCGGGGAACGCCAAAATGTCATGGACATTCGGCAAGGACTAGGAGAACACTATGTCTGAAGTACAAACCCTCGACGAGTCAATGGAGGAAACGCTGAGTGAAATCAGAGCCTCAGAAGCGGAGGAAATTGAGGAAGTTGAAGCGGAACCGACGATTGAGGAAACGCCGAGCGAGGAAACGCCGGCAGATGAAGGGCCAGCCCGTGATGAAAAAGGCCAGTTTGCCGAGAAAGACCCAGAATCCGAGGGCGTAGAACAGCCTGAAATCGTAGTTGCTGAGAATCTACTTGACGACGACGGCAATGAAATTAAAGAATATGTGAATCCACCGAGTACCTGGCGCGCATTAGCCAAATCGACATGGAATGAACTTTCTCCGACGCATAGGGCTGAAATACACAAACGAGAGCAGGATTCCATGCGTGGTGTGGAAATGCTCAAAGAGGACGCTAATTACGGACGCCAGATAAACTCCGTTGTAGCCCCTTATATGCCCACAATCAACGCCAGAGGCAGTAATCCGACGGAAGCGATCGGCACAATGTTGAACGCTTATTACGTCTTAGAGACTGCCGCACCACAGCAAAAAGCGCAGCAATTGTGGGAAACAGCAAAACAGTATGGCGTTGTTAACGAAATGGTGGCATTATATACCAATCGACAATCGGTTCAGTCCCAAGGTTTAACCCAACAGGACGTGGATCGGACTGTGGATCGGACTGTAAATGAGCGATTGGCGGCAGCGCGACAACAGGCGACCGAGCAATTAGTCGTTAATGAAGTACAGCAGTTTGAAGCTGCAATGAATGCGGATGGAACCCTGAAGCATCCTTACTTTGAAAACGTAAGGCAGCAGATGGCTTCCATTGTAGAAGCGGAGGGGGTAGACCTCGAAACCGCTTATGAACGCGAAATATGGGCGAATCCTAAGATCAGGCCGATTTTGATGAGCGAACAGGCTCACTCAGATTCAGCCAAACGTCAGGATCAAGCAACAGCGCATGTGGAAAAGGCTAAGAAGGCTCTGGATAACAATCTTGAGCGTAGTGGCTCCCACAGCGTTAGACAGCCAACCCCCACTGGAAGCGTTGACGACACTATGGCCGAGACTATGGCAGAAATTAAGGCGCGGTCATAATCAATTAACTTTTTTGTGAGGAAAGAAAATGGCTTCTCCAAACAGTACATTTACGGAACTGGTCACGACCACTTACCGTAAGCACAAAGCGGAGTTTGCTGATAACGTCACGAACAACAACGCCCTGCTCATGCAAATGAACAGAAAAGGCCGTAAGAAGGTTGAGGACGGTGGATTAACACTCGTTGAGGAACTTGATTACGCAGAGAATGGTACATGGCAGCGATATAGCGGCTATGACGCTCTGGATATTAGTGCAAGTGATGTGCTGTCAGCAGCAGAATACAACTGGAAACAAGCAGCGGTACATATAACTGCATCTGGTCGTGAACTGCGAATTAACTCCGGTGATCGACAAATCACGAATCTCGCCAAATCCCGTCTGAAAAACGGTATGCGAACCTTCAAGAACAACATTTCGTCTGATATTTACTCTGACGGAACTGCCTCTAATCAGATCGGTGGCCTTCAAGCCCTGATTCCTGATACTGCTGGCGGTACTGTAGGCGGCATTGCTTCAGCTACCTTCACGTTCTGGAAGAACACGGTACAGGACGCTTCAAGTCCTCTATCTGGTTCAGCAATCACGCTTTCGACTAGCACGTTTGAAAATCCCTTCATGCTTCAGCTTTGGCTGGAACTTGTACGAGGGAATGACAAGCCTGATTTGGTTGTTCTATCCAACGATTACTTCACTTTCTTTGAAGGGTCGCAAACTTCTATTAAGCGATACACCACCGATACTGACAAGTCTACGGACTCAGCCAGCGCCGGCTTTGTTTCACTGAAGTACAAGACTGCTGACGTTATCTTTGACGGTGGATCAGGTATCTCAGCCGCCCACGGGTATATGGTCAATACGGATTATCTCAATCTGTGCTGCCACCGCGATGCTGAAATGACTGAAGTTGAGGAACAGAGAGCAATTAACCAGGACGCAGTAGTTATCCCGATTATCTGGATGGGCAACTTAACCTGCTCAAACCGATCTTTACAAGGTGTAATGCACGCATAGGAGTATCAAATGACGCATTTAATAGGCGTAAAGCTAACCTCAAATGATTCCTCTGCCGCATTCGCAGAAGGTACTGTTTATACGGCTTCCAATGGGAAAAAGTATAAATATGTAAAAGTTCTCAATGAAACTGCAACTGTTGCCGGCGCTGCTGGCGATGTTGTTGGTTACTTGGGATCACCTGGAGCGACTGAAAACAATACCGTTGTTACTGATAACAGTGACGCAGCCACAAAGCCCGTAGGGGCTGGTGTACTGCAAGTCACTGTTGCTGGTGCAACTGGTACTGCGGAGTATGTTTGGGTGTTGGTTCAAGGGCCATTCACAGCAACTCAGAATTTGGCGGGTACTCCTGCTGATGGTGATGCGCTGTATTTGTCCACAACCGACCTTACTTTAACCGTGGCTGCGGCTGTAGACGATCCCGTTTGCGCTTATGCCATTGACGATTCTGCTGATAAGTGTATGGCAGCTTTCGCACATTAAAGTAAACCGCTAAAGAGAAGGGGTGTAGTATACTTTGCTACGCCCCTTTTTTATGAATGATCCACGTGGATCATATCAAACGCAATAACGGCAAAAACGCCATAGCGAGGAAAATATGTCTAGTAACCTAGCAAGTAGTTATACAGCATCAGATGCAGAGAGAGCCGGGAAAAAACCAGACGCATTCAGGGAGGACGACCCACCCTCATTGCGATTTGAGCATGGAACCGCCGAGGATCGGCAGGAGTCCATAAAGCAGGGTAGAACCGTATATGTGCCGACTATTGAGGTTCATATTCGCGCCCACGGGGATATTAAGTGTGAAGTCCCGTATATTGCTGAAGGCTGGGCATTTGAGACAAGAGAGATTGAGAAAGAAGTTCAGCGCCCTGTTTACCGCACTGTTGAAAAGAATGGTGAGTGGGTTGAGGAACAGGTCATGATTACTGACACTGTTCAGGACGCATATCAATTTCGTGTTGCTACTACGCCGTGGGGGGATCAGCTTAAAGAGCGATTACACCACAAGCGTATATCCCAGAGTTACTATGATTACTGCATGTCAGCACTGGCGAGATTCAAAGAAGGTTCTGAAATGCCTGTTGAGGGTACACCGATTGTTGGGTGGAATCAGATCAACATGGCTATGCAGAAAAACGCCGTAGACCTTGGAATTAACACGATTGAGCTTGCGGCTGAAATGACCGACGAGGCTATGGATGCGCTTGGCATGGGAGCGAGGGACGTTAAGAAAAAGGCGATTGCTTATATTTCGGCTTCTGACGGCCAGATTTCAGGTGCTAAGTTGGTTGCCTTGGAATCCGAGAATGAGCGTACGCGCGCACAAAATGATACACTAGCGGCTAAAATCGCTGATCTTGAGCAACGTATTCAAGACGGCGAAAAGCCAAAACGACGAGGCAGACCGCCAAAGGCTCCAGAGCCAGAGGTGTCTGAAAGTGCATAATGTCCTTATTAACAATGGTTCAAAAGGTTTGCCGTAGGGTTGGCATAGCCGTCCCCAACTTGGTTGTCGATAATACTGACGTACAAATAATTCAACTTTTGGCGTTAGCCGACGAGGAAGGCGAGGACTTAGAAGCTCGTTGCCATTGGAGGGCGCAGGTTAGAGATACGACCTTCACGATTGTCGGTACTGCTAATCAGGGTGCAATCGACGGGACAGTGGTCAGTGACGGTGATTTCGACCACTTTATCAATGATTCGATCTGGAACCGCACCACCTCATTACCGATAACTGGCCCTCTGAATGATATGGAGTGGCAAACACTTCAAGCCTCCCCAGTGACCGGCCCTTACCAACAGTGGCAGGAGCGTGAGGGTAATTTCTATATTGACCCAACCCCGACTGCTGGTGAGACAATGGGGTTTTCCTATGTCTCTACTTCCTGGTGTCAGAGTTCAGGTGGTGTGGGTCGGGCAGCGTGGGCGGCTGACAACGATACCGGTCTATTGGACGAGTCCTTAATGGGTCTTGGTCTACGCTGGCGCTGGTTGAAAACGAAGGGTTTGGAATATGCAGAGGATTTTGCGACTTATGAGCGTAGAGTTATGGACGCAATGGCCCGTGACGGTTCCAAGCCAATGTTAAGTCTTGAGTCCAGAGATAGAGATTACCGTCAAGCTGGTGTGATTATCCCGATTGGTAGCTGGGATTTATGAGAACCCCCGCTTTCCGCAAGAGAGCCAGAGGGCGTGAGATTTCCCGCACTCACTCTGTTTCCGCACCGGTCAAAGGCTGGAACGCCAAAGATTCCCTTGCTGATATGAAGGAGGGTTATGCCGCTGAAACTGATAATTGGTTCGGCAATACCACTGACGTAAGGGTTCGCAAGGGCTATTCGGAGCATGTAACGGGTGTAGGGGCGCAAGTTGAATCCCTAATGCCGTATAACGCGCAGGGTGGTACACAGACCCTCTTTGCTGCGGCAAATGACTCGTTTTACAATGTCACAAGTGCTGGAGCCGTTGGTGCTGCTGTTGTTGGATCATTGACGAATGCCCGTTGGCAGTACGTTAATTTCACCAATTCCGCTGGAAACTCCTATTTATGCTGCTTTAACGGTACTGACGCACCGAGATACTGGGATAATTCCAACTGGATAACGATTACCGACGCTTCTACCCCTGCTATTACGGGGGTAACTACCACTGATATTGTAAATGCCACGATATTCAAGCGGCGTATGTATCTCATATTGAACAACTCGCTCTCGCTCTATTACCTGCCGGTTGATTCGGTTGGTGGAGCGACGGCTAGAACTCGATTAGACGGCTATTTCTCCAAAGGTGGGTATTTGGTTGCCGCCGAGACATGGACATTAGACGCTGGTGAAGGCTCAGACGATCATTTGGTCGTTGTCTCCAGTGAAGGCCAAGTAGCTGTGTTCAAAGGTACAAATCCTTCCTCCACGAACTCATGGGGGTTGATTGGTATCTGGAACATTGGCGAACCGATAGGCTCAAGGTGCTTGATTAAGTACGCTGGTGACATACTAATCCTTACAGTTCAAGGGGTCTTTCCGCTATCTGGGGCGCTACAGTCCTCGCAGACTAACCCACAGGTTGCCTTGACCGACATGATTTCAACGGCATTTACTGACGCAAGTGTTAATTACCGCAGTAATTATGGCTGGAATATGACCTTCTTCCCGCAGGGTAATCAGGTATTGGTTAATGTGCCGGTTAGTGAGGGATCGGAGCAGGAGCAGTACGTCATGAACACGCTGAATGGTGCGTGGTGGCGATTTACCGAGATCGAGGCTAATTGCTGGGCAATATCGAATGAGAAAATGTACTTTGGCGGTGACGGTGTTGTGGGTCATTTTGGTGAGTTATTCGCTGATAAAGGTCTGAACATAGACGCGCAGTTAAAACAGGCATTCACTTATTTAGGGTCAAAGGGCCGGTTGAAGCAGGTTAATTCTGTCAGACCCAACTTCTTGTCCAATGGTACTCCAGCAGTTTATATGGGTGTTGCTGTTGATTTTGGCGACGAACAGGGGCAGGCAGCACTGACTTTTACCCCCTCCCCACATGGTTTGTGGGACGTAGCACTATGGGACGGGGCGACATGGGGCGGTGACGTGAGTGCGTTCAATGATTGGCAGACCGTTAATGCAGTAGGGACAGCCCTCGCATTACAGTTGAGAACCATTAGTAATGGATTGGACGTAAGATATACCGCTTCTGACTATTTATACGAATATGGAGGAGTAATTGGTTAGTTTTGTGCCATTAGAACGCGCGCATTTGGACTATATGGGCGAGGCAAGACCGAATTTATGCGAGGATACGAGAGGAATAACGGCATTAAACAACGAAGGAATACCGGAAGCAGTATGCGTTTTCGATAGTTGGTCGTATAATAGCTGTATTATTCATATATGGATAGGAAACCCGTTTGTTTTGCGTCATGGTTTCGCAGAGGAGGTCTTTAAGTTTGCCTTCAGTGAGGAATCAGGTAGGACGAAAATCATCGGAATCACGCCTTCTGACAACCAAAAGGCACTGAAGTTTATCAAGAACATTGGTTTTTATGAGATTGGTAAAATTCAAGACGGTTTTAAGGTTGGTGTAGATTACGTTCTCACCGAAATGACAAAAGACAAGTGCAAGTATTTCAATAGGAATGCGGCATAGGAGTTTCATAAATGGGCAAAAAATCGGCCCCACCAGCACCCGACTATTCGGGGGCTGCAAAGGAACAAGGTGAAGCTAATAGGCAAGCTGCCTACCAAACGGCCGTTCTGTCGAACCCCAATATAGTCACCCCGTATGGCACCCAGACAACAACGTGGGGGCCGCAAGGTCAAGGCGCTGCATTCCCGACTGATCCAGACGCTCCAGCACCCGATACGTCAAACATATTCAATGCTCAAGCCTATCTTGCAGCACGTCCTGACGCTGCCGCGCAGCAAGGTAATTGGGCGCCAGGCTATACCGCATACAACCATTATTTAGACGCTGGAGCCGCAGAAGGCGGATTTAACACCCCTGGTTTTGCCGCTGGAATGGTACAACCTGGCATGGGTGGATACGGCGGTGGATACGGTGGTGGATACGGCGGTTATGGCGGCAGCGGTGGCTATGGGAGTACCTCTGGATATGGTGGCACAGCCGGAATCCCGCAAGCCACGGTAGAGCAGACATTCTCGCCTACTGAGCAACAAAAGTTCGATCTCGGCCAAGGGTTAGATATTGGTCTGTTACAAACTGCTACTACAGGGCTTGACGACATTAATAGAATGCTCGGCACTTCATTCGATACGTCGGGAATGCAGGGTGTTGACCCAGTTACCAACCAGACCTCCAGCATTACGGGATACGGCCAAACTCCGATTGGCTCCAATTACGGTTCCGGTGGGGGTCAGGTAGGTATTCAGCCGTGGTTCCCTGGTGCTGGCGGCGGATTTAATCAAGGCGACGGTGGATATGACAGTGGCGGTATAAATCCAGGTGGCATGTATACCGGCGGTTCAGGTTCAGGGCGAATGAAAGGTTCCCAACCTCCTAGTGCTGGAGGTGGATACGGTAGTAACGACCCAATAATGGGCTTTGAGCCGTGGCTAATGAACCCCCCTCAAGGCGGTGCAGGCAGTCAAAAAGGCGCTCCACCCCCCAATCAGAACCTTGTTGGCGACAGAAGCGGACTGAATACCGCTGGATTAGGGCAGTACGGGAATATCGACCTTAACCAACTTGCTCAACAGGGCAACATAGACACTGGCGGAATGAGAGGTTTTGACCAACTATCTGCACAAGGATTGGGCGGATATGGTTCGATTGACCCCAACCAATTACCGCAACAGGGCAACATAGATACCAGCCAGTTGCAGCAAATGACCGGCATAGACCTGTCGCAATTAGCGGAACGAGGGAACATAGATACCTCTGGATTACGGGATTTCTCTGCCCTCAACAATCAAGAATTGCAGGGCGTTGCCGATATAAACCTCGGTCAATTATCTCCTCAAGGACAACTACGTAATCAGGGTTTGAGCGATTTCAGTAGATTGAATCAGGGTGGATTGCAGGGATTTCAGGAAATTGACGTAAATCAACTTTCGCCACAAGGTCAGTTGAATAATTATGGTATGGCCGGCGTAAACCAGGTCGATCCCAGCAGGTTACGTGATTATCAGATTGATCCCTCAGTAGGTGGATTGAATCAGATCACTGACGCAATGAAAGCAAGACAAGACCCATTGTTCGCCAAGCAACGCTCTGATATGGAAGCTGATCTGATTGCCAGAGGCTTTACACCGGGGACTGAAGGCTATAACGAGCGTATGGACGAGATCAACCGGCAGCAGAATGATTTTAACACCCAAGCTATTTTAGCCGGTGGTCAGGAACAAAGCCGTATCGCTGGACTTGAGAACGCCCGTAGATCACAAGGATTGACTGAGCAACAGGCTCAAACTGCGTCACAAATGGGTATGCGTGGGCAGGAATTCTCTGAACGTCAAGCGATAGGGCAGTTTGCTCAACAGCTTAGAGGGCAGGGGTTGAGTGAGCAACAAATTCAAACTCAGATTAATAACGCAATCCGTGGCCAGCAGTTCGGGGAACGAGCAACGATCACTGACGCTTATGCTGGTCAGAGAGGGCAGGAATTTGGCGAACAAGAATCTATGGCTCAGTTTGCCCAGCAATTACGCGCTCAAGGACTGAATGAACAGGAAGTTCAAGCCCAAATGGACATGGCGATTCGTGGTCAACAGTTTGGCGAAAGACAGGCTATTTCGGCAGACGCACAAGCGCAGAGAGCGCAGCAGTTTGGCGAAGAGACTACTCTGGCTCAATTCCAAGAGCAGTTAAGAGCCGCTGGATTGAACGAACAACAGGTTCAGGCCCAAGTCAATATGGCTATAAATCAGCAGCAGTTTGGTCAACAAGAAGCAATGGCTCAGTTCCAACAACAGTTGAGGTCTCAGGGGTTGAACGAGCAACAAGTTCAAGCGCAAATGCAGAATGCCGCAAGGCAGGGGCAGTTCGCTGAACGTGGCGCTATTACCACTGACGCACAGGCTCAACGTGGACAACAGTTCGGTGAGCAGGAATCCTTAGCCCAGTTCCAGCAACAGTTGAGAGCGCAGGGATTGAGCGAACAGCAGGTTCAGGCGCAAATGCAGAACGCTGTCCGTAGCCAGCAGTTTGGCGAGAGGGCGGAAGTTGCAAGTTATGACGCTGCCGAAGCACAGAGAATGTTCCAGAACATGACGAGTGAAGATCAGCGCGTGTTCCAGAATATGAGCCAAGAACAACAACGTCAGTTCATGAATAATCAGTCCTTCCAGCAGCAACAAGCGCAGGAACGTCAACGTCAGATACAGGAACAGGCATATCTCCGTAACTTACCGCTGAATGAATTGAATGCACTGAGAACCGGAAACCAAGCTCAACTACCGCAATTCCAGCAATACAGCGGCGCACAGGTAGCTCCACCACCGATATTCAACGCAGCACAGGCACAAGGTAATTATCAGGCCGACACCTATAACCCAAGTGATTTAATGGGCGGATTATTCCAGCTTGGTGGTGCTGGACTAGGTGCTTGGGGTACAGCGGCGGCGGGTGCAGCGGCGTCTGACGACAGGCTCAAGAAGAAGATCAAGACAATAGGCAAGCATGGCCCATTACAACTCGTATCATGGTTGTGGAACAAGAAAGCTGAAGCACTTGGTCTGGTCGGCAGTTCAACTGGCTTTATCGCACAGGAAGTCCAGAAATTCTATCCCCAGCATGTTGTGGTCATGGATAACGGATATCTCGGTATCAACTATCCTGAATTGTGGAGGGAGCTTAGATAATGGCTAATTACAACTACGTTCCTTCAGAACAGGTAAAGCTCCAGCAGAGGATGGCAGAGGAGCTAATGAACACACCCATGCGGCAGGGATTGCGCGGTGGACAGCCGACCGATTGGGGCAGGGGTTTAGCTCACATGCTGCGCCAGTGGCAGGGCGGTAAGCAGCTACGTGAAGCTAAGGAACAGGCAAAGTACAATGAGGAAGCCTTGGGTCGAGATTCCGAGGCTTACCAATCTGCCATTACTCAGGGGGATAGCCCCCTGTCACCTATGGCTGGAGTGGAACAGGCTCAGTTTGAAACTCGCCCATATCGAGATAAAATGTCTGAGTATAATGCCGGTCTTGCGAAGGACGAGAAGGCGGCAGCCGCCAAGTATAAGGAGCAATTACTGCGCTCGTCTAATAAGCGACAACCTACGCCTGAAGTAATTACGGTTACTTATCTCGATCCCGTTGATAGCGAGCAAAAGACTAGGCAAGAATTCTTGTGGCCAGGTGGTGAAATCACGCCATACGGGGTTATGCACCCGAAGTATTCTCCGCAAGGAGGTGGACAACCGCAACCGGAAACATATAAGCCGTCAGATCAACCGGCAAACCCACAGGCGCAAGCATTGCGACAGGTTCAGGATCAAACACCTAATGTTGGTCAGCAACCAAATCCGGTAGCTGCTGCGCTGAATAGCGTCCCGCAACAACCTGCGCCACAGCCGCCAAATCCGGCGCAAACTCAATACACTCCGACACCGCCTAGTGCCGAATTGCCTCCGTATAAAGACCAGAAACGGGCGGGAGTGATTAAAAAGCAAAAGGCTGCGAGTGAGAGGCTTACTGCAATAACTACGGATATGCTTAATAACTTCCTCGCTATTGAAGGCGAGGGCGCGAATGTAAACTATAAAAATACGCCAGTGAGGAACTTTGCCAATTTCATGAGAGCAGAGCTTCCAGTTTTTGACAAAATGGCGGGAACAAAGGTCAATAGGTTCCGTCAGCAAATAAACGCTAATAGGCCCACGCTGTTAAACTTCTTGCGTCAGGCTACAGAGCAAGGTGCTAGAGGACTTGATAGTAACAGGGAATTGGACTTTTACTTACAAGCTGCAACGGTGGATTCCGCAGATATTCACCCGAATGTGGCGGCATTGTACAAGCTGAATCGGCTTCTTGGTACTGGCGAGGAAATGGATATTCACCCGCAATGGCAGGAGTATTTAGATAGACTTGACGACGAGTTTAACAAGAAGCGTGACTTTGATACCAATAAAATGCAGGGGATAGCGGATAAATTAGGCTTGACGCTGAAGGAAGTGCGAGAGGAAATGGCTGAACGCAGAACGAATAGAATAAATGACGAGTTAAGTGAGTATGGGCAATAAGATACCAGACGCAATCCTTGACGACCTTTTAGACGGGGTTCCAGAGAAAGAGGATAAGCGCGAGGCAGGGTTTCAGTTCGGTGAAGCTGCCGACAATGCGTGGCCTAGCCTTATCAAGTATGGTGAGGAAATGTATAACGCCCTTGCCAACCCCAAGCAGACGTTAGAGGGGTTGCAGGGGGTTGCTTCTGGATATGCTCAAAAGGCTGCGGCAGGGGATAGTCCTTATGCCAGTTATTCAAATCCAGATAATGTCGCTTTAGCTGACGCTGTAACTAAAGATTACACTGACGCTTATGGCGGAATTACCAGCGGTGATTTTACTAAAACGCTTCAGACCTTAGAGGACGATCCATTCAGAGTGCTGAGTGACGTTTCTGGCGTTATTTCAGGTGGTGCTGGAGCGACAGGAAAGGCCTTGCAGCTTGCGTCAAAGGTTCCCTCAAAAACCTCTATTATCGGGAAAACGCTAAAAGGCGCTGGAAAGGCGGCTGACGTAGTTGCCGACGCCGGAACATATCTCGATCCTGTGAACAACGCGCTTAGAGTTCCAGGTGCAGTAGTGCCGACAGAGTTTTTGTACAAACATGCCTTGCTTAGTTCTGGCGGTGGGGCAGGATTAGACCCCACGCAGCTTAAAAGGGCGGCTAAAAAGGGGTTGGACGAGAAGGTGAGGCTTACCCACAATGAGAGTGGCATTGTTTCGCAAGGTACTCCTTTTGAGGGTGGGAATCAGAAATTGCGACGGCTTGCCGGTAAAAAGGTGAGAGAGCAGAAGGATATTGTTGCCGGTATGGACGATATACCCCTTGAGGAAATGTACACTAATGTTGACGATTTAGCGGCAAGGAAAGGCACGATAGCGGGTAGCACTGATCCGGTAAAAGATCAGGCGAGAGTTAATGAGCTTGCTGGTACGCATAGGGCCGCAGCATTAAGTGAATACCCAGAAGGGCAGATACCCGCAGAAGTAGTGCAGCAGGTTAAGCAGACGTTTGGCGACAAAGGATCGAATGTTTACAATGCCAGTGCGCTTAATCCAGAGCTAGGGGTTGACGCTAATGTTTATGCGGCTGTAGCGGATAGCTCAAGAAAGGCGTTATCAAAGCGATCCCCGTTAGCTGGTGAATTAGACAGCGTAAACAGAGAATTGACCGACTTGCGATATTTGCAGGAGGCGATTGACCCCGCAGAACTGTCCTCGACGAGAGGCGGTATTATCGGCGTTGATTTAGGCTCAAGAACATTGGCTAACGCTTTAGGCGCTGGTCAAGGTGGTAGCGCGGCTATAGGGGTTCTTGCCTCTAAATTGGGGCAGAATACGGCTGACGCCGCATTACTCGCCAAGATTTTAAGGGAGCCTAATCCTAAAGGTACTGTTGCTCGTAGCGGAACGGTTGCGAGTGGTAGAATAACTGAGGAAGCGGAAAAAAGACGCGCTTTGGACGAATTAGAACAACTCCTCTATGGAGGTAATCAATAATGATTACAGAAAATCCTCTATTGGGCGTTTTTTTAAGCATATTATGATACCGTTACATGCTAGAGAGACATGTATTGTAACGGAATCGGGAGGGTAGTTCAATCTCTAGGGACGGTTCAGGTACGTACACGCTTCCAGCCGGTAATCCTGTCGTAACAG
>Ga0209349_1000994_pt1 | contig 14234 bp, 12 predicted proteins | sample ETNvirnome_2_130_FD_184067 | JGI IMG/M metagenome (GOLD analysis project Ga0209349, IMG submission 184067) | Marine viral communities from the Pacific Ocean - ETNP_2_130 (SPAdes) (version 2) | ecosystem: Environmental > Aquatic > Marine > Oceanic | place: Pacific Ocean | collected 2013-06-22
ACTGAACTTGGTTTGTAAACTAACGACTTGAGCTGTCAGCTATCAGCTTTCAGCCGTCAGAGAAAATAGAGGCGCGGGTCAGACCGCGCTTTTTTGTTTTTTCGACGCTAAACATCCTACTTAAGTCGAAAGACTTTTATCGTCAAGCTTAATAAAGCTTCACTAGGATTCACTCTTATTTTTAAAGTTAAATAGCCTATTTACTTGCATTATATTACTTCTTTCTTATGATAACTTTAAAATTAATTGCAACTCTTTTTGTCTGTGTGTAAGTTGTAATGGTTAATATATTTAAAGTCACACTCGATTTTTCTAGTAATAAAAATACATTGTTACAGGAGTTACCGATTGTGCAATTTTGACATGCATAATAAAACTAGGAGTATTGTGTGATAGTTAAAGGATTTTATGCTGAAAAGGTTTTCGGCTATTTAGATTTTGATATCAAGTTTAATCAAGACGTGAGTTTTTTAGTCGGAGGTAATGGCTCCGGTAAAACAACCGCTTTAAAGCTAATGAATGCTTTAGTAAATCCAAATTTTAAAGAACTTATACAAATACCTTTCAGCTTTTGCTCATTGACTGTAATAGTAGAAAAGCAAGAAGTTGTTATCTCAGCAAAGACTGAAGAAGATAATATTTATCTAAGTATATCGGATTGTGATACTAGTATTGTATTACCCACATATTCCCGTTCAGAGGTAGATTACTACACTCGAAGAGAAGATAAGTTTGATGAATTAATTGAAGATATTAATCGCCGTAATATTGAACACCCTGTAGTAAAAACTATATCTAAACTAGATTCCCCTATTTTTCTTGGTCTAGATAGACGGAGAGAAAATTCAAATCTAAAGCAAGATTATTATCATGAGAGAGAAGTCTGGCTGCATCATAAAGTAGTTAAATCTGGTGGGACCAGGCGTTTCATTAAAGGCTCTATTGGTGCAAGTCTTATGGATACAGAAATGCTAGTTCAAAATTCATATAGACGAATCAGGGAATTAGAAAATAGGCAGTCCCATAAACTACGAGATAAGATACTATTATCTTCTTTTCAATTTTCTAAATTTGATCAGGATGATTTAACTCCAGACATTGATAAATGGAAAGAAAGAGAAGGGCTTCTGGCTCGAAAAAAGGAAATAAATGATGCTATTTCTAATATTGTAGGGAAAGACTCTTCGTTAAGTGATGAAGTAGATAAGTTTTTTAAAGGTATGACTCAGCTTTTCGAAGTTATGGAGCAAAATAAAGAAGGGTTTGCTATAGAGTGGCTCTTAAACAAAGCACAAATTGAAAGAATGGCTAGCATAGTTGATATAATAGATGAGCATAAATCTAAAATAGACAAATTATATAAACCTATTAATGATTTCTTAGATACAGTTAATGATTTCTATCAAGATTCTAATAAGCAGCTAATTGTCGATACTGTAGGTCAAATAATTGTGAAAAGGCCTGATGGAAATGAATGTACAATAGAGGGATTATCATCAGGCGAAAGACAGCTTTTAGTTATATTTGCTCATGCATTTTTTAATCGTCAATCAAACAAAAGAAATGTATTCATTATTGATGAACCAGAACTATCACTTCATTTAGGCTGGCAAGAAATGTTTGCTGAGACAATTTTCTCAATCAGCCCAAACTCACAATTTATCTTAGCTACACATTCACCTGAAATTGTAGCTGGAAATAAAAATAAAGCAGTGAAGTGTAGATAAGATGATTCCTGAAAGAAGCGTGCAGGCTAAATCTGCAAAGAGTGTTTTTTTTGAAGACATTAATGATATTGATATATATATTGAGGATACTGCTTTCGGTTACCCTAAATTATTCGCGGTTTTATTCTCTCGTCTACTAAATGAAAAATACAGAGTGGATAAAGTGTTTCCTTTAGGTGGGCGAGATGCTGTAGTGGAACAGCATACTGAACATGTAGGTGATAGACCCTCATTATATATTATCGATGGTGACTTGTTTTTATTAACTGGTGATGTTATCAGCAATCAAAAAGGCTTGTATAAGTTTCCTCATTATTGTGTTGAAAATATATTATGTGATCATAATGCATTGTTAACAATCATGGACGAGGAAGAGCCAGTTGAAAAGTTGGAAAATTTAGAACAGTTATTCAATTATCAAGGGTGGCTTTTAAAAAACGAAGATAAATTATTTTCGTTATTTGTTGAGTATGCAGTTTCTATGGCTTTAAACCCACAAGAGCAAACAGTAGCATTCAAAGTTAGTGATCTAGTTTCAAGCAATAAGGGTGAACTGGATAACGATAAGCTAGCAGTGAGGATCAATACTCTGAAACAAATTACTATTGAATCTACCAGTCTACAAGCTTATGAAGTGGCTAGAGATAAAATATTAACTAACTTTGAACTTTCAGGCTTAGAGAAACTTGATGTAATTTCAGGTAAGGACTATTTGTTTCCTTTGCTAAAAACACGAGCAAAATCGATAGTTAAGACAAAAATTTCCGATCTAAACTTTAAGTTAAGATTAGCAAAAAACTGTAATCTAAACAGCATTAGTCAAGCTATAGATTACATTGCATGCTAAGTAGGAAGTCTACTAGCTTTTGACCGGTCTCCGGTCACACATACAGATATATTTTTTAGTAAGGTGGTACAAGTTTTCTTGATTATAGACAAAGTACATACCTTACTCTTATTTGTTTAAAAAGTGATAAATCCGTCCGGTATTTACATTTCTCATCAGTACACAATTAACTTTTAAACTAACTTAAAGCCTACATTCATCCAATTTATGCTTTACTCATAAGGCCTAAAAAGGATTTGATGACTGCATGAATTACTTAAAAAACGTTATAACTAAATTTGTTTTCATGATGCAAAAGCGCCCAGGGTTAATGGCGGTGTTAGCGTTTTGCAGTGGTGTGGCAAGCTATGTATTTGTTGAGCGAAAAGAATCGTTTTCGCAACTTATCTCTATTTTGTTATTAGTCACTTGGTTGTGGTTGTTAATAGATAACTGGCTAAGAGATAAAGTAGAGGAGCGTTTTGGTGTGGCGGTGTCGCCCAACGTGATGCGCTTTGCGCTGCAAGTTGTGCAGCAAGAAAGCCTGTTTTTTGCTTTACCATTTTTCTTAGCGGTGACAACCTGGGATCATGGTCAGGCTGCGTTTACCGCCTTAATCATTCTTTGTGCGTTCGTTTCTGTTGTTGATCCCCTCTATTACAAAAAGCTCGCAAGGCACAGTGTCTGGTTTAGTGTGTTTCATAGCTTTTCTTTGTTTGTCGTGTTGTCGGTTACCTTACCTATTTTATTAAAACTAACGACCAGTCAAAGTTTTGAAATTGCGCTGATCACGGCTGTTATTTTAACAATTCCAAGTCTTGGCAATTTGATGCCGAATGCAAAATGGTGGCGTTTCCCGCTGTTGGTGCTATTGCTTTGCGCTTTAAGTGTCGGGCTTTGGCAATTACGTAGCTTTGTGCCGCCTGCGGCACTGCGTTTAACCGATATGAGCGTGTCGTATCAGCTTGATGAACAAGCCCGTAAACCAATAGAGCCTATCCAAAAGTTAACCGAGTATGATTTACATCAAAAAGGTCTATACAGCTTTAGCGCAGTTAAAGCCCCAAGAGGTTTAAATGAAAAAGTCTTCCATGTTTGGGTGCATAATCGTAAAGAAGTTGAACGCATAGCCCTGGATATTTCCGGCGGTCGTAAAGAAGGCTATAGAGCATGGAGCCACAAAACGAATTTCCCTGCAAATGCCGCAGGAAAGTGGGTCGTTAAAGTGGTTACCGAATCAGGGCAGCTGATAGGTCAGAGAAGGTTTGAGGTAACTGAAGTTTAGCTGTCAGCTTTCAGTTTTTAGCCGAAATGAGAGAGGGGCAATTTTGATTGAACGTTTATGAGGAACATGTTGCTATGAACCAATAACTTAATTATTGTAAATATTAAGTTTAAAATTTTTGGTAAGAGAAGCATGACTAGGTATTTTCAGTTTACTGTGCTGGTTACAGCAGTTTTATACACGACGTTTTTTTCTTACCGTATATTTGGCAATATATTTACTCTGAAGACATCTCTTACTTATTATCGGCTGCAGGAACAGGTGGAATTATCGATCCTCAAAGCTCGTTTCCATATATTTACTCAATGGTATATGTATTAAGTCTACTTGGTCTTTATTTATACAAAAAATTAGCAAAGTGGTTATTTTGTTCACTGACTGCCTTTAACTTTCTTGTTAGCCCTTACATTCTTGGGCTATATGTCACAATGTATTTTGATGCATCTATTGGTTATTTACTTACTCTTTGCGAAGGTGCATTGATTTTAATGCTCTTTAGTGATGATGTTATAAAAAAGCTTAAGTAAACAGTCTATTTTTGGTATTAGATCTCATATTATTTTTACTTATAGCATTAATAAGGGTTTTTCCCTTCACCTACCAGCACACTGAATATTCTTAAATCAAGCTCGAGTTGATGGTATTGCGGCTCCATGTGGCAACAGAGTTGATAAAACGCTTTGTTGTGGTCCTTTTCTTTAAAATGTGCAAGTTCGTGAACAACCAATGCTTTTAATAACGGCTCTGGTGCGCATAGTAAGTCGCTGTTAATGGCTAGGTCGTGCTTACGCGTTTTGCCTTGCATACGAAAAGTATGCGTACCTAACGCATTGGTGACCATATCGCCTTGTTTTTTAAACGCGGCACGACCAAAAGGCAGGGCGTTTTTAAGGTAACGTTTTTTAAGCTCGGTTGCATAATTGTATAAGGCTTTATCATTGGTGATGTTATGCGCGTCAGGGTATTTACCTTTTAAATACTGTGCGGCTTTGTCATTACTAAAAAGCTGTAATACTTGGTCAACGATATGGGGCGGGTAACCTTGAAAATAACGGCTGTAGTCTTTCATATGCACTCTGAAATTAAAATAAACTGCTTTGGCTGGCTTCTCGCTCACCTGTAAAAGGCGCGAGCACCGGGTGATTATAACCTAAATCTTGGCAAAATTGCCTCGCCAATAGTGGCGATTCGCGGTTATCGGCGGTATGGAAAAACACATACGGTGATTTACCTTCTTCAAGCCATTGTTTTATTTTTTTAAGCCAAGGTTGGTAATACGATTTGTATTCATGGTTAAGGCTTGCAATAACAAAGCGCAGCATCGGATTACTGCCCGTTGCTATAGCATGGACAGGTAAATAAGGCTTTTTCTTTTGCGCATCAATCAATGCATCTGTTTCTGCGGGCACTGCAAATAAAGCCCGTGTATCCATACTTATGCGATTAATGTTGTTTTCAATTAGTAGCTGATTAAGGCGAATTTCAGCATCACCTTTTTGAAAAAACGCGGGATGGCGTACTTCAACACCATAATTGAGGTGTTTGGGTAACTGGGCAATAAAATTAGTCAGCAGGGGCAGAGCATTAGGGCCAAAGGCACTTGGTAACTGCAACATAATTTGCCCAGTTTTGGCAAAAATAGGTTCAAACAGGGTCAGCCATGCATTTAGCTCATTGTTTATATTGGTGAGTTGTAATTCATGGCTAAAGCGTCGGTGAAATTTAAAGGTGAATTTAAAGTCGTTGGGTACAGCATCGCACCAGCGTAATAGTGATTCGTGACTTGGGTCAGCATAAAAGCTGGTATTGCCCTCAACCGAATTGAAGGTGTGCGCGTACTCGTTGAGCATGTCGACACTTTTGCAGTGACTAGAAAGTAAACTTCCTTTCCATGCGGTGCTAGACCACTGCGGACAACCTAAGTACAGCATTAAATCAACCAATAAATTTAAACTGCGCGTAGTGTAACAAAAGAAATGAATGCTCAGAAGTCAGTGCGTATATTTAGGCTTCTTGGCGCACTGCTGGCACTCGCATTTTGAGATGTTTTGGGTATAATGCTCAGCCTTAAATGATTACTTTGTATAGTGGCTTTTGCTCTCAAAATAGCGAACTCTTAAGAGCAGGCGGCTATAAGTCTTTAACTGACAGGAATACTATGCGCTCTATATATTGCGGACAGCTAAATAAATCTCACGTAGATCAAGAAGTTGAACTATGTGGTTGGATCAATAAACGCCGTGACCTTGGTGGACTTATTTTCGTCGATTTGCGTGACAGAGAAGGGCTCGTTCAAGTGGTTTTTGATCCTGAAGTAGAAGGATTAATGGACACTGCGAATAAACTACGCCAAGAGTTTTGTGTGCAGTTAAAAGGTGTTGTTCGCGCACGCCCTGAAAGCCAAGTAAATAAAGACATGGCAACAGGTGAAGTTGAAATTTTAGGCACAAGCTTAACTATCATCAACCGTTCAGAGCCATTACCTCTTGATTTTAATCAGCAAAACTCTGAAGAGCGCCGTTTAAAATACCGTTACCTAGATTTACGTCGTCTTGAAATGAGTGACCGTATTAAACTACGTGCAAAAGCGAGCAGCTTTGTGCGTCGTTTCTTAGATGACAATGGTTTCTTAGATATCGAAACACCCGTACTTACAAAAGCAACACCAGAAGGTGCGCGTGACTACTTAGTACCAAGCCGTGTGCACAAAGGCAGCTTTTATGCATTGCCTCAGTCGCCACAGTTATTTAAACAATTACTAATGATGTCGGGTTTTGACCGTTACTATCAAATTGTTAAATGTTTCCGTGACGAAGATTTACGTGCTGACCGTCAGCCAGAATTCACACAAATCGATTTAGAAACGTCATTCATGAGCTCTAATGAAGTTCGTGCGATGACAGAAAAAATGATCCGTGAAATGTGGCAATCACTGCTTGACGTTGATTTAGGTGACTTCCCTGTCATGCCTTACAGCGAAGCAATGCGTTTATACGGTTCAGATAAGCCAGATTTACGTAACCCAATGCAACTTGTTGATGTTGCTGACTTAGTCAAAGACGTTGAATTTAAAGTTTTCTCAGGCCCTGCAAACGACGAAAAAGGCCGTGTTGCCGTGTTAACTGTACCAGGCGGTGCAGAGCTTTCTCGCAAGCAGATTGACGACTACACGAAATTCATCGGTATTTATGGGGCGAAAGGCCTTGCATGGATGAAAGTTAACGACCGTGCTGCGGGCGTTGAGGGTGTACAATCACCAATCGCTAAATTCTTAAATGAAGACGTGATTAACCAATTACTTGAGCGTACTAATGCGCAATCGGGCGATATCATTCTATTTGGTGCAGACAAACGCAATGTGGTTAACGAAGCAATGGGTGCGCTTCGTCTTAAGATTGGTGTTGATTTAGGTATTACAAACCTTGATAGCTGGAAACCGCTATGGGTTGTTGACTTCCCAATGTTCGAAGAAGACGACGAAGGTACATTACATGCAGTTCACCACCCATTCACGGCTCCAAAAGAAATTTCGCCAGCAGAGCTTGAGGCAAACCCTGCCGCAGCAATCTCTGATGCATACGACATGGTATTGAATGGCTATGAAGTAGGTGGTGGCTCAGTACGTATTCACAACGCCGACATGCAAGAAACAGCGTTTAGAATTTTAGGTATTGACGCGCAAGAGCAACAAGACAAGTTTGGTTTCTTACTTGACGCACTTAAATACGGTACACCACCGCATGCAGGTCTTGCGTTTGGTCTTGACCGTTTAGTGATGTTGCTATGTGGCACTGATAACATTCGTGACGTAATCGCATTCCCTAAAACAACGCAAGCATCATGTTTATTAACAGATGCACCAAGCAAAGCTAATGCGGATTCGTTAACAGAGCTTGCGATTAATGTGGTTGCAAAAGACGCTGAGTAATTCTTAATAAACTGAATTATAAGCTTTAATGAAAGCCCTAAGGTGTACCCCTTAGGGCTTTTTTGTGTTTAAATTAATTTTTATATGGTGTATTTCAAGGAGTGGGTATGAATATAAGCGCCAGCTTTATTAGTTACTTAATGCTTATTTTAGTTCCGTTTTTTGCTGTAATGAGTTATTACCTCGGTAAACGTAAAACGACAACCCCTATCATTGTCGCTATTATCGGTGGTTTGTTAGGTTTAATGCCTTTATTTGGTCTGGTATTTATTGCTGTACTGGCGCTTAAAAAAGATATTGAGACGAGCGCGTGATCACAAGCCATTCGCTTTATTTTGAACACACCTTTGAAGTAAACCTAGCAGGGCAAACATTTTCGCATTGCGAATTTGAGCAATGCGAATTTATCGACTGTGACTTTAGCCACAGCCAGTTTGAAAACTGTCGGTTTATAGAATGCGAGTTTAAAAACTGTAATTTAGCGGCGCTTGGGCTCAAGTATACCTCACTTGAAGAGGTGAGCTTTAAAGCGTGTAAATTAAACAGTGTACGCTTTACAGATGTTGATTGGCCGCTGCTTGCCACCCGTGCCCCTGTGAGTTTTATTGGCTGTGAACTTAGCCATAGCAGCTTTTTTGAACTCAGTTTAAAGGCCTTAAAAATGCGCAGCTGTTTTGCTAAAGATGTTGATTTTAGGCATGCGGATTTATCATCTGCTGATTTTACTGATACTGATTTTCGTGACAGCGTGTTTCAACAAACCAACCTCAGTAAAGCTAATTTTATTGGTGCCAGCCATTTTGCTATTGATATAACCGCTAATAATATAAGTAAAGCTAAATTCGAGCGTTATGCAGCTTTGGACTTACTCGCCGGGCTCGATATAGAGCTGGTGGATTAAGTACCATTACTAATAGGATTAAGGAAAGTCATGAATTTAAGTCCCACCTCCTTGGAAGGAAAATTTATTAAATTAGTGCCATTAACACCAGCGCATCGTGATGCACTTGTAAATGCAGCCGCAGATGGCGAGTTGTGGAAATTATGGTTTACCTCTGTGCCCAATGAAGAGCGTGTTGATGATTATTTAACCATGGCATTTGAGCAACAAGCTCAGGGCCGAGCATTACCATTTGCAGTTATAGACCAGCAAAGTGGCGAGGTTATCGGCTCAAGCCGTTTTTGTAATATTGATACTAAAAACCGCCGTTTAGAAATTGGTTATACTTGGTATGCCAAGCGCTTTCAGCGCACAGCCGTCAATACCGAATGCAAAAAGTTACTGCTTAGTTATGCTTTTGAAACCCTGCATGTGATTGCTGTAGAGTTTCGTACTCATTGGCACAATTTGGCATCACGCAATGCTATTGCACGCTTAGGGGCTAAACAAGACGGTGTACTTCGAAACCACCAAGTAATGGCCGATGGGCATGTGCGTGACACGGTGGTGTTTTCAATTATTGATGGCGAATGGCCGATGGTTAAACGCAGTTTAGAATATAAATTAGAGCAGTAGAAAGTGTTGACTCTAAGAAAAATAACTTTGTTATTAGCGTTTACGCTTTTTGGACAGCGAGCCATTGCTACTGAAACTGAGGTTTTGTTTGATACCCAACGATCGCGCCATATTTCAGTGACGATAACGCCTACCGATAGTAAATGCACCGCGCAGAAAAAGTGCCCCGTTGTTTTTATTGGCGCAGGTTACGGTATGGCGCATACAGATTATCAATTTGCGCAGCAGGTTTTTCATCAGCATGGCTATTTAACGGTTGAAGTTGCGCATGAATTAAACGGTGACCCAAGTTTAAATCCTGAGCCGCCTTACATGACGACACGGATGGAAAATTGGCATCGCGGTGTAGAAACGCTGGTGTTTTTAGTGAATGAACTTAAAGGGCGTTATCCTGCGTATGATTTTAACCAGTTAACCTTGTTTGGGCATTCAAATGGCGGCGATATTGCAGCCTTGTATGCCGCTATTTACCCAGCGAAAGTGAGTAAAGTGATCACCCTTGATCATCGTCGTATGCTGATACCACGTAATAAAAACATTGCTGTGCTTACGCTACGCGGCAGTGACTACCCTGCAGATGACAACGTATTGCTCACACAGCAAGAGTTGGCTTTATACCCTGTTACACAAGTAACAATGGCAGGTTCTCGCCATAATGATATGTATGATGGTGGTCCAAAAGTACTGGTCGAGCGTATGCGCAAAGAGCTCGATGCGTTTTTATCACGCTATTAATTTTTTTTGATATTCAGTTAAAACTGGGCATCAATATCGCTGCGGAAATTAAAATAGCCCATCTCAACGAGGTTGTTATACACACCTTCTATATTTAGTGGCAGCCATTGTTGATACATTTTTAAATGGCTGTATTTCTCTAAAGTAATTTCTTTTTGTAAGGTTGTGAGTTTTTTGCCCGCTAACATGCCATCGCGAACGGCTGCATGTAAGTCTTCAATATAGTGTAAGTACGACACCACATCATCGCGGTTGCCAGTATCAGCGTGCCCACCTATAAACACAGCAAAAGGTGGCTCATTAAGAATGGCCTTTGTGGAAGAGAGCATTCCGTTAATATCGTACCCTATGAGGTTTTTATAAGGCATGCGGCCAAGTACAATCCAATCAACAACGTAAAGTACATTAGCTGGCATAAAACGCATACTGACATTACCTCGGCCATTATTTGGCCCGTAGTAATTAAGAAGCACGTAACTATCACCTAATTCGATTTTGAGTGTATCGGTAAATGTAAGATCAGGTAGGGCTGTAGGCACTTTATTTAATTTAAGGTCATCAGCTGCAAACTGGTGAGCAACGACCGTGGTGTTTTTATCAATGAGTTCATTACCGCCCATGGCATGGTCAACATGGCTATGGCTGTACACCATGTATTTAATGTCGGCGTTAAACGTTTTCCTTATATAACTTTTTAAATATTGTGCGGCATCACTATTGAGTGGGTCAGTCACTAATGCAACCTTATCAACGATCATAAAGGCGCTGTGGTAATGGCCGGCACTAAAGCGGTATATATTGTCTTTAATATTTTCAACCTTATAGCTTGTCTGTTCTACTGCAAAGGTATATTGACCGAGTAGCATTAGTAAGCTGAAAAGTACAAGGTGAAGCCTGGCGAACATAAACAATCCTTTTACGTTGAAACGTATCTAAATAAGCACATTAAAGTGCGTTCTAGCGTGTGTATTATAGTCGATAAAGTTTAGTTGATCTGTGTCAAATTTCAGGAACTCAGCCTGTAGGGGAGGACATAAGTCCTTATATTTTTAACTGCGTTTCTCTATCCTCGCGAAGCGCTATAATGAAGAAATGCTATGCTTAGCACAGACTTCTAGAACCTTATTCACTGGAAAAGACAATGCAACATTTACCTACCGTTGATTATAAAGCGAGCGATGCGGCCGCTCAATTTGTTGAGTCACTAAGAAACACAGGTTTCGGTGTATTAAAAAATCACCCAATTCCTCAGTCATTAGTTGAATCAATCTATAAAAATTGGCAAGAATTCTTTAATTCTGAGCAAAAGCATGCGTTTTTATTCTCAAAAGAAACACAAGATGGTTATTTCCCGCCGTCTGTGTCTGAAGTTGCAAAAGGCTTTACCGTAAAAGATATTAAAGAGTACTACCACGTTTATCCTAAAGGCCGAGTGCCCGCACAATTAGAAGAAGAAATTCGTGAGTACTATCGCTTAGCCAATGAGTTTGCAGCCACACTTTTAAGCTGGGTTCAAGCTGAAGCACCAGAAGACGTGCGTGCTAAGTTTTCTATCGATCTTAAAGATATGATTGCAGACTCTGAGCAAACACTTCTACGTATTTTACATTACCCCCCCATGACGGGTGATGAAGAGCCGGGTGCGATTCGCGCCGCTGCACATGGCGATATTAACTTATTAACGGTTTTACCAGCAGCGAACGAACCAGGTTTGCAAGTACAAACAACAGATGGCGGTTGGTTAGATGTTCCGTGTGATTTTGGTAACCTGATCATCAATATTGGTGACATGTTACAAGAAGCGTCAGGTGGTTACTTCCCATCGACTATTCACCGTGTGATCAACCCAACGGGTAAAGCGTCAACGAAATCACGCATTTCGTTACCGTTATTCCTTCACCCGCGTCCAGATGTTGTATTGTCTGAGCGCTATACTGCCGATAGTTATTTACAAGAACGTTTACGTGAGCTAGGCGTTAAGTAAAAGCAAACGACTAGAAAGAAGCGGCTCAGGCCGCTTTTTTCGTCTTTAATACACATACCAATAAATCGCCGTTATAAAATAATTCCATGCATTATTGGCTATCATAGGTATAATGCGCGCACTTCGGCAATTCAGCTGACTTTTTGAATTTGAGAGACACTATGAGTTTTGATGGCTTAGGATTATCACAGTCTTTAGTTAATGCAGTTTTAGAAAAAGGCTATGAAACACCTACGCCTATTCAAACACAAGCGATCCCTGCGATTATAGCGGGTAGAGACGTGATGGCCGCGGCGCAAACCGGTACAGGCAAAACAGCAGGTTTTACTTTACCGTTAATCGAGCGTTTAGCCAAAGGCAAAAAGGCAAGTGGAAATCGCGTGCGCGCGCTTGTGCTTGCACCTACACGTGAGCTTGCATTACAAGTGAGCGAAAACGTAGAGGAATATGCTAAGCATTCTAATATTAGTTCGTTTGTGGTGTATGGTGGCGTTAAAATTAACCCGCAAATGATGCGCCTTCGTAAAGGTGTTGATATTTTAGTTGCAACACCGGGACGCTTACTGGATTTACATAATCAGAATGCGCTCCAGTTTGATACCTTAGAAGTGTTAGTGCTTGATGAAGCCGACCGTATGCTTGATATGGGCTTTATTCACGATATTAAACGTATCATTGCGAAGTTACCTACTCAGCGTCAAAATTTGATGTTTTCAGCGACGTTCTCTGATGAAATACGTGCCTTAGCAAAGGGACTTATTAACGACCCAGTCGAGATTTCTGTAGCAGCTAAAAACACCACCGCAAAAACCGTGTCACAATCGGTTTACGCGGTTGATAAGTCAAGAAAAACAGCCCTATTGAGCCATTTGATTCGTACCAACAATTGGCAACAGGTATTAGTTTTTAGCCGTACCAAACACGGTGCTAACCGTTTGGTTAAACAGTTAGAGCGTGATGACATTGTGGGCGCGGCTATTCATGGTAATAAATCGCAAGGTGCGCGTGTTAAAGCGCTTGAAGGTTTTAAAAATGGCGAAGTACGTGTATTAGTTGCCACAGATATCGTAGCCCGAGGGCTTGATATTGTTGAGCTGCCACACGTTATCAATTACGACTTGCCGAATGTGTACGAAGATTATGTACACCGTATTGGTCGAACTGGTCGTGCAGGTGCTTCTGGGCATGCTATTTCGTTTGTGACAGCCGAGGATGCCATTGATCTATACGGTATTGAACGTTTTATTGGTGAATTGATCCCGCGCGCGACTGAAGCGGGGTTTGAACCAAGCAATCCCGTGCCTGAAAGAGAGCTTGATGCACGCCCAATTAAACCTAAAAAGCCGAAAAAAGCCAAACAGCCGTTTTCTAAGCCGAAGTCGGATAGTAAAAAACCAAATAGCAATGGCAGTGGCATAGGTCCACGCCGTGGTGGTTCGGGAAAAAAATCTAATGCCACTAAAGGAAGTGACGAGCAAACACAAAGCCCATGGGCTAAGCGTCAGTCTGTAGGGGGGAATGCTCAACGCAAACGTCGCCCTAAAAACGGTGGCTCAAATAACAGCTAATTTATCGGTTGATTAATAAAAAGCGCGCCTATTTTGGCGCGTTTTTTTATGGGTCTGCAAAGTCACACTGCTTTGAGGTAATTAACCGCTAAGCCAATGAATAAAGTCATGCTGACACTGAGTAAGGTACCGAGCATAACGTATTCAGTCAGTTTTTTATCTTTACTGGCACTTAAATCACCAAAGCGGAATACGGATTTTGCTGCAAGTAAAAAGCCAACGCCTGCAAATTGGTCCAGTAAGATAAATGTTAGCATTAATACGCGCTCAAGCATGCCAATACTTTGTCCTGCGGCTGGTAAACTGCCAGTGGCGCTAAAGCCAGATGTGATGCGCTCTAACATCATGCGAATAAACACCGCTGTTGGATTTAAAACCAATAAATAGCCACACAGCACCCATAATGTTGCCGGTTGCATCAACCATTCCCAGCTATGTGTAAAAAACTCATCGTTGTCGCTTAACCATATAGCCAGTAATAACAAGATAACTAAATGTGCAAGTTGGTCGACAATAAAAGGAACCACGCCTTTACTTGAGTAAGATTTAGCAAGGTCGATTACATAGTGTGTAACCATAATTACTGCCGTGGCGATAACGACGCTTGAAAGTGCTTGCCAACCATAATTAAACTCCCAAAGTAATAGCACCAAAAATGAGCTAAC
>Ga0209349_1001003_pt1 | contig 14174 bp, 29 predicted proteins | sample ETNvirnome_2_130_FD_184067 | JGI IMG/M metagenome (GOLD analysis project Ga0209349, IMG submission 184067) | Marine viral communities from the Pacific Ocean - ETNP_2_130 (SPAdes) (version 2) | ecosystem: Environmental > Aquatic > Marine > Oceanic | place: Pacific Ocean | collected 2013-06-22
GGACCATCGATTGCCACCACAAAACCGCCACAGAGATGATCGATTCCGCACGGGACTATCTTGATGACCACATCGGGGAACGTGCGGAAGATCCGGGATATTTCGAAAATGAATGACGCACGTAAAGAGAAGACGATTCGAAGTAGACTCAAAATTTTGTTTGAATTGGGGGACGCGTCGATTGCCCACAAGGATTGGACGCTGGAAAAGGACGAATTATTTAGAATTTACGATTGGGTTTGGCAACTACCATCATCATTTTTTGACGAAGAAAGAAAGGATCTATCATGATCGACTACAAAATTTCCGAAGGTACTGTTATCCACGCTACGCTCCGGAATCAAGATCTCATTCCCGCATTTTTGACGGAATTGAGATGCCACAATGTTGAGATTGCAGAAAGAATCGAGAAGGATATTCCAACATTCCCCAGAGATTGGTGGAATTCGGAAGATGCGTCCTACGTTTTGGAGGAATTATTCGACGAACTGAACAGCATTGCTCCGGACGGGATGTACTTTGGTGCAACCGAAGGGGACGGTTCAGATTTCGGATTCTGGACATATTCCGAAGACGATTGCTAGGATTCGCACGGTCCCCCCTTCACGGTTGAGGGGGGGAACGTATGGTTCCTATCATCATCATTGCAAAGAAAGAAAGGTACACACGATGAAACTAATAAAAGCATTTTTGACGGAGAGAGAGGCTATGGAATATATTCGAAAAAACCATAAGCACGATGACGTAATTGTTTGGCATGACATTTTTTCGGGGAAGTTCGAAGTTCAGGATATGGGATAGTAGATAGGACTTGCACGGTCCCCCCTTCACGGTTGAGGGGGGGAACGTATGGTTCCTATCATCATCAAAGAAAGAAAGGCTACATCATGAATCGATTCTTGAATTACGAACCGTGCGACGACTACCCCAATCCCGTCCAGATATCAGGATATAAGGGGGTAGCATGTTGGATTGTGGGAGATCAGACAGAGCCGGATCAGGATACGGAATGGACGGGAATCGAGACGAAAACGGGACGATTGGTAGCCAGGATGGTAGGGGATGACCATCTGTTTATCTGTGATCCTGAAGATATCTCGACTCTGGACGATTCGGATTTTTGCCTAGGATGTGGGCAAATCGGATGCGGTTGGTGCTAATCAATTTACGCGTGAGGATCGAAAGATCAACAAAGAAAGAAAGGTACACACGATGATCTATACCATCATGGGAAAATACCAGAATGAGGCGACTGAAGAGATCGACGAATTTGCCAATCGGGAAGATGCCAAAAAAATGCTTTCGGAATACTACATGGCATTCGGAGGCGGTTGGCGATTGTGGATAAAAAGAAAGGCTAAATCATGAAAAGAATAGAAATAGAAAACGATTTCCATAACACGGTTGCAACCATCATCCCGAAAAAAATCGTGGAGATGGGAGCATTCGATTGGGATGGATTCATCCCCGTCATCCACCTAACAAAATCGCAAAAATCACGGGCCTGGCGTGCGTTATGCGGAATTGAGGAATGCGGATGTTCGAGTCGGGAAACTGCCGGAATGCGAACATCGAAAAGGGTCATGATTTGTGAAACGGATTTTTCCGAATGATACCATCAGAATCCATCATTGTGATCTCTACCATCATCGAAATTTCCATCATCATCATCATCGGAATCGTCTCTCTCGTTCAAATGATCGACCTACCATCCGGAAAACGATCACGATTTGAACGAGAGGCGAGTCCTAAGTCCAAAAAAAGGAACTAATCACATGAAAACCATAACCATTCACACTTTTTCCGAATGCTGTACGCGTGGGGGAGAAATTTGCGTTTCTCCCGATGGAAAAAAGGGCGATTTAAATGAACATATCGGGTCCAGAGAAGACCTTATGGTCAAATGTCTTCTCAACCTATATTTCCGAATCGGATTGAATTCGTTCAGCATGCGAGAATCGAGAAATGTACTTAATGAAATCGTTTCTCAAACGTCAACACGATGGAACGATATCGAAAATCTGACCATTGCGGAGATCATTTCTGAACTAATGGATAACGATGGGCAGAATTGCGAAATTCCGAATCTCTCGATAGATCCGTCCGTTGATGGATTTTCTGATCTTTTGGATAAATGTGCGAAGTTCGTCGTCAACAATTCCCAAACCCGGAAATGGGTTTTTCGGGATGGTTCTGCTATTTCTGCGTGCGGGGTATGGGATTTGGCATTCCCCGGTTGCGATTGTTGGAACGAAGGTCCAGAGTCGGAATGTAATAATAACCATGATCTCTATATATTTTAGTCAATCGAAAGGGCATAACATGAGCAGATTAAAAGACTACTTTGACCGTGACCGGGAACGTAATGTTAAACATCATTGCAGAAACTTGAATCTCCCCCCCCTTCAAACAGTTCCATCCCTACCCACGAACGAAGGGGTAGACGCTATCATCAAGCGGTTGATCGAAACGGAATTGATTTACGAACAATCTCACATTGTTGAGTTCATCCTTTTTCAAGGATCGGATTATCCTTTTGGTCCCGATAATCTCCGAAATTTCTACAAACACGTTTGTAAATGTGCATCGGAAAAGTTTCAGCATTTTAGCGATCCAGAAACATCGGAAGAAGCATGGACTTGCGTCGATTGTGGGAGGGTCTACATGGACGAATGTATCCTTGAAACGACTAGAACCGTTTATGAATGGTGGCTAGTAACCGAATTTCTCGCCAGGGAACTCGATGAATTGGGGGAAGTCGTTCTAATGGGTGGAACATCATCGTGCTTCTGGGGACGTACATCGCATGACGATTATCCCGAAGATGATGAGGTTTTTCGGGAGATCGCTATCAAATACAATTCGCCAGGGAAATGGGAATAAAATGAGGATATGCCAAAGTCTTGAAATTGAGCAGACCATCGAACTCGACGGGGGTATGACGAGTAGCGTTTTTCCCAAACTGGAAAAATTGCTAAACGATTCCGAATATTGGAAGAGTCTCGAATACATTGGCAAACGTCGAGATCAAGATCCGTACAAATCCATCATCGACTTCGTTCTTTGCGAAGTCATGCCACAGTACAAGGATCCTTGTCTACGATTTTACCATCATGATGGGCCGGCTATACGCGAGCTCGAATCCGATGAGGATATCCGGAAGATCGAAGCGATCCTTTTGGTCTTTGTCTCGATTGCCTATCACTATTTTTGCGAAGACCGTGAAATTTCCTGGTCTCGAGCAGTTCTCGAGACAACCAAGCTGCTCGAAAACTTATAGGAAAATGTTTGAAAAATGATTTGTAAGACCTGACCAAATTTCGTAGAATCCTGGAACTCAACCAAACAGTTTTGAAACGAAAGGAAGAAAGATGCAGCAAAATGAAGTTCGATATCTCGTTAATGAGATCAATTCAAAAATTGGTAGCATGAAGTTTTTGGGTGCGATTGTTACGCAAGAGGCAAATCATGATCTTCATGAGTTTTGGCCTACGCTCGTTTTCAAGGATCAAACCGGAGAAATGATGTTTTCCACCATCATGCAAGATCCGGAGGGGAACGGTCCTGGGTGGATGGACATTTATCCATGCCGAAGCGAATTAGGTGGACTTTCATCGCTCACCGAAACCGATATTGCTCGTCTGATTAAATCCACATAGAAAAATCTCCGCGTCGAAAAACAAGAAAGAAAAAGAAAGAAAGGAAAAAGAAAGATGAAACTGAACAGCAAAAACGTCCGAGACCTATCCAAGGAAATTACAGAAGCATTAGAGGAACTCGGATCAAAGCATGATCTCGTTCTGAAAATCAACGGAGGTTCGTTCGATTTCTCCGGAGCGTTCGCAACTCTGAAGCTCGAAGTTTCGACCATTTCTTCCGATGGAGAAGTGAAGACCAAGGAAGCGGTTGCGTGGGAAAAACGCTGCCACCTCTACGGATTCAACCCCGGACAATTAGGGCAGAAATTCAGAACATGGAACGGGGAATATACAATTTGTGGCCTCAACCCCCGAGCACGTAAGTACCCGGTTCTCGCTAAAGATTCGAAAGGTCGAGTCTATAAATTGTCTGCGTCTGCCGTCTTGAATAGCCTCCAAAAAGCAGAGGAAGTGTGATGCTGATCCCATTCGAATACTTTCATGTTGGACCGGGAAAAGCAGAGTATGTCGCTGGTTGGGGAATATGGTCAACCCAAGCCGAGGATGCGATTGTTTACGATGGATTCTCATCAGAGGCTCAAGCACAAGCCGGGGTCGAGGTTTTGGAGAGTGCTCCATACTTCAATCGAGACGACGATCTGAGTGCTCTCAATTACCTCCATTGGCCCCAAGAGATCGATGAAACAGATCGACCCGACTTTCGAGATGTATTCGGGCATGACTGGCAATGCATCAAGTGTCCGGAAAATTGCGAAACTTGCGGAACGGAGGAGAAATGAGCGTATTAGGAAGCGGAAAATTTTCGGTGGCACAAATCCTGGACGGATGCAAATTCGTTCGATATCACTATGACGCATCCCAATCGGACGCAAGTCGCAACGGTCTTAAGGATCTACTGTTTTGTTGGAACGGTCGAAAGAAAATCTCAATCATAAACGTCTCGCAAGAGAAGGAGGTTGATTGCATCAAACTCTCATCGTTTTATTGGCCCGACTTTTCCGACCCTACGAAACGAGTTGACGAGATTATTGACGCATACATCCACGAAAAACCCGAACTCACTAGGGAGGCGAAGTAACATGAACAACATACAACCCGGCCCCGGATCTATCATCAGAGCAACCATGAGATCTCAAGATCTCATTCCCGAGTTTCTGAAAACCATACATAGGTTGGACAAAATGAAAGCGGAAGAAATCGCACATTGTTCCAGTATCCCAATGGACCGATTTGAGCAGTATATCGACCCCAACGGTTTGGGTTTAACTAATCAAGATGAAAAGCAATGGTGGAACTCAGAGGAAGCGTCTTGGGTACTAGGGGAACTCTTTGATGCTCTGAATGAACATGCACCCGAAGGTTGCTATTTTGGATCTCACGAAGGAGACGCTTCTAACTTCGGATTTTGGCATTCCGAAGAGATTCAATCCTGCGAAAACGAACTAAAAGACGTTAGAACCCGTGTACGTAATGATCTGACAAGCAAGATCCTATCCGACCTGGAAGATCGAAGAACATCCAAAAAGCACCAGGGGGGGAACCCCCAGAGAGGCGAAGTAACATGAGAAAAACGTCATTGCTCGACCAAGCGATTCTCCTCAAAAATCCTCGTGCTGCTATTGCAGTAAGCGATAGACTCCGAAGGATCGGACTCAACTATTACGATCAATTTGATTACTTGAAATCTAAATACCCAGATCTCACGTTGCCCGAATGGGATGCACTTCTGCATGAGGGAGAAAAAGATAGCGAACTCATGAACTACGACATTTTTAAGAGGAGTGAGTAAATGAATACTCAAAAACCTCCGGTCCTTTACGAGTGGCAAGGGACTCCAGCTATCGAGTTTACAGACCTGTCCTTCGGAGATCCAATCCAGATGACCTTTGGATTGCTTGACGGAGAGCATTGCATTGCAATTTTCCTAGAAGACAATCCGAAGGCGACGATGGAAAACGGAACACGCGTCGCGTTCATTTCGAAAAAAGTTCTCGAACTGGCACTCGAACAATTAAACGGAGGCATCAAAGATGAATCCTGAAACTCCTGACTCATACCTTAGAAAAATCATATCAGAAGTTTTTTGTGATGACGCTATGACTGAACTCCTTCCTACGATGGATTTCGGTTTTTATGCCGAAGGAGGATGCAGAAAATTCGAACAAGTTCTCGAGCATACAAAACTACAATTTGAATGCTATCAAGACGACTACCCCGAAAAGTGCCAAATCCTCGAAATCACATGCGGGTGCGGAGATGTGACCTATACAACTCTCCCCCCCTACGGATGGGAAATCGTCAAATCTGTTTCGGAAATCCTGTGGAGAGATATTCAAGATCTCTGGGAAGAAGCGGAACAGAGCGTAAAAGACGCTGACGAGATCGCAGATACGAAAGCGTGGATTGATCGAAACCTGGTGAGAGAGCAGAACTATGCTCGGAGGGGGTTCGCATGACAACCGAAAATAACCAGACCGTTTCCAGCAACGCTACTCGTAGCGAAAAGGTCTTTCAAACCCATTCCGCAAAAATGCAAGAACGAGCAAACAAAAACCCGGACATTATCTTCTGGAAAGCGTACGAACTGGATAGCGATTCTTATCTCTCCCACTGTGGAAAGTGGCAGATTACTCCTCCTGACGGATACACCAATGGACCGGACGGGGAGCGATACACACTCTTCTATCGTTGTGAGCGAGTTAGTAACTACATCCAATCCTGTCCGATTGGGTTCAGTCACTTGAAAGCAGCAAAAGAATACGCTGAAAGAAAAACAACCGAGATCTATTCGTTCATTAACTCCGAAATTCTGAGAAACAGGGTAGAAGCGGAAAAGGGAAAGCAGCAAATGAACCGAGCAATTAAGTCAACGAACGATCAATGGAGGAAATACGTTGAGGAAATGCTGAGTTCCATTCGAAAGATCTCCACAGACGTTGAGAACGCAAAGGAGATCCTTCGCCTTTTCGCAAAATCAGGATCAACCTGGATGGGTCATAGTTCAATCGAACTTATTAAGTCAATAAAAGAAAGGCTCGAACTGGTTTGTTTGCAAGCAGAAGAAGAGTTCAAAAGCGGAGAAGCACCAAAAATAAGAAAGGACGAATCATGAGAGAGAAAGAAATGTATAACCAAGCCTGGAGAGTGAGGCTCGAATTCATCGTTCCCGACTCCGAAAACGATCCCTCGCTATGGGATTTCGAATCGTTGATCGAAATGATTAGAGAAAATCCGAATCTCCTTGTTCAAGTTCAGTCGGATCGGCTTGTACCTGCCGACAAGGAAGGATCGGCATGAGCGATTTCAAAAGGAAATTTATTAGTCCAGGCTTGCCAGATCCGGAGAATATTCCCTCCCCCTTCCCCAAAGACCCCGGATTCAAAATCGACTGTCCTGCGTGTGGTCAATCCAATTCTGAGGGACCGAACAAAATAGGTCCACCCAGGACGGAGTGTAAGTTTTGCGGTCAGATCCTCCGAGACACTTGCTGTGAGTGCGGAGGATTGGGGGGAGTCCCAAACCCAGACGCATGTGGGGGTGGAACCGCAAGCCGGGGGAGCGATCTGATGAGGTGCTACCACTGTGGGGGTAATGGCATGAGCAATCGTGATTGCTGCACCGGATTTACACCAGAACTAAAAGGAGAAAATCGATGAATGCTTCAACGTCAACCGTATCAATTACCAGCGACATGAAACCGTCCTTGCTCGATAGCAATGCGTGTTTCGATGTTCAGAGGTTGCCCGTCTACTACCAATCCACGGAGGGGATGTTCGAGATTGAAAACCGAGATGCAGTTGTCCGAACCGATAACGGTCAATGGTTATCCTTTATTTCAGATGAGTATTCTCTCGTCCCGCATAAAGACTCCCTTTCGGTCATCGAGAATGCAATGAACGCTCTCGGAGTGAAATTCGAGGGTGCAGCATACACCTATCGGGGAGGAGCGAAGTTTCGGGCTATATATGTGGTCGATGAGTCGTGTGAAGTTTTGCACGGGGATCACATGAAACCCGTGATTCAAGTCGCTGGATCTTATGACGCGACCAGCAGAGAGAGGATCTTGCTCGGTGGATTCAGAACTGTCTGCCTCAACCTGAACGTATCCGGAGGATCGAACTGGGGTGGATTCTCAGCGGTTCACCGGGGAAACCTCGAGGAAGCGGTTTCGAATTCGAAAGAACATATCGAGAGCATGATCGAATCGTTTCCCGAAAAGATTAAAACCTTTTCTCGATGGAGCGAAACTGCGTTTTCGGAATCGGATCATACTGAGGTATACGAGAAGCTCATCACAACCCCAGGGATGAAAAAACATGCTGCCATCATTGCCGAGGGATGGTCGCCGGATTCGTCGGTGTGGGACGCTTACAATGTCGCCACTGAATACGCAACCCATCAAACGAGATCGGCAGTTACAGCTTGGAAAGTTTCGGAAAAGATAAACAAACAGTTCTTCGGTCGCTTCAACAACTAAAGAAAGGAAGACACATGAATACAGATACAGAAATTACTCACGATGCAATCCTCACATCCGAATCGGTGGAGGCAATTTTCTCCGCTCTTGTAACTGCCCAAGGAAGCATCTCGGATGTTCCTATGAAAGGATCGAACTCTCACTTTCGAAGCAAGTACGCTACCCTTGAGGATGTTCTAAAAGTTTGCCGACCGATCCTTACGAAAAACGGTCTCGGCATTGTCACCGGACCCAGTTCAGAGAACGGAACATTCGGGGCATCCGTCAGGCTCATTCATAAATCTGGTCAGTGGATTCAGGTCGGGGGATCTGCAAAGGCAACCCGTGGAGGTGCTCAAGAACTCGGCAGCATTCTCACCTATCTTCGGAGGTATACCGTTTGCTCTCTTTTGAACATAGCCGGGGATAGCGATGACGATGCGGAAGCAGCGGAAGGTCGAGGTAGAAAGAAAACCCCGAAACCCGCTCCACCAACCCATTCGGTGAGTGATGAGGAATATGCTCAGATGGGAAATGTTTTGGCCGAGGCTATGGGCGCACCTCCCGAAGAGGTTGATGAGGAGCGTCTTGCTCTGAGGGATCATTATTCCGGAGCACTCGACACGGAGTTTATTCGTCCGGATGGAAAGAAGATCACCGAAAAGCAGAGAAAACGTATGTATGCGATCACGAAGGAGTGTGAGGCTAAGGGAGGATTAACCTTCGATCTCGTAAAAACTCACCTTCAATCCGCTTACGGTCTTGAGACCAGCAAAGACGTTACGATGAATATTTACGATGAACTCATCGAATGGATTCAAAACTGTGCAGGTCAGCAATGAGAGAGGAGGAACTCTATGGTTTGGCTTTATGTGCCGGGGTTGGTGGTCTCGAAATGGGAATCCGAATCGCCAATCCCAAATTTAGAACAGTCGCTTACGTGGAGAGGGAAGCCTTTCCCGCGTCGATCTTGGCAAAACGTATGGAAGAAGGACTATTGGATCCAGGTCCTATTTGGTCTGACCTCGAGACCTTCGATCCTGAACCCTGGCGTGGAGTCGTTTCGGTCATCTCTTGCGGTTTTCCCTGTCAACCTTGGAGTGCTGCCGGAAAGCGGAAAAAAACTGCCGACTCTCGGTGGATATGGGACTCAATCTCTGAAATCATTTGCAAAATTAGACCCAAGTATGTCTTTCTTGAGAACGTCCCCGGAGTGGCTTTTGGAGGACTTGAATGTGTTCTCCGGACGTTGGCCCAAGTCCGGCTCAATGCGGAGTGGGATTTGTTTCGAGCGTCCGATTGCGGAGCACCGCAAAAGCGGGAACGCATGTTCATCTTGGGCTACCCCGACCGCTCACGATGGTCGCCGGCCTGGGCTGGACATGAAGTCCACCCAGAAGCGAAACCTAAGCAGGGAGGTCGGAGAGTGGGTAAATCAGAATTGGCCCACGCCTCGGGCGGCAAATCCAGGGAGTCGGAAACCCGGAACTGGAGGGAAGGTTCTGAACGAGGAGGCGACAAAAAATTGGCCGACTCCAGCGGCAAATCCCTACGGGACCAACCAGGGGGGAGCAGCGGGGAGAACGGGTCCGGTTCGCCCGAGTCTGGAGACTCTTGCCAAAGTTTGGCCGACTCCTACGACAACCGAAAGATCAGGAACCAATCCAAAAACCGGGAGGGGGGACGGGTTGTCCAAAATAGCCAAGGGAAAATGGCCGACCCCGACAGTCGGGGACTCTCGAAATGCAGCGAACAATACAGCGGGGAGGAGCGAGGATGCGAAGCATCATCATTCGGGGAACACGCTGATAGATGCAACGAGGAAATGGGCAACCCCAACATCGAGGGATTGGAAGGACGGAGCATCTCCGAGCGAGAAAGTTCCGACCAATTCCCTCCTTGGCCGCCAGGCCCCCAGGAGCCATCCGAAAGGTTCAAAACCAGTGTTGAACCCTCGGTTTGTCGAACATCTACAGGGCTTGCCAATAGGGTGGACAGGCTCAGAGCCTGTGGAAATGCGGTTCTACCTGTTGTGGCAGCATACGCATGGGCAGTTCTTAAAGAGAGGAGCACATACAAATGAGCAACGTGACGTTTGACGCAGAAACCCATCGATATTGGTTAGCCGGAAACGAAATCCCTTCGGTGACGACCATCATGAAAAAGCTAAAACTCACCCCCCCCTACTCTCGATCCCCCGATTCTCAAAAACTCATGGATCGGGGGACAAAGATTCATACGTGTACTCAATATCACGATGAGGGTAGACTGCACGAAAGATCTTGGGAACCAGAATACAAATCATTTTTGGATTCATGGATATCGTTTCGCTCGATTTTCGGTGGAGAACCCATCGAAATAGAGAAGAGGTTAGCATCTAATCAGTTTCGATATGCCGGGACTCTCGACCGTGTTTTTAAGTTGCGTAGCCCAACCGACCCCAATGGGTATGAGCTCGCAATTATTGACATAAAAACGGGAGGGTATGCTGCTTGGCATTCTCTGCAACTTGCGGCGTATCAAGTTGCCTACGAGGAAGAAGGATACAACCATTCAAACGCTCCCATCCGAAGGATAGCGGTTTACCTGACGGCAGACAGTTTTCAGATGAGAGAATTTCGAGACGATGCGGATTTAATCGCCTGGAAAGCAGCGGTCGCACTTTACTACTGGAAAGAAAGGAATCGATGATGGAAAAATACAATGTTCAAACCTTACGGGAAGGTGTGTCCGACATTCTCCAAGAAAACCATATCACCTGTGATCTCGAATATGAGGGTATAGCAGACCTTCTAAGAACCCTGACCCGGCTCAGGCAAGAAGTCCGAGACACATTCGACCCCGTTATAAAGCAAGCCCACGAAGCACACCGCACCTCTCTTCGTGCGAAAAAAAAGCACGAGGGTGAACTCACGGAGATCATGGATCTATGCAAGGATCGAATGATTCAATATCGAGACTCGATCAAAGAAGGTCAAGAGGAGTCCCTGTCCATCGCGCATACGCTGCCAGAGGTCACCGGGATATCGTACCGCACGGTATATACCGCATCGGTTGATGACCGAAAAGCGTTCGTTCAGCATGTCCTCGAGAATTGGGATGAATGGAACGAAGTCATCCAACTCAAATCTGGTGTACTGAATCGCTATGCGAGAACGATGAGGAATTGCGGGACCACCATACCCGGACTGTCGATCCAGGATAAAAAGTCAGTTGCTCTCCGAAAGGGTAAGGAATGAATCAACTCGAATTCGAAAAACAGATCTCCCGACTCGTCGAAGTCTACGGACCAGATAAAATAAACCCTGGATACATTCGAGAAGCGTACCGAATGTTCAGGGAACTAAGCACCTCCGATATGGCTAATGTGGTCTCTCTTGCTATGGAGAGATGCTCCTATCCTCCGCGGCTTGCTAATCTGAGATCCATCCAGCAAGAGGTTGCAAAAATCCCCAATAAGGACCGGGTTGGGTCACCGAAGGAATGTTGCGACACTTGCGCCCCCACTCGGATACCGGGTCACCTAATGAGATTCGTCAAGTGTCACGGTTTTGGATATCGGGAGATCTACCCCTGTCCACAATGCAACCCAAACCCTGTGAATGCAATCGAAAGACAAGATTGTTATGGTATCGGGGAACCAATCGACGAAGAGGAATTCGAAATGCTCAACAAGGATTTCTAATGCCCACATCCCCTACCCAGAGAACTCTCAAGAAGATGAGAAACGATGGGTATGTATGCCAAACCGTCGAGCGTTGGTGTGCTTTCAGTCGTCGAAGAATCGACCTCTGGGGGTGCATCGACGTTTTGTGCATACATGAGGATCACGGTGGAGTTACCGGAGTCCAAACAACCTCGGCAAGCAACATATCCTCGAGGAAAGCAAAGATTCTCGATTCGGACGAAATGAGGCTTTTCCTGCAATCCGGTAATCGCCTGTTCCTTCATGGGTGGCGAAAGGGTGGTCCCCGAGGGAAACGCAAAAGCTGGATCTGTAATGAAACGCAGATCCGATTGATTGATTTCCCATAAGAAAACCCCCACAGGAGTAGAAAGAAAGAAAAACCTGCGGGGGTTTATGTGGGACTCTGCTTTCCCTGCGGCTCACCACTCCGCAGGTGACGCGTTTCCTATATTGTAAAGGGGTAGACCTTTAGAGGACACAGGAAAGTAATGATTTAGCTCGATGTGTTGATCGTGCTCATCGAGGCATTTTTGCGAGCTCGCTTACTCGCTTCTCGGTAAGCGTCTTTGCGAACGCTTGCCCAGTATTGATCCCTACAATTTGGAGTAGAGAAACGATGCCAGTAGCGACTTGGGGAAAATGATTTTCCACATCCGCAATCACATAACTTCGTAGACTCTACATTCCCAACCATAATTGTATTCTAAAACGCTTGGTGATGGGATGTCAAGCAGCAACAACCTTGCTTTCATCGTCTTCAGAATCTGATCCGACAAGACGTTCCCATTCCATCCTGAGCTTTTCCGACCCACTCAAAAGAAAGACGGCACCTTGAGGATCCCTTACGGACCCAGCGTTCCACGCTGCCTGAATCGCCTGGGCAATAGCGGATAGTTCTTCTTTGGTTAGATTCATCATTTCCCTTCCTTTTTAAATGCGCTGGATGCGTCGATCACCGACTCACCCAAGATCCAACTTCCCAAGATCATGCACATCTGAGTGAGTGTTTCCTCTTCCATTCCCAAGCCAAGCCCCTCGTTCAACCCGATCAGCATCGACATCGAAACAGCGGTTAAAAATTTTCGTCCACCGAGATTGCCAAGTATATTCCTCATACCGACCTCTTTGCTGCTGCAACGCCTAACTGAAGGAGAGCCATAAGAACCGAAGCTATCGCTGCCCCCGTTTTCGATCTTTTCTTCTCTTCAGCATCCGGCACCGCTTTGTCCACAATCGCACGAGCGACCTTCCGGCTTTCTGTTCTCGCCATGTTTGCCAACCTCGCAGAATCTTCTTCAGATAATCCCGCATCACGAGCCTTATCAAAAGCCAATCTCCCAGCACGATCCGCAGCAATCTCCGCAGCAGAATTAACAATCTCATCTCGCTCCGCAGGAGTCAATGCACATCCAACCAAACATAATGACAAAAAACAAATCGGTACTAATCTCATTCCTCACTATCCCCTTTCCTGACTTTTGCATCTACATCGATAATCTCTGGAATCGTCCTCTTCCTCAACGCCTCCACTGCCGACTCTATCTCTGGCTGAGACAGAAGGGTGATATTAAGAACAGTACCGGAACCATCCTGATCCGACTGAGCGTTCTGGTAATACTTCTTGTGTCTCTTGTCAATTATACTTTCAGATGCCTTGAGGCTAAGTGCATCGTTATCAGTTTCCCGTGCTATGCGTTCTATGTTTTGTAAGTGTGAATCGAGATGTGCAGCAGATGCTGCGAGGTATTTCTTCTCGAAATCATCATCATCGTGTCTTGCCCGGTGAAGGGCAGATTGAGATACGCCAACCAAGTGACAAGCGGCAAGAGGTGGAAGACCACGAGCCAAAGCACTTATGATCGTACTCTTAACCCTTGGGGTCATCTTGCTCTTCCGGCCCGTCTTTGCTGGTAATTTTTGTGTTTCTTCACCCATAGAAAACCCCCATCCAAACAGAACCAATCAATAAAACACTACCAGAAAAAATGGGGGGAATCATTATTCTCGGACTATGCGTTGGCTATCGTGGTCACAGTGCCTGACGACCCCTTGAACTTTAACGCACCGGATTCCACATACAAAACGCCACCTCCACTCGGTGTTCCCGCTGGTACAGTCGTGGCATTTCCGATTGCCACGATCCCCTCTCCCCCTGCAACATCTGTAGTATTCCATCCCATGTTCACACCAGTAGTAGCGGTCGCACCAACAAGCCAATTCTCCGGGTCAACCGTGAAAACCTCGTCCATAAATGCGGTTCGATATGCCCACTTCCCAGTGTCATCCATCACCGTATAGGGCACCATCGTCCCAGATGATGCTGTTCTGAATTCCAGTTCCCCACTGGTTGTTGAAGAAGATGCCTGTACTG
>Ga0209349_1001006_pt1 | contig 14164 bp, 14 predicted proteins | sample ETNvirnome_2_130_FD_184067 | JGI IMG/M metagenome (GOLD analysis project Ga0209349, IMG submission 184067) | Marine viral communities from the Pacific Ocean - ETNP_2_130 (SPAdes) (version 2) | ecosystem: Environmental > Aquatic > Marine > Oceanic | place: Pacific Ocean | collected 2013-06-22
GCACGGTTATCGCCGGTGAGCATGGCCACTTCCAGCCCTTGCGCTTTGAGTGCTGCGATAGCGTCGGCAGAGCCCTCCTTGAGGGGATCCGTCACCGCGATGACTGCAGCAAGCTGACCGTCTACCGCGGCATAGAGCGGGCTCTTGGCGTTCTCGGCCAACACCTTGGCGCGTGTTTCTGCCTGGCCGAGGTCGATTTCCAGCCGACGCATGTAACGATCAGCCCCTACATGTACCAAGTGGCCGTCGACCTCGGCTTCAATGCCGTAGCCTGGCTCGGCACTAAAGCGACTGACAGGGGGTAATTCCAGCCCACGGGTCTTGGCGCCCTGCACAATAGCCTCAGCGATGGGGTGCTCGCTTTGAGCTTCCACCGCCGCGACCAGTCGCAGCACGTCGTTTTCATGACCGTTAATAGCTTCGAAATCAGTCAGTTCGGGGCGTCCTTGGGTCAAAGTGCCGGTCTTGTCCAGCACCACCGTATTCATCTTGGCCAGCGTCTCAAGCGCCGCCCCTTTGCGAAATAGCACCCCCATCTCGGCCCCTTTCCCGGTACTGACCATGATGGCCGTTGGGGTGGCCAGGCCCATCGCACATGGGCAGGCAATTAGCAGCACGCTAACGGTAGTGACAAAGGCAAAGGACAAGGACGGCGCCGGTCCGAAAGCGAACCAGAGTGCAAAGGTCATCGTGGCGATAGCGATGACTACGGGAACAAATACACCAGCAACCTTGTCGGCCAACTGCTGGATGGGGGGCTTCTCCGCTTGGGCCGTTTCCACCATCTTGACGATCTGCGACAAGACAGTGTCGGCACCGACTCGCGTGGCCCGAAAGGTAAGTGCACCGTTCTTGTTGATAGTGCCACCGACGACTTCGGAATCCTTCTGTTTGACGACCGGCACTGGCTCACCGCTGATCATCGACTCATCAACGTAGGAGTGACCCTCCTCAACAATGCCATCGACTGGAACACGCTCCCCTGGGCGAACCAAAATACGATCGCCCGTGACGACGGCGTCGATAGGCAGCTCGACGGTTTCATCCTCACGGATGACGCGGGCAGTTTTCGCCTGTAATTGCAGAAGCTTCTTGATAGCCTCGGAGGTGCGGCCCTTGGCAATGTGTTCAAAATAGCGACCGAGCAGAATTAGCGTCACGATGACCGCCGCCGCTTCGAAATAGCTCACGGCGGTTCCGACGGGGAAGAGCGCGGGCATTAGCAGGGCGGCGACCGAATAAAAATAGGCAGCGCTCGATCCGATCATAACGAGGCTATTCATGCCAGGATTAAAATGCCGGAGTTCGGCGAAGCCAGTACGATAGAAGCGTGCCCCGGCATAGAACTGCACCGGTGTGGCCAACAACCACTCAACGCCCATCCAGCCGCGATGCGGCATTAGACTCGTTAACAGCGCGTCAAAGGCGGGAATCATTTTCCCCATGGCGATGATAACCACCGGAATCGTAAATATTGCCGCGAGCACGACTCGGCGGCGAAGCTCGGCTCTCTCCCGATCCTCGCTGTCCGTTGGTGGCGGCGTATCGGTATCCTGCGGTTCATAGCCGGCTTCGCGGATGGCATGCTGAATACGCGTTAACGAAACGGCTCCTGGCAGGAAACGAACGAAGGCCTTCTGGGTAGCAAGGTTAACACTCACTTCCACCATGCCGGGCAGCTTCGTTAGCGTTCGCTCTATCCGAGAGACACAAGATCCGCAACTCATGCCGGTAACAGGAATCTCGATACTTTCCACTACCGGTTGATAGCCCGCTGTTTCAATGGCGTCGAGTAGGCTAGTGGTCGTGGTAACTGCTTCGACCTGGATAGCCGCCTTCTGGGTGGCGAGGTTCACTTGAGCGTTGATCACGCCTGGCTGCTGGCTGAGTGCACGTTCCACACGTCCAACACAGGAAGCACAGGACATACCACGAATCTCGATATCGACGTTTTGCGCCATAATGAAGATCTCCTGTTATTTATTGACGACCCGATATGCGAGCTTGATTCCCCATGTTCGCTGTCGAGAAAGTTCTGATCATTCAGCCTGCTCAGCGATAGCTTCAACAATCGGGCAGCCTTCCTGCATAGGCCCTTCGCCTGCACACTCGCTCAGTGTTTTCGATAATACGGCTTCAATCCGCGTGAGGTGTTTGATCTGCTCGCGCACCTTGTGCAGCTTCTCCCCGGCGATGCGTTTAGCTTGCGCCCGGTCGCCATTAGCATCCTGAAGCATTAGCAGCTCCCGAATCTCTTGCAGCGTGAAGCCCCACTGCTTGGCATGGACGATAAACTGCAACCGATCCACAGCTTCCAGTGGGTAACGCCGATAGTTGGCATCGGTCCTCCTCGGAGGAGGCATAAGTTTCTCTTTTTCGTAGAATCGAATCGCCTGGCTAGCGACCCCGCTTCGTTCGGCAAGCTCGCCGATACTTAGTGTTTGCATAGCGTTACCTCACGACATTATTAATCTAAGCTTCTGGCAGCCTGACTCAACGAATCTACCGGTCGGGGCTCCTATTGCTCCGGTTGGCGCACGACCCTAAGGTAGGGCGTCTTGGTGTTCCAGCCTTCGGGAAAGTGTTGCCTAGCGTCATCATTCGATAGCGATGGCGAGATGATGACATCGTCACCGTTTTGCCAGTCAACTGGGGTGGCCACTTTGTGCTTGTCAGTTAGCTGAAGCGAATCGAGAACCCGCAGTATCTCGTCGACATTACGTCCTGTGCTGGGTGGATACGTCAAAGTGAGACGAATTTTCTTGTCAGAATCGATGATGAAGACCGTACGCACCGTCAGTTTGGGGTCGGCTTTGGGATGGATCATTCCATAAAGCTTCGCTACCACCTGATCTTCGTCAGCCAGCAAGGGGTAGTTCAGGGCCGTGCCCTGAGTCTGTTCAATATCCCCCGCCCAGTCGTGGTGAGAGCTGAGGGGATCCACCGAAACCCCAACCAGTTTGGCACCCCGCTGGGTGAATTCGTTCTTTCGCTTGGCAAACGCGCCCAGTTCTGTGGTGCATACTGGCGTAAAATCAGCGGGGTGCGAGAACAGCACCGCCCAGCTGTCGTCAAGCCATTGGTGAAAGTTGACCGTGCCTTGCGTGGATTCGATCGTGAAGTTTGGTGCTGTCTCGCCCAGTTGTAGCGCCATGGAAATGTCCTCATGTCATTCATTGAGTAGCCACCATAACTTTGAAGTCAACTTTAAGGTCAAGCTTGATGTGTAATATTTGCAATTCGATAGGAGACAAATAATTTGTCAATAAAGGTTGACCTTAAAGCAGCTGTAAGCCTTAAAATTCTTACGGCGTTAAAATGGATATGATAGGAGGTAGCACCATGGGATTGGTATCAATACCCTTGTTGGCCGTCTCCATAACTTAAGTTGCGATAACACATTGGAATCTCTCTCTTCCATCGGCTTGGTCGGCGCCTTTATCGGCGGATTGGTCTCCTTCTTCTCGCCCTGCACGCTGCCCCTGTTACCGGCCTACCTGTCGGTGGTCACAGGCGGTAGTGCCGGTAAAGCCGACAGGCGGTTAGAGGCATTGACCCTCAGTGCCTTCTTCGTCTTCGGCTTCAGCATCGTGTTCATCCTACTCGGGCTCGGCGCCAGTAGTATCGGGCAACTGATGCGAGGGTATCGCCAAGAATTCAACTGGGTTGCCGGCTCGGCGGTGATCGTGCTGGGCCTCTTCATGACCGGCGTGTTCCGATTGCCGCTTTTCCAGCGTACCTTTCAGTTCACCCCCAATGTCCAGGGTGGCTCTCCGCTTTCGGCTACTGTGTTCGGGGTATCTTTTGCCATCGGCTGGACGCCCTGTATCGGCCCCATCCTGGGCGCCATCTTGATGGCCACGTCCAATGCTGCTAGTGCCCAGGCTGGAATGATATATCTCAGTGCCTACTCGGCAGGACTGGCGCTACCTTTTCTTGCCAGCACTTTACTGATTAACCGATTCGCTCTGCATCGGCAAAGCCTAGGAAGGTGGAGCGCCTATGCTCGCCCCGTGGCGGGCACGGTTGTGATCCTGATGGGCATCGCCATCGTCTCGGGTACCATGACGCGGCTTTCCAGTATCATGGTCGACCTTTTTCCCTCCCTGGCGACCCTGGGGTAGCCAGGCCGTCAGAGAAGTAGAGATTAATTTTCATACTGACTCCTTAGGAAGCTTATTAGGCTGAGCTAGTCTCCTAAAAGGAGATTATTTTTATAAAGCTTAGAACTTGATTCCTCTCATTATTAATTTAGTTTTCTCACCTACTTACTTTAATTAGGGGCTTCGTGGCGAGCTAACTTCCAGGCGCAGCGAATGCTGCAGTATTTTTTGAAAAAAACATTTATTATAGTAGGCCTTCCTGAATCCTAGCTGAATAATAAAAATCATGGCAAGTAACGCACAGCTACCTGGTTTATCTTTATATTTCGTGAGTAGTTACCTGATTACCTTTCCTTGATTTTTCTTTTAGGTTGTTCTAGCTTTATTATGCCAAGCAAGAGCTATGGTGAATAAAATCTGATTTAATAAATGGAGAATCGAGATGAATTTTGGAAAATATGAGAATTGCATTGAAGCTTGTCACGTATGTGCAGCGTATTGTGACAAGTGTGCAACTGAGTGCCTAAAAGAAGACGACGTAAAAATGATGGCGGAATGTATTCGCCTTAAAATGCAATGTGCTCAAATTTGCCGGTTAGCCGCTTCATTCATGGCACAAGAAAGCGAGTTTGCGCACGAGATCTGCCGTCTATGTGCCGACATTTGTAAAAAGTGTGGTGATGAGTGTGCAAAACATGATGCAACCCATTGTCAAGAGTGTGCTCAAGCTTGTCATCGCTGCGCTGAAGAATGTGCCGCAATGGCCAGCTAAGCTTCAAACCAGCCGGGGCAAGCGCTCCGGCTCGACGTGAACTTCTATGGAGAAATTCATTTGCTTTAACTCAGGCTTTCAAATTATTGAGGTAATTATTTTGAAATAAACTCTAGTAGAAGCAAGCCTACTGCGAGCCTCTTTTAAGGAAACACTGCATAAATACGACCGTTGCTGCCTAAGTGCCACCGGCAGGGCAAAATACAGTTTTCCACTACCCGCCAGAGTTCTCGATGAAACAGATCTCGTTTGCTCAGGCTGAGCACCAGAACAATAAGAAGGTCACCCGCCGGGAAGTGTTCCCGACGCGACTGATCTTTCTTATTCAGTTTAGTGACAGTGGTATTGTGGGTCGCCTGTTCGATCAGGCCCCACATGAAGTGACGAAGAACCATAAAAAAGCTTGGGCATACGCCCAAGCAATCGATCAAAACAGCTTCTCTGCTATGCTACTAACTCACCCTAGAAACTATACTGGGCAGCCACCATCACACGGCTCGCATCTTCTTCACGGCCATCGGCCAACTCCGTTTCGAAATAGCCGTACTCAATTCCGTACATCAAGCGTTCGTTGGGAGTCCACATCAGATTAAGAAATGTATTCTTGTTCTTTCTACCTGCATTCCCACCTACGGTAGGGTCGCCCAATTTGACATCGGTATAGCCATGGGACGCGTTCAGTGAATAGTGTGGTGATATTTGATAAGAAAGACCAAGGGCTCCGCTATCGCCAGATAGCGTTTGCAGCTTACCGTTGGTATCGACGTAGGCATCGGCACCGTTGAAGTAATCGCCAGACAGATAGAGGTAACTGTTCGCCCCCTCGCTGGCGTTCACGATCGCTCTCAAGGTCACCGGTCCGGCATGGTAGGCACCTGCGGCGAAGGCCCCATAGCCCATTTCCGTATCCTTTTCGCTTCCGGTATCGTACTTCAGCTGCCGGGCGATGCCGGCGATTGAGTAGGAAAAGTCACCCATACTATCTTCATAGCGCAGGCTCAACGCGGGCATCGATGATACGGCATCGTCATTATCTGGCAAGGAGGCGTCTTCAGGTAAGGAACCATCGATGTTCTCCGCCAGCTGTGCTTTTGGATCTTCCGCAGCTATCGAGAATCCTCCAATGGTGTAGCGCAACTGGGCAAGGCGCGTACCATAGCCACCATAGCTTCCCGCCGTGCTAAAGAAATCCAGTGTGGGCGTGGCGGCGACGAAGGTGTTGTAATTCGACCAGGTCTGCCCGGCAAGGATGCCATTCCAGGACCCATAGGCATGCCGTAGTCTGAAGCGCGTATTATCATCGTTGTAGGACCAGAAGTCCCCTTCGATAACGGTGTCTAGCGTGCTCCCCTCGACAGGCGTACTGGTCCGAAAGCCAATGCGGCTCTGGGTGGCGGATATCTGAAACTGATCCCCAACATCCCCCTCATCTTCCGATCCAGCGACTTCAGCAAAATAACCTTCGTTAGCCGATCCGGCATCCCGATCGAAGTTATAAGCCATGTTCAGCCTGGCGTAGCCATAAAGCCCCACGGTGGTCTCTCCCACTTGGGTTTCCAGGGCCGAAACATACGTCGAGCCGATTGCCAAGGCCATAACCGTCATGCTGACCAAGGGAATCTTCTTGTTATTCCACATGATGACACCTCTTTATGAATTGTCTTGTTATTACGCCGATTGCGGCACTATAAAGTTAGCGAAGAGTTATTGTCAAATCTGGTGTATGACCATCAGGCGGCGTCTCTGCCAGTTTGATCATCCACCTGCTCTCCATCCCGAAACTGGACGTTGTCCACGACCAGCTTCAGTTGGTCGAACCCCTTGATCCGCTTCCAGCGTTTTTGGGCGGATTGGAGTAATTTGAACACCATCGATAAGGTGGTGTCGCGAGAGCCGCAGGATCGGCTCTGCTTGGTTCTTAACCGCACGGTGGCGAAGGTGGATTCAATCGGATTGGTGGTCCGCAAGTGAATCCAGTGAATGGCCGGGAAATCGTAGAAGGCCAACAGCTCGTCCCGGTCCTTCTCAAGGTTTTCCATGGCCTTCGGGTACTTGTCCTGAAACCGCTTCAACGTGCTGTCAAAGGCCTTGTGTGCGCTGTCACGGGTCTCCGCCAGATAGATCTCGTGCAAGGCTGACTTCACTTTCGGTTGTACTGACTTGGGCAGCTTGTCCAGTACGTTAGCGGTCTTGTGCACCCAGCACCGCTGGTGCCGGGTTTCCGGAAACACCTTGCTCAGCGCTTTCCAGAAGCCCAGAGCCCCGTCGCCTACGGCCAGCTTGGGCGCATGATCCAGGCCACGTTCCCGCAAGCCAGTGAGCAGCTCACGCCAGCTGGCTTCAGACTCCCGGTGGCCATCTTCAACAGCCACCAGCTCCTTGTGGCCGTGCTCAGTGACCCCAATGATCACCAGCAGGCAGAGCCGGTCATCCAGGCGGACATTGCTGTAGACACCGTCCGCCCACCAGTAAACGTAGCGCTTCTGGCCCAGGTCACGGTGACACCACTCCTCGTGCTCCTTCAGTCACTGGGCCTTGAGCCGGGTCACCGTATTGGCGGACAACCCCTTGGCCTGCTCACCGACCAAGGCGTTCAGAGCCTCCTGAAAGTCGCCAGAGGAGACCCCTCGCAGGTAGAGCCAAGGGATGAGCTCATCCAGACTCCGAGCCCGCTTCAAGTACGGCGGCAGGAGCTGGCTGTTAAAGCGAATGCCGGAGCCGCTGCGGTCTCTGACCTTGGGCACCTGAACGTCAACATCCCCAACGCCTGTCTGGATTGTGCGCTTGGGTAGGTGTCCGTTGCGCACCACAGCTTGGCGCCCATCAGGTGTTGAAACATCGGCATACTGGTTCAGCAAGCCCTGAAGCTCCGACTCGACCGCCTTGGCAATCAGGTCACGGGCACCCTGACGGATCAGCTCGTGCAATGGGTCGGTGGTGGCCACCTCTGGTTGTGAAAGAGCGTGCAGGTTAGACTTGGACATGGCGTATCATTCCTCTGTTGGTTGTGATCTTGGCGGTGATCAACCAACAGGATACGCCACCCCTTCAGCCTGCTTCCATACACCAGAAATCACCATAGCTCGTTAGCGAAAATTCCTGAATTAAAGCTGAATTTGTTTGCCGAGATACTAGTTTTTCATAAAAAAGGTCAGCTCATGGCTGACCTTCTTAATTCATGTCAAGACTAAAGGATATCAATAGGCGACATGTAGTTCATAATAACGGTTATCATCACTGCCTCCACTTGATCTTCCTGTTACCTCAAGCTGATAATTACCCGGTTGCAGCTGACGAACAAGTTCGAAGTGCCCCCGTGGGCTGGAAGCTTCTGCTACCTTCTGTCCCGCCTCATTATAAAGAACAGCTGAAATGCGGTTGCCAGTGCTGGTAAATCCTGGAAAGTGCTCACTCACTACTTTCAGTGTAGTCGCTTGTTCAATGTTAATATTGAAACGCTTAGGATGCCCCTGGGCAAGCATCTGTGTAGAAGATACGCCTCTTTCTAGTAAGGGAAGATTCTGTGTTGTATTGCCTAAGCTCGCTAATACAGGTGTAGAGAGGATACTTGCTACTACTGCACTAAAAACAATTGCTTTAATTTTCATGGTGGTTTACTCCGCTGGTTATTTACAATTTAACAATAACCTTAGAGTATGAATTGAAGCTGAATTTAGTGGTTTATTAGCAAAAAAAACGCCACCTTTCGGTGGCGCAAGTTATAGAGTGCTTAACGATTTAAAATATTAACCTGACGCCTGCCACCACGCCGGTATCTTCGGTATTATTCCCGCCAGCACGAGAAAGGTCAGCGGTATCGCCATACTCTTTTTCCCAGTAAGCGCCCACGTAAGGCGCAAAGCGTCTGGTCACTTCGTAGCCCAGGCGCATGCCGACACGCACTGAGTTAAGGCCCTTACCCACACCAAACTCCTTAACTTCGCTGGCAGCTACGGCAATTTCGGTACGCGGCTGTAGGTAGAGCCGCTGCGTCAGGCGCAGATCGTACTCGCTTTCCAGGCTGGCGGAGATATCGCCTTCATCGCTTATCATCAAGTCGAGATCGGTCTCGAAGCGATAGGGGGCGAGCCCCAATAGGCTGATGACGCCGAAATAGCGTTCGGGATAGTCATTCGTAGCGATACCGCCCTGATAACCGATGCCGCCCTGAAGTTCCCAGAAGTCGGCAATCAAACGACTATAAAGCAGGTTGAGGGACTCGAATTCTGCATCTTCGCCATCGCCCTGGACGTTTTGGCCTTCGCCTTCCACGTATAGGCGATTGAAATCACCGCCATACCAGGCCTGGAAATCCCAGACCAAGGCATCCCCCCCCTTGTCGGGCGAAGCATATTCCAAGCGATCGACCCGTACCGTGGTCATCGGGTGCTCCACGACCGGTGACGGCCAGCCGGCCGGGGCGTCATAGCCGTCTTCGGCTTGAGCAGTCGTGGCGGCGGCCATGCCGAGGGCGGCGCTGGCGAGGGTTAAGTAGTGCTTGGTTTTCATACTGCCTCCTTAAGAAACCTGAACAACGCGGAACATGCCGGCATCCATGTGATAGAGAAGGTGGCAGTGGAACGCCCAACTGCCCTCTGCATCTGCGGTGATCAACGCAGATACGCGCTCACCGGGCTTCACATTTAGGGTGTGTTTGCGTGGTATCAATTCCCCTTGGCCGTTTTCCAGCTCCATCCACATGCCGTGGAGGTGGATAGGATGCTCCATCATGGTGTCGTTAATCAGAATTAGGCGCAGCCGCTCGTCTTTCACAAAATGAATAGGGCCGGTCACTTCGCTAAACTTCTTACCGTCGAACGACCATATATAACGCTCCATATTGCCGGTCAGGTGCAGCTCAAGCTCACGGCCTGGCTCACGGCGATCAGGCCATGGTGTGATCGCTTTGAGATCCCGGTAGACTAATATGCGTCGTTCGTCGGGGTCGATGCCGATGCCCGCCTGGTCGTAGCGAGAGCCGGGCTGGGCTTCACCAGCGAGAAGCAAACCGTTTGCGCCTATTTTGGCCTGCTCGGCTGCCATGCCTCCCATAGTAGAGTGATCCATGCCTTGCATGTTGGACATACCGGAGTGATCCATCCCAGCCATGCTGGAATGATCCATCCCCGACATGTTGGACATGCCAGAGTGATCCATCCCCGACATGTTGGACATGCCAGAGTGATCCATCCCCGCCATGTTGGAGTGATCCATACCGCCCATACCGTGGGCACCCATGGCTTCCATGCCGCGGTCGGCAATTTGGCGGCGCTTGGGAATCTCCGCCTGCATGCCTTCACGCGGGGCTAGCGTGGCGCGAGCGTAGCCACTCCGATCCATGGCTTCGGCGAAGATGGTATAGGCTCGATCATCTTCTGGTGAAACAAGCACATCGTACGTTTCCGCCACGCCAATACGGAACTCATCAACGGGAACAGGTTGCACTGGCTGGCCATCAGCGGCCACCACGGTCATCTTCAGGCCGGGTATACGGACATCGAAGTAAGACATGGCTGAGCCGTTAATCACGCGTAGCCGTATACGCTCTCCTGCCTTGAACAGCGCGTTCCAGTTTTCCTGGGGGGAGTGGCCGTTGAGCAGGTAGGTATAAGTACTGCCGGTCACATCGGCAATATCCCTCGAGCTCATGCGCATTTTGGCCCACATGCCGCGCATCTCGGCAGTTTGTGAGAAACCCTTTTCGCGAACATCGGCGAAAAAATCAGCAATCGTGCGCTCTTGGAAGTTGTAGTACCCTTCCATCGTTTTCAGATTACGGAACACCGACATGGGATCTTCAAAGGTCCAGTCGGTGAGCAGCAATACGTGCTCACGGTCGTAGCGGATGGGTTCGCGCTCGGCGGCGTCAATTATCAACGGCCCGGCGTGGCCGAGCTGTTCCTGCAAGCCGGAGTGGCTGTGGTACCAGTAGGTACCGTTCTGACGGACGGGAAAACGGTAGGTAAAGGTTTCACCAGGGGCGATACCTGCAAAGCTAACGCCAGGCACACCATCCATTTCCGGCGGTAGAATGAGACCATGCCAGTGGATGGAGGTGGGCTCGTCCAGCAGGTTGGTGACACGCAGTACTGCGTCTTGACCTTCTTTCAAACGAATCAGCGGGGCAGGACTGGTACCGTTAATGGTAATTGGTTGGGCTTCTTGTCCGTCAATAGGCAACGATTCACGGCGGATCGCCAGCGATACCTCGGGCCCTTCTTCAACGCCCTGAGCATAGACGTTGGTACGGCCCCAGGGGTTTGCCCAGGCGGGGGTTAATCCCATTGCCGCAGCGGAACCTATTCCTAGGGCAGCGCCGCCTTTTAGGACCTGCCGGCGAGAAAGCGGGTGAGAAATGATGCTTGAGCGTGCCATGTGTAACTCCCGTCAATGATGAATGGCACCATCTTGATGGAAGAAGCTGAATCAAAGCTGAATAGTGATTAATTAATCACTTCAACTGCAAGAGGCAACGTAACCGTAACGCGCAGTCCACCCAGTGGACTACGCTCAAAGCGCGAGTGCCCTGAGTAGCGGGCAATTAACTGCGCAAGAATCGACAGGCCTAAGCCGTAGCCGGGACGGCGTTCATCCAATCGTGTGCCACGCTCTCCCAAGCGCGAAAGATCTTCTTCTGCAACGCCGAAACCGTCATCATCAGTGGTGAGCGTGAGTGTGGTAGTGGAGACGGCAATATCGCAATTAATGCACCTATTCGACCATTTGCCAGCGTTATCGAGCACGATGCCTAATATTTCAGAAAAGTCGTGAGCCTCAATAGGCACTTGGTCTTTCTCGTGTGCCGAGTGGGTAAGGTTGAAAATGCGCTCAGGGTAAAGACTACGGAACATCTCGATGAGCCGTGAACTATCTCGCGTGACGTTCGCCATTCGACCCGCGTTAGGCCCTGCAATACGCGAACGACGCAGCTCTGCAGCTAACTGAGCGTTAATATCTTCAATACGACTGAGCAGTTTATGCCGTCGGTTTTCATCAATGGGCCGATTGCCGCGCAGTACTTGGGTAATTGCTGCCAGCGGGGTTTTTAATGCGTGTGATAGGTTGGCGACCGATTCTCGCGAGCGCTTCAGACGAAGATCAATGTCGTCCATGAACCAGTTCAACTGGTCGACTAATTCATCTAGCTCCGAAGGGGCTACTAATGACAAGCGATCACGTTTGCCTGATCGCAATGCTTCAAGTTGTTGGCGCAGTTGCCAGAGTGGTATGAGTCCACGGTTAACCGCTAGCATGTTGAGCATGATGAGCATCCCTAAAAGCACGGCGGCGATCCCACCAACCCACCAGTGCAAAGTTGCAAGCCCTGCTTCTACTTGGGAAAAATCCTCGCCCACCAATAGCACACCCTGCGTGCCCTGCCACTCAAAATGGCGGCGATAGACGAGCATGTGCTGTGTTCCGCGATTCACATCTATTAGGGCATCGCCGCTCTCATCTAGCAACGGAGCCAGCTGTTGCTGCCATTGCGGGTCAGAAGCGCTGACTAAGCCATTGAAACGGAGTACGTAGAGATGATGAAAGACTTGATAGCCTTGGCTAACCGAGTCGAGCGCAGTCGGTACAGCCGTTTGGTCTTGCTCTAGCTCTAGCTGCGCGACCGCGTGGTTTGCTTCACGTTGTAAGCGTTCACCTAAAAAATCCCTTGCCAGGCTCTGTAAAAAGATCCCGTGCAATAGCCACGTGGTGACCACCACCAGTAGCGCGACGCCGCCTAACCATGCGAGTAGCCGAATGCGTAAACTGCGTCTATCAATGTGAAGCAAAGAAATACCCCTGACCACGTCGCGTTTGAATGACTGATTTACCGAGATAACGGCGCAGACGAGCGATGTAGACTTCCACCAAGTTAGGCGCGGCAGCGTCCTGCTCCAAGGCGTAGAGCTGCTCTAGTAGCTGATCTTTCGAGTGAATACGGTCTGGATGAAGCATTAAGTAGCGCAGTAATCGAAACTCCGTTGCTGTTAGCGAACGCCACGTTTCACCTTCTAAGCACACTCGTTGACCCGCTTCATCCAACGAAATGCCGTTAAGCGTGATCACTTGAGATAACTGACCAGACTGCCTGCGTAGCAAGGCCTTCAGGCGAGCCATAAGTTCGGCTTCGTGGAAAGGCTTGGTGAGATAGTCATCGGCTCCGGTTTCAAGTCCGATAACTTTATCTTCCCAGGTATCGCGGGCCGTCAGGATCAAAATAGGCGTGTCGCGTTTTTGCCTGCGCCACTGGGCGAGCAGATCCAGCCCTGAGCCGTCGGGCAAACCGACATCTAAGATCGCCAGTTCATAATGCTCGGTTGCCATCAGCGACTTGGCCGCTTTCAAGGAAGCGGCCAAATCAACCAGGTAACCGTTGTCTTTGAGACTCTCTGCCAAGCTTTCCGCTAGCAAGTCATCATCTTCAAGTAGCAACAGTTTCATGGATATACGTCAGATTAGAGAGAAAAATTGCCGTACATGCCGGATTCATAATGACCAGGAATGTTACAGGCATACTCTAGCTCGTTAACATTGTCAGGGACACTCCATAATAAAGTCCCGGTTTCACCAGGCGCAATGGTGACACCTGCCATGTCCATGCTGGCCATATCGTGACCATCGCCGTTTGACATATTGGACATATCGTGGCCTTCACCGTGTGCCATATTTGACATGTCATGGCCTCCGCCATTGGCCATGTTTAGCATCATCTGGCGATGTTCTTCTTGGGCTTCTTTGCTACCAATCACAAATTCATGCTCTAAATTGCCGGTGTTGGTGATTTCAAATTTAACCACCTCCCCAGCCGCCAGTTCTAGCTCTTCAGGGTCGAACCACATATCGCCAGCCTCAAGGCTGATCGTGCGGTCAACGTCAGCCTCGGTTAGGCCATTGTCACCACTGCCTTGGCCGGGCGAAGCCCATGCCGCACTCGTTATCAAACTGAGTGAAAGGGCAAACAAAGACGTTGTTAAGGAGATGTTGCGCATGGTCATTTACCTCAGAGGTTATTGTCACTTGTTCTTTATACGGCGTTAACCTGAAACGAGCCTGAACCTAACGTAAAAATATGGCCTGCTACCCAAAAGCATTTCTAACATGATGATGGATCCTGCCCCCCCTGATTAGAGTCAACGCTGCAGCAATGACTTTTCGTCTTGTTGGTGCAATTGCCTATGGCAGCCTCCGCCTAAACCTCAGCAAAAACCCGCGTGAACCCTCGCCCACTCGGGCGGGGAGGTAAGCGGGGGCCGCACAAGCGGCCCTATTCTGGTGTCTTCTGTCCCTGCACATA
>Ga0209349_1001011_pt1 | contig 14144 bp, 23 predicted proteins | sample ETNvirnome_2_130_FD_184067 | JGI IMG/M metagenome (GOLD analysis project Ga0209349, IMG submission 184067) | Marine viral communities from the Pacific Ocean - ETNP_2_130 (SPAdes) (version 2) | ecosystem: Environmental > Aquatic > Marine > Oceanic | place: Pacific Ocean | collected 2013-06-22
ACCAGTTATTTAAAGCAGGATTTTGACCAAGGCCTTTCTAATTATATTATATAGCGAATTTTGTAAGTTTAGAGCCTGTACTATTTCGAGACAATCCTAAAGGTTTTTCTATTCAATAATTGGAATATATAAGCATTCCCAATTTGTGTAATCAGTTATTATTTGGAAGAATATAAATGTTTGAGCCAATTCGAGTAGTTAATAATTTTAATGGAAATCTTTGTTTCTCTGCCAAGATCACTGAAACCGACAATCCATATATTTTTGAGTGTGTAAGAGAAAATGCCACAATAAAATATGCTAAATCCACATCATCATTATTCCTGTCAGATGTTATAGTTAGAAATGAGGCATCTTATTTATTTGCTGATGAATCTAACGTAATAAGAAAATTTGAGGGTGGAGCAATTGTAAACTTTGTTGTTGCTGCCGTAGAAATTGATAAGTTTAGAACTACAAGCGATGGGGTTATAACATATAGTAATGGGGTTATAACAAAACTATCGTCTGATTATTTGTCTGTTATTTGGACTTATACATTGCCTGCTGAATGGGTTGACGTTGAACATATTTTGAACGTTAGGGTTTCAGACGGAAAAGCAATTTATAGCAATAGAACAAATATGATAGTTCTTAGAGATGATGGGAGTGAATATGAATTCTTAAATCATCTCACATTTGATGGTGATAGTTATTTAAGATCTACAATGGATGGACAATTTAATCCATCACATACATTTGCTAGGCTGAGATGGGTTTCTTCGCCAGATATTTTACAGAGCAGTTCGTCATCTAGCAGTTCAGGTGGATATAGCTCATCTAGTAGTTCTAGCTCTGGTGGATATAGCTCAAGTAGCTCAAGTAGTTCTGGAGGATACAGCTCAAGCTCTTCAAGTTCAAGTAGTTCTGGTGGATATAGCTCTTCAAGTTCAAGTAGTTCAAATAGTTCTGGTGGATATAGCTCTTCAAGTTCAAGTAGTTCAAATAGTTCTGGTGGATATAGTTCTAGTTCGTCTAGTAGTTCTGGTGGATATAGCTCTTCAAGTTCAAGTAGTTCTGGTGGATATAGTTCTAGTTCGTCTAGTAGTTCTGGTGGATATAGCTCCTCAAGTTCAAGTAGTTCGATTTTAATTTAAATGCAACATATACAAGATGGAATAATGGTGCGCACATTTAATAGTTTAGCTCTCAGAAAACGCTGATTCTATAACATCCATTTTTTCTTGAATTTGTGTAAAAGACAATGGGCTGAAATTGTTTGCGTCAACTCCAACGTCAAAGCTTTTATAGTATGGTTTTAGATTGCCATGTGAGTGTCCATAAAGGTGGTAAGCTCCTCTGAACGCGCCATACCATGATCTATATGCGCCGTGTGAAAGTATTAGTCTCTGTCCATATGCAGTTGTTCTATAGCCAGTTATTTCATTTGGGTCATCAGATCCTATGAACTTTATTTTTCCTGAATTGATTAGATCGTTTAGCAATCCTCTTTTTTTTGCTTGTCTAAGAGATTTGTCATGGTTTCCAAATAGAATAATTCTTTTCCCATTTAATCTTCTAAGAAATTCGCTTACGTGTTGAGGTGAACATCTATATGCTACATCTCCAAGATCATAAATTGTGTCATCATCTGTTACGACTGCATTGTTATTTTTTATTATTGCATTTTCCATTTCTTCAATATTAGCAAATGGTCTATTGCAAAGTGTTAGTATGTTTTTGTGACCGGCGTGATAGTCCGATGTAAAGTATATCATTATTTATCCTTTCCAAATACTTCAATAATTTCTCCTTTGTCCCATTTTCTTCCACATAGATCTTCGACAGTCGGAGTTAGTTTTAGTTTATGGGATCTATCTATAATAGAAAGCCTACGTGATTTAATTTCACTTATTTTTATTGTTGGATTTGTCGCAAGCTCAAACGTTGGAATAAGTATCTTGTCTGCGTTAATTACAACAATATCTCCATTGTTATTAATATTATACATGCCTTATTATACATGTCAATCAAAAAACTTTAAGAATTTCTCCTTTATTTTCTTCAGGGGCTTCTTCGTGGACTTCTTCGTGGACTTCTTCGGAGTATTGTTTTATAAAATCTTTCATATAGTTTTCTGGATAACCTAATATCTTCGTCCAGCAAGCAGTTATTTTTTCTTTGTTCTCAGGAGATAGTTTGGCCGTTTTAATATAAGCGGCATCTTCTTTAAAATAATTATTAACGCTCTTTTCGTTAAGGTCGAGATTTTTCTTCCATTCATAATCTCCCAATAACATCTATAAATTCCTTTCCTTCACTGTGTTTCTTTAAAACAGTCCTAAAACCATTATTTACAATGTCGGCTATCAGTTCTTCCATTTCGAGGATATCATCTTTAAGATCTTCTACACAATAAAATGGGAAATTAATGTTGTTATCATAGCCCGGTGGTAGTAGTAACTCTAGGTCATATTTCTGTGCTATAGCGTCCAGTTTAGCGATTTCTTTTTGCGAAAAACTTACATAACTCTTCATAATGTACCTCTTAATTAAAGATTTCTAATATTTCACCTAAATCATATTTATATTCACTATTATAGGGAACATAATAATCTACATTAAATAATCCACCACCTCCTTCAAATGTTTCGACTGCTTCTTTATATACAACTTCTATTGCAATTGTATGCCAATATTTTTCAGACAAAGTATTTTTGCCGTAATGATATAGGCCCAACACTTTTAAATTAGTTACTCTGGCCAACTTTTTTTCATGGTCTGAATAAACATAAACATGATCGCCAACCTTAATGTTATAATAATTCTCTACGAGTTTTATTTTGCATTTATCTCTTTCTTCTTCGCTCTCGTATCCATGAGAACAAATAGGACATATGTATAAATTGCTCGTCATAATGTGTAAACTGTTACAGGTATGTCTTGTTCACATAGTTTATTCTGAATAATGGACTCAATTACCTGCCAATTTCCTCTCGCTCTATCTGCACCGAATCTGGGAGCATGAACAGACGCATTGTTTCGCTTTGCTCCTTCTGCTACTTTTTCTAAGCATCTCTCTATAGCAGAATACCTTATGGGTGGTTTCCCATTTCTTTTTTTAATTCCATATTGGCCAATCATATTACAAACGTGAATATCTTCTGCCACTTTTACAAACTGAACATTTCCCAATCTAAAGCCTTTCCCCTTTTTATACCATCTTCTGTATTGTTTTGCAGGCTCTCCCCATTTTTGACTAAGAGACATTACGAAGCCCGAACCCCATGCGCCAATATTGTTGCAGCAGTGGATTATTATTTTGTGTCCATCTCCAATAGGTTCTCTTGCGTCACCCTTTACATATTTGATTTTGGTCATTAGAACTCCTTCAAGACATCTCCCTTTGAGCTGTCTATGCCTATTTCTTTTCTCACTCTAAAATACTCTTCTTCCGCAAGATCATATTCTGTTGTGTATTTTGGACCATTCATATGAGCTTTGTAATGTTTATCGCCATCACGAGCATAGCAATTTAATCAAAAAGATCCGACAGGAATAGTCAATTTTTCGCCCTTACATCTGCCAATAGGATTTATGTCAATGTATCTCATTAGAATTCCTCCAAGATATCGCCCTTATCGCTATGTGTTTTTTTCCACTCCATAAATTTCTTGTTTGTTCTGCCGATTTCTTTTTTTAGAAATGGTTTATTTGGGTCTATCATAATCCACGTGGCAGAAGGAGTTTTGCAATCACAAGTTAGCTCTACATAATTGTCATAGTCAAGGTTTTTCAAATAGTTTACAGTTATTCCATTTTCGCACTTGTCGCATGAATAAATGTGATCTTCTAGATGACCTATGGTTGTAATAATGCTGGGAAAAGCAGTATTCTTTTGGATGAACTCAATTTCTTCTAATTTCTCTGAAAGTTCACCAACCTTTTTTACGAGATAATCTAGCTTCTTTTCACTAGACTTTAGAAATAATGGATTCGCCAATTTCTTCCTTGTCTTGATCGTTTAATTCGACTGCAAACCTTTCAACCTCGTCTTCAAGTTCTTTTTGGGTGAGTTCTCTTTCAAGAATTGCCCATCCAATATTAGGTTCTACAGATTCTTCGTCCATCTTAACGCCAATAAAACCAGATGTAAATGTCATTGGATATACTTCACTGAGATATTCCCATAAAAACGGAGCAGAGGAAAGACCGCTTGTAAAATCGCTTGTTCCCCATCCAGACATACAAAAATGCTGTTTTGACATATCTGGCCAATTAGCTCTAATTAATTCATTGCCCTGCTTAACATATGCGAATAGTTTACACATATGACCATTAATATAAGGACCGCCACTCCCACCGCCAACCTTGAACCATGAACCCCAAAAGTTCTTATCGGGATTGCCTTTAGAAGCTTCAACAAATTGCTCTAAGACTGGAACCAATTCTTTAGTCCACCAATCTAGTCCATATTTATCTAGTTTTTTAGCCCTATCAACAATCTCTTCCCAATCTTCTGTTTCGCCCTTTAAAGTAATTTCAGGAATGCCACATAGTGTTCGGAACAAGTAGTCGAAATAGCTTTGCATTGCGTCCATTAGAGCAACATCCCGTAATTTCCCATATTATTTCTCTAAGCTTTAAGTGTTCGCTCTGCATCATTCCTCCTTATACATTGTAAATCGGACATTCTCTTGCCTTATGACAGTTATCGCAGTTAGCAGTTAGAACATCTCTAAACTTAACTACTCTATCATTATACCAAATATCATCTAGAAAATTGTCACATTCGTCAACAGGAATTCCTTTTTCCCATCCTTCAATTTCTTCACAAAAGCTGCATGGAAAAAATTCGCCATTAACATCAATGTATTGCGAGAATGCCGTAGATTCACATGGTTCTGCAATGACCTTGTATTTTTCATAGTTTTCATGATCTTTTACAGAGTCTAAGAACTTCTTTGCTCCACAAGAGTCCATTCCAAAACTAATGTTATTGTCCAAACAAAACTGAACAAGGTAGTCATATTTGTCCTGAGAAAGACATGTATAGCCTGTTCCACGGCCCTTCTGCTTCAAAGACAAAAGGACAATAGCGTTCATTTTCTTTAGTCTAGGATCTGCTTTGATATCTTCTAGGGTTTCAAGACAGTCATCATAGGTTTCTTCGCTAATCATAAAGTGCATATTAACCTGAGTCATACCCCTGTCAGTAAGCTTTTTGATTGAGTCGTAGCAAACATTCTTATCGTGATATCTTGAAACAGCAACAGCACCCATAACATCTGCTAATTTATCTGCAATTTCATTAGATATGTCAGCAACAGTGAGATTAGGGACTACGCCGATTTCTCTACAGTAGTCAGCCATTTTGAATAGATCGGGATTGGATGTTCCCTTAGAATCTGCTCCAAATGCGACTTGAGTAAGCTGATTTCCCATTTTACTCATAATTGTCTTAAAAGTATCAAAAGACATATTCTTGCCGTTTGGAGTATTTGCCTTGTAACAGAATGGGCAAAGCTTTCCGTTGATTCCATGACATATTGTAGTAATTTCGATGTCTAAGATTTCACCACCAATGGGAGAGAATTCAGGGTCGGCATCAACAGTTTCTCCCCATCTTGCAAAAAAGCCCGTATCTTTATTGAAAACAAAATTGTAATCAGGACCAACGGCAATCTTAACAGATTCTCCATCATATAGAAAATATGTTTTACCATCCAAATCATATTGATGTCTTTCTGCTGTTTCCAAATCTGTTTTTTGTTCTTCGCTTAAAAAACAGGACATGTATACGAGTTGTTTTAGATGTTCATTCGCAAGTTCGACTGTATTAATCATAGTAATTCCTCCATATTTTTATAAATAGTATCATTGTATTTCGGAAACATCAAGTAAAAATGCGAATTATTTTTCCCTTGTCTTCATCGGGCTTCTCAAAACAAGACTTACTGCCGCCCTTTTCAAGAATACCATTAAAGCACCATCCACATAAATAATTTCCATATGCATCTATAACATATGAATATGGCACTTCACTACAGAATTCACAATTGTTAGAGTGTATGTATTTCCCATTTACGAAAGAGCCATAGATAGAATGTGTGTGAATTGTTAGATTTCTAATGTTATAAAAATACTGATCTTTACTATTAAATCTTTCCTCAAAAGAAGATGGTTCGTCCCCCTCTGCATATGAATTTATTAATAATAAGTTATCTTTTAAATCCCACCAAATATTATTGCATGTCTTAACATATGAAGTCCATCCATCAGATTCCATCATGTCATATTCGCCTACAATCCACGTGTCGTAATTTGTGGAGGGCATTGTAATTCCAATTTTTCCATTCTGAAAATCTTCTCTTGCAGTTATCAAATCTAGGTTTTTAGTATACTCACCATTCCAAAGAGTGGTAATTTCATCGTCATCGTTATCTCCAAAAGCCTCCGTTTCGGTATAATCTGCAACCAAGTCTTTAAACATGCTTTTGGCAACTGTGGTGGGGTGTGCCTGAATGCAGAACGAACTTGAACTGCTATTGCTTACGAATCCCTGTCTTATTTTCATTGTTTTTCCTCATGCTATTCTTTGTCACACGCTACATCTGGATCTGACTCAAGTTTTGCCATAAAATCATCAATTTCAAAATAGCCACCTTCGCTACAAACCCTTGAATCTATTACCTCAAAGTATTCTGAGCAGGAAATTGAAAAAACCAAAGATCTTATATACTCAGGAAAATCTAGTGAACTATTATACATTGTAGTAAATGCAACAGACGTATATGATCCATCAGCATTCCTATTTGTGTATTTTAATATCTCTTCAAGCATTTTTCTTATATCTTTATTCCAACAATCTTCCCAGTCCACCTCGTCACTTTCTTTATTGTAACTCCATTCTATACCATAAAGAGCCGCAATCATGCTATTTTTTGTGTGCTTCTTTCCAAAACTTCTAAATCTCCAATGCACAATGAAACTTGCACTTGAACTATTGCTAACGAATCCTGTTCTAATCTTCATTTGCCATAATCTCCTTCATTTACCATAATCTCACTTTTGTCCGTTGCACTCTTTTCTTTTAGTTTGCACGTTGCTTCTACGTCAATTGTTAAAAATAAGTCGATGTTGTGTGCTCTGTCGTCAACATAATAGTCTGCAAAAATCTTCCTACTTGCAAACGTATCTCCCGATTCTTTAGCTTCTTCCGCAATCCATTCATGAACAGATGGCGTATTGTCGTTTACTGCGTCAAATTTTAAGCCAACATCCTTACATCTTTCAACTGCTTCTTCTAAAGACTTTCCTTCTCGGCATGTCCATAAAACAATTTCGCAAGATTCTATGTTTTGGAATTCTTTCACTTTATCTATAACATCTTGTACTGGATCGCCTTTTTCTGGGTAGGCTCCACTAAAAACAGTTCCGTCATAGTCTACAGCTAATACAAACATACTTCTCTCCTTTTTTTTAAAATAACATACTTTTATTAATTATACAAGCCAAAAAACAAAAAAACCTGTCCAAAATATATTCTAGGACGATCAAGTTGAGTATTTAAACTTTTTGATATCTAAGCAGTATCAACTATCAGTTCCTTAGAATATGCTTCAAACAGGTTCTAAAGACAAAAGTGTGGCAAGACTGGTTTAGGCTTTTGTATCTTAAAATTCCTCATTCAGCCTAATACATTCAGGACTATGCACATTGACGGCACTGTATTTGGGACAACAATTGGATGACTCGACCCAAGGACATAGCATAGGAGGCACCTAATGTACCAGTCTGCCTTAAATTAGTGGTAGGTATAGTCAAGTTAAGTTCTATTGATTTACAAAACAGGGAACGATCCTGCACTTTATCTTTTCATGATAATGCTCTACCATTGAGCTATTTGTACTGTATTAACTTTCAGTTCCTACCTAAATTTTTCAAAGAGCATGAATATATTATACAAACGAATTATTCTTTTCAAGATTTTTTTTAAAAATCCTTTATTTTTACATCGTGAATTCTGGAGCTTCAAACCAATCTGCGTTATCTCTCCAATTCTGTGTAGCGAACAAAGAGCCATATACTACTTTTTCGCCATCACAAATAACTTGTCCGATAAATCTGTCATTTTTAACTGAGTTTACAGATAGCCCATCGTCACTTTGTTTGCTATCTTCCTTAAGATCGAACTCAAAAGCGCAAATATCTTCGACCATCTTCTTAACAATGTCGTATTCCTTCTTGTCAGCCTCTTCAAGAGCTTTTTTAAGAGCCGCCAACGTCTTTACCTTCTTCAATGGAACTCTCGTCACAGGAGCCTTAATGTCCTTCTGAGCGCCCTTCTTGGTTTTCTTATTTTTGTGCTTTTCTATTTCATAAAGAGCCAAGCCGCCATAACACTCCCTTACAAGAGCAGGCCAAATTGAGTACCAATATTCTTCGCTTGGGCCTCTTTCTACGCCAACAACTTTTCCATCAATTAGAATGATTGCGCCGACCTGATTTGGAACAGGCTCAAACTCAGCAATAAAGTTGTCTAATTGGGATTTGAATGAGTCTAAGAAGTATTCCAAGTGAGCAGCGCCAGTAACATTAAAGACACTGTTGAACTTAGAGATTGCGTTCCAAAGGCGATCATATCCCGTTGAATTTCTTGCTTTGTGTGCGACCTCTCTTAATGGGAACGGCAAAATGATCATCTTATGTTCGCCATCTTTAATATAGCCCCCCTGAGACTGCTGAATGCACATTGCGGTATCAAAGAACTTCTTTTGGCTTGCTTTTATAAGACCCGCATGTGGCAATGCATGATCCTGTGCATGCTGCTTAACAACATATGCAGCTTGAGCAGGAATAATCATTGTTTTATCAGTCGAATTATCAATAACAAGAGTTCCATAATCGCTAGTTGCAATTTTAGCTAGTGAGGGTGAGGAAAATCTTTCATCATTCAATTCGCTAACAAGAGGAATCATCTGCATAATTCCTACGCTTTGAATTTTTCCGGTCTTACAACCCTTTAGCATATGAGATAGTGTGATTTTATCCATAATTTTCTCCCTTACCAATTAAATGTCATTGCAAGTCCCCATAAAACAAAGTTCACAACTGTCCATGTTGCAATTATTATTGGGAACGTTGGATACATAAGAAAATAACACAATACTGTAAAACAAACTCCAGATGTCCATGCTGCGCCACAAAAATATTTCATACTCACTATCTCCTTTATCCGTTAAGAATTTTCTTTTGTTTATAAATTGCTAGTGATGGCCTCGAAAGATTTAACAATCCTCTGATTCCAGACTTCAAATCAGCCTCAAGAGCAGATCTAACAATTGATAGTCCGATTGCCTCTGGCCTATTAACTGGCATTGGCGTCATTTCATCAGACAACAACCTAATGCCCTTCTTTTCACCAGACATTACAGGATTAACTTGATAAACAGGCGTATTAATTCCCATATCTCTAATCATACTTAATGCCTCATGCGTCCTTCCTGCTGGTGAATTTTCGTAACCATCACTTATTACATAAATTGCCTCTGGTTCTTCTTCAAATGCCTCAACTAAGCTACTTGCAATAGAAGTGCTGCCCTTTGGATAAGCAAGTCCACTCTTATTTGGTTTTTCATTTGTGAATTTAACAGATGATTTTTTCGCAGTGACCTTAAAAATATCCCTCATTGCTAGAGAAATAGCTAGTGGCCTTCTTTTTTGCTTCCTTGTGCCATACATTGATTTTGAGTTATCAATTACAATAGCAACTTTCTCATATTTAACAGGATATGACTCAGCAATTTTCTTAGCCTTAATTTTTAAAGCCTTCTGAATTTCATCGGTCATTCCATTTTCAAGTGCATATACATATAAATCAACAATATTCTGCTTCATTGGGTTAAATTCAATATTGACCTGACCTTTTTTGGCACTGTTCTGAATTCTCATTTTGTCAGTATCGGTCATTGTTTTTTCTGTAAGTTGAATTACCCTGCTAGAGTCAATGTCGGGATGATACTTACCACGAATTCCTTCTAGAACCTCACGTGGTAGAATCTTTCCTTCCTCTAAAACTTCTCTGGCCTTGTAATAAGCCTTAAAAAGCTTTTCTTTATATTCCATAGTTCCGCCAAGAATGAAACATACGCACTCTTGAACCATTTTGATATCTTCTTTTTTATGTACGTGTTTGCCAAGTTCTCTAGCAAGAAGTCTTTTGTCTGTTAATGTCAACTCATCTTTGCCTAAAACATTTTTGATTGCATAGGACTTCTTCTGACCCCAAGCATGAACTAGTGATTCTCTAAGTTTACGACGATATTTTACTGACCACCAAGCTAATTTGCCCTTTCCGACTTCTTCTGCGTTCAAAATTGTTGACAAGATAATTTTCCTTACCTTGCTTTTATTAACCTTATTGTTTTTAAGCATAATAAACATCTTGAATAGTCTTTGAACCTTTCCGTCCAAGAGTTTTGCTGACAACATTCTCAATGCGTCATTTTCTTCTGCTAGAGTTAGGAAAGATCCCTCTTCTTCTTTGGTGGTTGAGCTAAGAAGGTTCACAACTCCATCTTGAATGCTATTGTCAGTTACTCCCGGCAACATAAGCATCAATGTATACAATCCTCTATTAACTCTGAATAGGGATTCGTGGATTTCGGAGATAGCCTTCTTTTGCTCTTCTTTTGTATTGTAGAACGTGTCCTGTTTAATAGCTACAGATGCCATGTCTAAGAATGCGATGATAGAAGATTTCACTTCCTCTTCATGTTCTTTGACAATATGAAAGTCACCATGATCTGCAAGCACAAACGGATCAAGACTTTCAAGAACTGTTTTTGGCTTATATTCTACAAGTGCATTTTTCTTCATCTAAAACTCCCTAATAATTGCTTCCTATTATATGTCGTTCTTATAGATTGTCAATAATTTTTTAATTATTTTATATGTGATGGTATGAGGTTATTCAATGTTTTTTATATTTAGGATTTCTTCTTTGCATTCAGGGCATATTGAATTTTCTATTTTAATGCCTAGCTTAAGCATTTCTTCGTATTTTCTATCACCATTACTATCAATGAATGGCGAAACTTCTTCTTTTTCACTTACGCCCATTTCTTCATATGATATCCATGGATTTTTAGGATCGTCTGTTAAAAACGATTTACACCAAGAACATGCCGCATAGGATTCGCCTTTTTTTATTAACTTCATTGCTACCTCATTTTTGTTATTATGTCCACAAATATCCTCTTATCTTGACTAGTCGAACTAACACATCTCCCTCTTCTTTAAGGAGATTTTCTTCTAGTTTATGAAGATGTTCAGATTTTTGTTTTATTTCAGGAGTATCAGGCTCATTGATTTTATTAAGCCAATCTTTGTCCCACCCTTCACTTTTACCGAACTTGCTATCATGCCAGTCAGTTAGTGCCGCCTCAATTTCTTTATTTCTATTTTCGTAATTTTTCCACCAAACGTAAATTTCAACCATTTCGTCTCTGGCATGGGCGTGATCTGGATCTGAATCCCAGTTTACTATTTCGAATGGTCCTTCTTTTTCTATGAATTCAACTAAAAGGCTCATCATTCCGTATAGCATTCTAGAGTCGGTGTCAATCCATGTTCCTTTAGGTAGCTTTGTTTTTATTATATGGCGTTTTGTTGTTAGTCTATGGCGAAGATATGTTTTGAAATTTAGTATTTGTTTTAGAGGAAAAGAGCACGTTATAGAAAGCCATACATCAGCAAGCCATTCCTTAGCTTTGCCTTTAAAAGTGGTAGGAGCTTCATCATCCATAACAATTACTTTCTTTATATCTTTGTTATTACTCATAATTGTTTCAGATGCTATTTTTTTAATATCTATGTCAGTAACCATATTATTTTAGCCGTTTTTCAAGTTGTTTTCTTAGATACTTTTCTTCATCTTCGTCTAATTCCCAAAATTCACATTCTTTTTTAATGCATGTTTCTTTGTCGTCTTCTTTAAACATTTCATTGTACAATACATTTTTAACTGTATCACTAACAACGTGTATCATTTTGGGTTTCATTTTCATAAACACTTCCTATTTTTCTTAGGATATTAAAAAATAAGGAGTGTGTCAATAAATTATTTGTCTTTTAATTTTGTTACTAAAACGGGTGGTCTTGGTGGTTTCTTTGATTCTGTTCTACTCATTGGCGTTGTGCATCCACCGGGAATAAATGTCTCTGCTGAAGAGGCTGTTCTTGGGGGAGCAGGGGGAAGTTTCTTTGCTTTTGGTGGCGGAACAAATCCTTTTTCATTTGAACCATCTCCTGCCAAAACTGTTCCTGCACAAAGAGTTGCAGCCAATATAGGAATAAGTAATTTCTTTTTCATGTTCTCTCCTTATTAATATTCATAAACCTAATGTATGTAAAGTCAAAAAGGTTACATGTTATTTGATCTTTTCTTAGTAATTATTTCAATTTGTTTAAAATCTTATCCTCTATTATAGTTAAAAATCAACTCTTAGCTTTTTTATTATTCTATATGTTGAATCAGAACATCTTGGTAACTTTCTTTTGAGGATCGTCCTTGTGTAGTTCCAATAATTTTTGTTTCAAAATTTTCTCTTTTTCTTTCTCTTTTTCTTCCCATTTGTCCATGTAGTTAGTCATAAATTTACTTACAAGCGAACTGTTTAGAAATTTGATTAGAAGAAGACTGCCAAAAATTACTCCAAATAACAATATTAGTGGAAGAAAATTGCCAAATAAGGCCGTCAAGACATTGGAGCTTATAACTGCAACGAGCATCACCCTATAACCCCATATGAGCATGATCTCAAATTCACCCATATAAGAATCACATTTGCAGTCTTCATAAAAACTCGTTGCCCATGCGTCTTTTGCAAATTTATGAATTAACTTGTGTGGAAAGGGCATGTAACTATCCTACTGTGGTGTTTTTACTTTGTCTTGTATGTCTGTTATGTATCCTCTGTATTTCATCACTAATGGCAATGATGTCCTTAATACAAAAAACTCTTTATTCTTATATTCGTACCATTTATTCTTTTTTAATATTGGAATTCTACGAAAACTTGAAAGAGTTACGTCCCTAATTTCATCAAAGTAAAGGCCGATATCTTTTGCTTCACTTTCCGTTGTTTTGTATCTTACATATCGTGCATTAACTTTGTCGCCCTCGATTACTGTATAGCTGTATAGTCCGTTTTTGTCATAATAAATCTTAAGAATTGCATTTTGTAACAAGGCAGAATTCCAGCTACCGTAATAGTTTCGTATGTCATAAATTGCTCTAACTACAATTTTATTATCCAATTCTGTAACAATTGCATTTCCTAGTTTGTATATATCGTGCATTTTCTGTCTCTTATATGATATTCTCTTCAATCGCCTTTTTATACGCCAATCTATATACCCTCTCCTTCTTCCAGTCCGCATTTGCCCAAGAAGTCGTCATTAAATAAATCTCACTTGCTAAAATGGTCATCTTTTTTTCTCTTGCATAATTCAAAGCCCAAATCTGCGCCCGTAACTCTGCATCTGAACCACTTTGATAACGTTCTGCTGTATGAAGATGTGCTATCTCATGAAGTAACACACATTCTCTCTTTTCTTGAGCTAAATGAGGCCAAGTCTCTTCATTAATAAATATGAATGCGTATACTGCTTTGCTTGATTCTATATTAATGCCATAACTTATATATGCCCAACAGCTTTTAGGTTTGTCTTTTGGAGTAATACCGAATCTTCTACACGAAACATTTATTTTTTCACCTTCAGAATGTTCGTCTACAAAACGCTGAGCCTCTTCTATGAGTTTCGCTTTCATACTTGACACCTATATACTCGAAGGAAACGCTTGATACCTTATATATTCAAAGGGAACATTGTCGGTAAACCATACGCCATTTTCAGTTAGAAAGAATTCATGCCCATTTTCATGCATCTTCTTAGCGTCTATCATTAAAACAATTACTTTGCCATGTCTTTTTCCAACGTTTTCAGCAGTAATAATGTCTTTTGATAGGTGAACAGCATGACGATTCATTTTTTTAAGCCCATCTTTCCAAATAAACTTTAAACTTTTTGTTGCTGTTCCATGATATAGGAGATCTAGCGGTTTAACGGGCTTATATCCTAAATCAATCTCAATCGAA
>Ga0209349_1001015_pt1 | contig 14114 bp, 13 predicted proteins | sample ETNvirnome_2_130_FD_184067 | JGI IMG/M metagenome (GOLD analysis project Ga0209349, IMG submission 184067) | Marine viral communities from the Pacific Ocean - ETNP_2_130 (SPAdes) (version 2) | ecosystem: Environmental > Aquatic > Marine > Oceanic | place: Pacific Ocean | collected 2013-06-22
CCCGTTGCGAGCGAGCACCAAGTGCGGCCGCGTTGGGCAGTCAGTGCCGGCACCAGTACGCCCAGTAACGGCAGTAAGGCGATCCACAGCAGTGTCATGAGGTCATCCAGCGCAAAAAATCAAAAAAATCGCCAGAGCAAAGAGGGTTGCCCTGGAGGCGAAGATACATCAAGTGAAACAACAGGATATCACTTGTATGGAAGGTGTGTAATTTTAGTATAAAGTGTCGACGTTAACCGTTTAGAGACTTCTTGTTCCATGAGTGAACCCTTCAATACCTGGCAAGCCCGCTTTGAAAAGCTGCGTAGTAACAAGCTGTTCGAGACCGTAGTGATCGCCATCATCGTGCTGTCTGCCATGACCATCGGTGCCCGCACCTACGATGAGGTCAGTCAGTTCGAGCAGTGGCTGACCTATCTGGACGTCGCCGTCACCATCTTCTTTCTGGTGGAACTGCTGATTCGCATGGCCGCCGAACGCAATCTGACCAACTTCTTCAAGAAGGGTTGGAACATCTTCGACTTCCTGATCGTCACGGCCAGCCTCATCCCCATGGACGACTCTGAGATGGTGCTGCTGGCACGCCTGCTGCGCATCTTCCGGGTGCTGCGTCTGGTGTCGATGATTCCCGAGCTGCGCCTGCTGCTGGTGGCGTTGATCAAGTCCATTCCACGGATGGGCTACGTGGCGCTGCTGATGTTCATCATCTTCTATATCTACGCGGCGGTGGGCAGCTTCATCTTCCATACCGTGGATGAGCAGCTGTGGGGCAACATTGCGCTGGCCATGCTGACGCTGTTCCAGGTGGCCACCTTCGAGAGCTGGGCCACGGCGGTGCTGTATCCCACCATGGAGCAGTACCCCTACGCCTGGATCTACTTTCTGACCTTCATCTTTTTGAATGCGTTCATTTTCCTGAATATGATGATCGGTATCGTGTTGGACGTGATGCAGAAAGAGAGCGCACAGATTGATTTAGAAAGCGGAGAAGGCGAAGCTGCAGAGATACAGGGCCTGCGTGACGACGTGCGCGCACTGCGCAGCCAGTTGGATCGCATGGAGTCCGCCCTGCAGGCGGCCGCGCAAGCAAAGCCTAGTCTAGCACAGCCTGGGCAAGCAAAGCCCGACCGCGACGAATAACAGGAGAGCCACGATGATGATGAAGGACCCCTCTAAAAAGTATCGCCCTTTCGTGGCGGTAGACCTGCCCGACCGTCAGTGGCCCGGCCAGCGTATCGACACGCCGCCCATCTGGTGCAGCGTCGACCTGCGCGATGGCAACCAGTCGCTGATCGACCCCATGGATCAGGAGCGCAAGCAGCGGTTGTTCGACATGCTGCTGAAGATCGGTTTCAAAGAGATCGAAGTGGGCTTTCCTTCTGCGTCGCAAACCGATTTCGATTTCGTGCGCTCGTTGATCGAGCAGGACAAGATTCCCGACGACGTCACTATCCAGGTGCTGACCCAGGCACGGCCGCATCTGATCGAGCGCACCTTCGAGGCGCTGAAGGGCGCCAAGCGTGCCATCGTGCACGTCTACAATGCCACCGACCCGATGTTTCGACGGGTGGTGTTTAGCGTCGACAAGGCTGAGTGCGTGCAAATTGCCGTGGACGCCACGGCGCAGATACGTGACTTGATGGCGGCCAATCCGGAAACGAACTGGACTTTCCAGTACTCACCCGAGCTATTCACCACCACGGAGATGGATTTCGCGGTCGAGATCGTCGAAGCGGTGATGGACACCTTTGGCCCCAGCGTCGACAACAAAATGATCGTCAACCTGCCAGCCACGGTCGAAGTCGCTACGCCCAACAACTACGCTGATCAGATCGAGTGGTTCTGCCGCCATGTGAAAAAGCGCGATACCTTGATCGTCAGCGTGCACCCGCACAACGACCGCGGCACCGGCGTGGCGGCGGCGGAGTTGACGCTGATGGCGGGGGCCGACCGAATCGAGGGCACCCTGTTCGGTAATGGCGAGCGTACCGGCAATGTCGATATCGTGACGCTGGCCATGAACATGTACACCCAGGGCGTACACCCCCAACTCGATTTCTCCAATATCACGCCAATCATGCGCGAAGTGGAGTACTGCAACCAGCTGCCGGTTCATCCGCGCCATCCTTACGTGGGCGACCTGGTGTTCACGGCGTTTTCCGGTTCGCACCAGGATGCCATCAAGAAGGGCATGGCCGAGCGTCGCGCCAACCCCGAAGCCTCCTGGGACGTGCCGTACCTGCCCATCGACCCCATGGATGTCGGGCGCAGCTACGAAGCCGTGATTCGCGTCAACAGCCAGTCGGGCAAAGGCGGCGTCTCCTATCTGCTGGAGCAGGAGCACGGTATCGAGCTGCCCCGCAGGCTCTCCATCGAGTTCAGCCAAGTGGTGCAGGAAGTGGCGGACCGCACCGGCAAAGAGATCACCTCACAAATGATCTACCAAGCCTTTGCCGATGAGTATTTAGAGCAGCGGTCACCGCTGGCACTGGTGAATCACCGTCTTTCCTCCGAGCCAGATAGCCCCAAAGTCGCGCTAGAGGCCATTGTCGAAAACGGCGGCCAACGCCAGACCCTGACCGGTGAAGGCAACGGCCCGCTGGCCGCTTTCATTAAAGCGCTGGTGGCGAGCGGCCAAGAGGTCGAAATCATTGACTATCACGAGCACTCCCGCGGCCAAGGGGCGGATGCCGAAGCGATCGCGTACGTGGAAGTGCGTATTGATGGCAAAGCCGTGTTCGGCGTAGGTACCGATGAAAGCATCACTAGCGCCTCCATGAAAGGCGTGCTGAGTGCAATCAATCGCCACTATTCGACGCAGCCTGCGGCGGCCAATGTGACGGCGGAAACCCTAGGCTAAGCAAGCGGTATTCGATTAACAAGGCAGAGAGCGAGCGGCCCCTGGCTGCGGCGACCTCACGGGGAATAGCGCAGCTCTAAGCCCCGACAGGGGCTTAGAGGCCGCTATACGCGGATCACAAAGGCGTTTTGCTCATCTTGCCCGGTACTTCACGCACCAGCCGTGGCATGAGAAAGCCGGGTAAGTGTTCCAATAGTGCTTGTATGAGCGCTTGCGCCTCTTTGTCAGGCACGTCAAAGTGCGCGGCGCCCTGAACTGGGTCGAGTACGTGGAGGTAGTAGGGCAGCACGCCTGCTTCAAACAGCCGTTCCGAGAGGGCCGCGAGGGTGGGCACGTTGTCGTTGATGCCCCGTAATAGAACGCTCTGGTTCAGCAGCGTGACGCCTGCCTGTTTTAAGCGCGCGCAGGCATCCACCACGGCTTGGTCGATCTCATTGGCGTGGTTGATATGCAGCACGACGACTTTTTGTAAGCGGGTGCTGCCTAACCAGCTCAGCAGGCCTTCATCCACACGGTCGGGAATGACCACGGGCAAGCGGGTGTGAATGCGCAGCCGTTTTAGGTGAGGAATGCTCTCTAGCTGTTCGACCAGCCACGCCAGCTGCCGGTCGCTGGCGGCAAGGGGGTCGCCTCCTGATAGGATGGCTTCGTGAATCGAGGTGTCGGCACGTAGGTAGTCCAGCGCTTCCTGCCACTGGGCGCGGGAAGGCGAGTTCTCGCTATAAGGAAAATGGCGGCGAAAGCAGTAGCGGCAGTTGATTGCGCAGGCTGGGCTTGCTATCAGAAGTACCCGGTTTGCATATTTATGGATCAGCCCTTTGACGGGGCGGTGGTCGGCTTCCTCTAACGGGTCTGTGACGTAGCCTGGTGAGGCCAGTGTTTCATCGCCTATAGGCAGCACTTGACGCAACAGCGGGTCATTAGGGTCGTTGGGCTTAATGCGGGCAAGGTAAGCGTCGGGCACGCAAATATCGAACAGACGATGTCCGGCCTGCGCTCCGGGCAGCCATTGGGCGTCTAAACCAAGGCGTTGGCAGAGCGTGTCGGGATCACGAATCGCATGAGAAAGCTGCTGCTGCCAGGAGGTCGAAACCTGGGCATGGGCGTGGTGACCAGCGATAATGATGTTCTCCTGCAAAAAGCCCTCCTTCGGGTTATCATGCGCGCACTTAGCGGCGTTGCTATTCGCAATGACGCAACTGACGGTAACGTAAGTGGCTGGCAGATCGCCGCACGTACGACATAGACAATTGAAACAGACCATTGAGAGGCATTATGGCGAACTATTCTACCAACGAATTCAAAGCAGGTTTGAAAGTAATGCTCGACGGCGACCCCTGTTCGATCGTTGAGAACGAGCTGGTGAAGCCGGGTAAAGGCCAGGCGTTCAACCGCGTGAAGCTGCGCAACCTGATGACAGGCCGTGTGGGTGAGAAAACCTTCAAGTCTGGCGACTCTTTAGAAGGCGCTGACGTCATGGATCTGGAAATGGAGTACCTCTATACCGACGGTGATATGTGGTACTTCATGAAGACCGACGGCTCGTTTGAGCAGTATGCGGTAGAGAAAAAAGCGCTGGGTGATACCGTCAAGTGGCTAAAAGAGCAGGTACCTTACATTCTTACCTTGTGGAACGATAAGGCCATTTCCGTAACGCCGCCTAATTTCATCGAGCTGGAAGTCGTAGAGACTGACCCAGGCCTAAAAGGCGATACGGCGCAGGGTGGTTCTAAGCCTGCTACGCTATCTTCGGGTGCTGTGGTTCGCGTACCGCTGTTCATCAATCAGGGTGAAGTGCTGAAAATCGACACCCGTTCTGGTGAGTACGTATCACGCGCTTAACCGCGCGATGATAAAAGCGGCAGACATAGTCGCTTAAGCGTTTCGTTCATAAAGCCACGCGATACTGTTGCGTGGCTTTATGTTGTTAGGGAGAAGGGAATGACACTGAACTGGCAGCCAACGGCAACGATGGGCACCTTGCGCGAGCGCGCACGTTTGATCGCGACGGTGCGCGCCTTTTTTGCTGCTCGGGGCATATGGGAGGTGGAGACGCCAGTGCTCGGCCAAGGGGGCAGCACCGACGTGCATCTAGTGTCGCTATCGTCGCTTGCCCGCACCGATAAAGGTCAGCGCAAGCTATGGCTGCAAACCTCGCCTGAGTTTCATATGAAGCGACTGCTGGCGGCCGACAGCGGCCCCATTTTTCAGCTGGCAAAAAGCTTTCGTGATGGCGAAGTGGGGGCTCGGCACAATATCGAATTCACCATGCTGGAGTGGTACCGCCCTGGTTTCACGCTGGCGCAGTTGATAGAGGAGACAACGGCGCTGGTGGAGCACGTATTGCCCCAGTCACCTGGCCCGGTGGTGTACTACCGTTATCGCGAACTCTTTCATCGCCACTTGGAGGTAGACCCGTTCACCACGTCGCTGGTCACGCTGCGGTCGCTAGCAGCAGAGCGGGGCAATATGTCGGCCCAAGCGCTAGCCGAGGAGGGGCGCGATACTTGCCTGGATCTGCTCATGGGAATGGTTATCGAGCCAACCTTGGGGCAACAGGAGCTTAGCGTAGTCGTTGACTATCCTGCGAGCCAAGCGGCGCTGGCGCGACGTCATCAGGATGCCGATGGCGAATGGGTGGCCTCTCGCTTTGAGCTATACCTGAACGGTATCGAGCTCGCCAATGGCTACGATGAGTTGACCGATGCCGAGGAGCAGCGCCAGCGTTTCGATGCAGATAATGCCGAGCGTCGCCGGTTGGGGCTACCTGAAGTAGATGTCGATGCTCATCTACTGGCAGCGCTAGAACAGGGGCTGCCAGCCTCTTCCGGCGTGGCGCTGGGGCTGGATCGTTTGATCCAATTAGCGCTGGGTAAAACGCGCCTGGAAGAGGTCTTGGCGTTTTCGACGGCTAACTGCTAACAACGCGGCCAGCCTGGCTCAGGGCGTTGGGGTAGCGAGGCTCTGCCCCATTTGCACTGTTGCCCCTAGCGCGTGGTTGCCAAACGCCACGGGTTTAGCGAAACACAACACGACGGTGGAGCCGAGCTTGAAGCGGCCCATCTCAGCACCTTTCTCCAGCACAATCGGCTGCCCGAAGCGCATGCGCTGAGGGTGGCCCGACAGCGGTGTTACTTGCCCAGACCAGACGGTTTCAATGGCGGCTACAATCATGGCGCCGACCAGCACCATCGCCATAGGGCCGTGCTCGGTATCAAAGATGCACACCAAACGCTCATTGCGGGCGAACAAGCCGGGCACGTAGTTGGCGGTGGCTTGGTTGACCGAAAAGAGTCGCCCCGGCACGTAGATCATTTCCCGCAGCGTGCCGGTCACTGGCATATGCACGCGGTGGTAGTCGCTTGGCGAGAGATAAACCGTCGCGAAGCTGCCGTTCAAAAACTCATCAGCTAACGCTTTGTCGCCGCCCAGCAGGGTTTGGACGGAAAACGTATGCCCTTTTGCCTGCACCAGTTTGCCCGCCGTGGTGAGGCGGCCAAACTGTGAAAGCGTGCCATCCGCAGGGCTCAGTAGACCTTCGCCCAGTGGGCGAGCATCCGCTTTCAGCGCGCGGGTAAAAAAGTCGTTGAATGTGGCGTAGGCGGTGGGGTCTGGCTCCAGCGCCTGGCTCATATCCACCTTAAAGCGCTTGATAAACGCTTTAATCAGGGTGTCTTTCACCCAGGGGTTATCGCACTGGGCAAACTTACCCGTCAGGCGCGACAGCGCGTGTTGAGGCAAGGGGTATTGAAGTAGTGAAAAGGCTTTTTGGGAGAGGGTCACAGTAATATCTTCATTTCTCGATAGGTGTATCGTCGCGGTTGCCCCATTCACCCCAGGAACCCGCGTAGCCGCGTATATTAAAGCCTAGCGCTTTACCTACAAGCCAAGTAAAGCTGCTGCGGTGGTGGCTTTGGCAGTGGGTGGCAATTTCCTTATCGGGAGTGAGCCCTAGGGCATTAAGTTCGGTCATGAGCTCGGCGTAGTCGCGGATTCTCAGCGCCCGGCTGCGATCCATGGCGTCTAGCCAATCCATGTTCACTGCACCAGGAATATGTCCCAAGTGTTTGTTGTTGCCGCGTTCGCCGTCGTACTCCGCTTTGGAGCGTGCGTCCCAAATGGCAAACTGTTTGTTGCTGAGCTTCTCTTTGATCTCATCGCAAGTAATGGCGGCACTAGGGTTGAGAATCTCAGCGTGGTATTCGCTTGGCGTTGGCGCGGTGGGCTCGGTGCTCTCTTCCAGTCCTGCGTCGCGCCAGGCGTGAATGCCGCCGTTTAGATAGGAGTAGCGGGTGTGGCCGATCAGCTCCAGTGTCCAGAGCAGGCGAGCTGCCCAGCCGCCGCCTTCGTCGTCGTAAGCCACTACATGGGTGTCGCGGGTTAATCCCAGCGCGCTGAATAACTTGGAGAGAAACTCCACCGGCGGCACGTCGTTCGGCACTGGGCCTTCGCCGCGCATCAAGTAGCGAAAATCCAGATAAATGGCGCCGGGAACGTGGCCCTGACGGTAGCTTTCGCCATTGGCGGGCACATCGATAATCAGCAGTTCAGGCGCCTGTAAGTGCTCTTGTAACTGCTCCGGCTCCACGATGAGTGGCAATAGATTGTGTTCTGATGAGTGGCTGGCGGTGCTCATATCCGGCTCCCTTAACATTAAGACAACTGCAACGAGGCTAACGGCGGTGTTGCCCTGGTCATTGTAGGTTCGTCACTGCGGATTCAAGCTATCGAGAATACGTCGATAGCTGGCGAAACGCTCTGGATGAATCTTGCCTGCCTCGACGGCGTCCAGTAAAGCGCAGCCCGGCTCATTGCGGTGGCGGCAGTCCCGGAAGCGGCAAAGGCCCAAATAGGGGTGGAACTCGATGAAACCATCGGTCACTTCCTGCTCGTCCAGATGGATCAGGCCAAACTCGCGAATGCCGGGCGAGTCGATAAGTTCGCCATTGCTGACTTCGTCGCTGCGCATGGCATAGAGACGCGCTGTGGTTGTCGTGTGCGTGCCTTTACGCGAATCTTCCGATAGCGCGCCAATACGCAGGGTTTCGTCGGGCAGTAGTAGGTCAATCAGCGATGATTTCCCCACGCCACTTTGGCCGACGAATACCGAGGTGCGGCCCGCGAGCTGCTGGCGCAACTTGTCCAGCCCTTCGGGGTTGGCCGTGGTGGTGCGTACCACCGGATAGCCTAGCTGGTGATAGCGCTCCAGCAGCTGACCGAGTTCGCCGCCATCGTCTGGCAGTAAATCGGTTTTATTCAGCACCAGCACAGGCGCGATGCCGGTAGCTTCAGCGGCTACCAGATAGCGGTCAATCAGGTTGGGGTGGGGCGCAGGCTCGACGGCGAATACAATCAGCAGCTGATCGATATTGGCGGCTACCGGCTTAAGCTGGCCGCGTGGGTCAGGGCGCTTCAAAATACTGTCGCGCTCTTCACGGGCAACCACCACGCCAGAGCCATCCTGGCCTGCCCGCCAGATCACTCGGTCGCCGGTTACCAAGCCATCTAGGTTGGCGCGCAGGTGGCAGCGTATAGGTGTGCCGTCGGCGTCACGCACTTCCAGCGTACGGCCAAAGTGGGCCATCACTCGACCCGGCTGCTCTGGGCCGTATTCGCCTGCAGAGAGCTTTTCGGTATCCTTGGAATCGCGCTTTTCAGCGCGCTGGGCGCGTTCGGCTTGAATCTTCTCGACTCGCCACTGCTGCTGGCGGCTTAATTTACGTTTGCTCATGACCACCTGATGATCGTTACAATAGACGTCATTGTACCCACCAGGGCGGTCAACTGTCCTGTATGGGGTGCGGGTTAGCGCAATATAAGCGACACTTTTACTTTATTCGCCGATGTCAGGGCGAAACTGGCCAAGGAATGAATGCAATGAGCGAGCAAAGCGGCGCACCGCGTAGCGACCTGTTGGTATGGATTGATTTGGAAATGACCGGCCTGGAGCCGGATAAAGAGCGCATTATCGAGGTGGCGACACTCATCACCGATGCTCAGTTGAATGTCGTGGCAGAAGGCCCAGTGATCGCCGTCAAACAGCCCGATAGCCTCTTGGCCGGAATGGACGATTGGAACCAGAAAACTCACGGTGAGTCTGGGCTGGTGGCGCGGGTGAAAGCGAGCACCATCGAAACTAAAGAAGCCGAGCGCCAAACTCTCGACTTTTTACGCCAGTACGTGGTGGCGGGCTCCTCGCCGATGTGCGGCAACAGTATTCATCAAGACCGCCGCTTCTTAGAGCGGGAAATGCCCGACTTGTGGGCGTTCTTTCACTATCGCAACTTGGATGTCTCGACCGTCAAAGAGTTGGCGAAGCGCTGGAACCCCGGTGCGCTGGCGGGCTTCAAAAAGCAGAATGCCCACTTGGCGATGGATGATATCAAGGAGTCGATTGCGGAGCTTGCCCATTACCGCAGCACGTTTTTGCGTATTGAAGGTGGTGGCGACGAAGAGGAGTAGCCCTCATGCGCGTGTCGCGATACGCGCATCTCGCTTATGGCGCTGCTCGTCGAGCGCCCAGGCAACGTGTTCGCGTACTAGCGCGCTGGGATAGGCACGACGTGCCCACAGCGCTGCCTCGACGGCATCACTCCACGGAGCATTGCCTAACCCGACGGCAAGATTACGCAGCCAGCGCTCATAGCCAATGCGGCGAATGGGGCTGCCTGCGGTTTTGTCCAAAAACTCCTCTTCGCCCCAGCTAAACAGCACAATAAGCGATGCGCGGTCAAGGTCATGGCGTGGGGAGAAGTCCTCTTCTTGGGTGATTTTTGTGAAGCGCGTGAACGGGCAAACGAGCTGACAGTCATCGCAGCCATACACGCGATTGCCCATGGCGCGACGGTACTCCACGGGAATCGCGCCGTGCAGCTCAATGGTGAGATAAGAGATGCACTTGCGCGAATCGACGACCTTATCGTCCACGATGGCCCCTGTGGGACAAGCGGTGCGGCAAGCGCTACAGCTGCCGCAATGCTCTTGCGCAAAAGGAGCATCGACAGGCAGTGGTAGGTCGGTATACAGCTCCCCAAGAAAGAACAGCGAGCCCGCTTTGGGATTCAGCAACATGGCGTTTTTACCGAACCACCCTAAGCCTGCTTTTTGGGCGAGCGCACGCTCCATCACCGGGGCGGAGTCGACGAAGGCGCGAAAACCAAATTTTCCTACTTCTTGCTCGATGTGCTTTGCTAACTGCGCCAAGCGTTTGCGCATTAATTTATGATAATCACGGCCCAGCGCGTAGCGGGAGACATAGGCACGGCTGGGTTGGCCAAGCACCTTGGCACTCTCTACTTCGGCGGGCAGGTAGTCCATGCGCACGCTGATGACCCGGCGGGTGCCGGGTTCCAGTTCGTCAGGTCGCGTGCGTTTGGTGCCGTGCTTCGCCATAAAGCCCATCTCGCCGTGGTAGCCTTTATCCAGCCAGTTGGTGAGGTGCGATTCGTGGTCGTTTAGATCAGTGTCAGTGATACCCACCTGCTGAAAGCCCAGCTCGCGCCCCCACTGTTTAATCAGTGCGGCAAGCTGGCGAAGCTGTTCTGCGGATAGCCGTTCGTGAGTCGGGTGTTCACGCGACGGCTGGTTGCGAGACAGTGAAAAAGTCGTGGAACTTGGCATGGTCAGTCAACGGTGGTGCGTTAAGCGCGCTATGCTAACGCATTAGCCTCTGCCACAACATGCCGTGCGTGCCTAAGCTGACACTGGCTGTGTTTAAGCGTTGATTTAGTACCCTATTAAGGAGCAATCGTGTCTACGTTGAGTACCTCTTCGCTACGCCCCCTTTATAAGGCGTCTCAAGTGCGCGAGCTGGATCAGCGCACCATTGCAGGCGGTATAGAGAGCTTTGCCCTAATGCAGCGAGCCGCCTCTAGCGCTTGGCACAGCTTTCGTTCCCGCTGGCCTCAGGCGCGCAGTGTTACGGTGCTTTGCGGCGGCGGTAATAACGGCGGCGATGGGCATGTATTGGCGGCGCTGGCCATGCAGTCGGGGCTTAAGGTGCAGCGCCTTTCCCTCAAGCCGCGAGACGCGCTTTCTGGCGACGTTGCCCGTGCCGCGGAGCTGGCAACGGCCGCCGGGGTAGGGTTTGAAGAGTGGCACCCGCACACTACGCTTGCCGGTGAGGTCATTGTCGATGCGTTGCTGGGTACCGGGCTTTCCGGCGAGGTCGAAGGTAGCATTAAGCAGGCCATTAAAGCGATGAATACGGCATCTCAGCCAGTGCTGGCGCTGGATATCCCGTCGGGTATTTCAGCCGATACTGGCGCGATGTTAGGCACAGCAGTGGAAGCTGCCTGCACGGTGACCTTTATTGGCGATAAAATTGGTCTGCATACCGGTGATGCCCCAGCGTATACCGGCGATATCGATTTTCGCCCGCTGGGCGTCAAAGCCCAAGCATTTTTTGATATTCCGCCTACCGCTTGGCGGCTGGATGATGCGCTGCTAGGCGAGGCTTTCACTCCACGTTCTCGTACTAGCCATAAGGGCAGCTTGGGGCATGTGCTGGTGATGGGCGGTGCGCCGGGCTTTGGTGGCGCAGCGCTGCTGGCTTCCCAGGCGGCTGCACGCTTGGGTGCCGGTAAGGTAACGTTGGCCACGGCACACGAACATATCACCGCAAGCCTAGTGCGCTGCCCAGAAGTCATGGCGCGGGCGGTGCGCAGCGGTGCCGATGCGGCTGAATTGCCATCAACGGCGGATGTGGTGGTGATTGGGCCAGGGCTTGGGCAAGAGTCCTGGGGGCAGGCGATGTTGCAAAGCGCGCTTCAGGCTTCCTCTCCGCTGGTGGTGGATGCCGATGCGCTCAATCTGTTGGCAAGTCGCTGGCCAGACCTCCGCCGGGATAACTGGATACTCACGCCTCATCCTGGTGAAGCAGCAAGGCTGCTGGGGTGCTCTGTGTCTGATATCCAAGCCGACCGGCCTGAGGCTGCCCGTGCATTGCAACGCGCTCGTGGCGGTATAGTGATATTGAAAGGAGCAGGCAGCCTGATTGCCGGGCCGAGCGGATTGGTGGTTTGCCCTTACGGGAATCCAGGCATGGCGAGTGGCGGGATGGGAGATGTATTAAGCGGTATGTTAGGCGCTTTGGTGGGGCAGTTTAATAGCCTGGAGCAGAGCGCATGGCTGGGCGTGATGGCACACGCTTTAGCGGGGGATGAAGCCGCTAAAGCAGCGGGCGAGCGTGGCCTGTTAGCAAGTGATCTGGCATCCTATGCACGAGTGTTAATTAACCCGTGAAGGCGGCCAACATGCAGGTGCAATTGAACGATGAAGTGGCCCACGTCGCTTTTGGCGAAGCGCTGGGTCAAGCGCTAAAAGGTCACGGGCGTGTTTATTTAGAAGGCGACTTAGGGGCAGGTAAAACGACCTTAACGCGCGGCATTTTGCGGGCCTACGGTTATCAAGGGGCGGTGAAAAGCCCCACCTACACCTTGGTAGAGCCTTATGAGCTTGGCAATCAACGTATTTATCACCTTGATTTGTATCGCCTAGCAGACCCGGAAGAGCTGGAGTTCATCGGTGGACGCGATGTGCTGGCCGACGATGCGCTATGTCTGATTGAGTGGCCGAGCCGAGGGGAGGGCTGGTTGCCCGCCCCAGATCTGCGTATTCAACTGAGCGTTGCTGAAACTGGACGCGTCGCGCTATTAAACGCCGGTAGTTCTCTTGGCGAAGATGTCATAGAGCAACTGGCGCGTCAGTGTGTCGGGATGCAACAGGAGTGTGGTGTGATTCAATGGATATGAAAAGCCCACTGGCTCGTTTAATAGGTCAGTTAGCAACTGGCTGCGCGGTTTTATTGGTAGGTACCGCTACTCTGCAGGCGGCCACCGTTGAGAGCATGCGACTCTGGGCAGCACCCGATCATGCTCGTTTGGTGTTTGATCTTACCGCTGCCGCAGAGGCCAATGTGTTTTCATTAGAAAACCCATCGCGCCTAGTCATTGATCTTGATGAGAGCCAGCTGAATACCGACGTATCAACACTGCCGCTAGATGGCAGTGCGATTGCGGAAGTGCGAACCGGCGTGCGGGATGGTGGTGGCCTGCGGGTCGTGCTTGAGTTGAATCGTGATATTGAGCCGCGCCACTTTACGCTACCGCCTAATGATCAGTATGGCCACCGTCTTGTGGTGGATTTGGAGTACCCTGGCGAAAGCGCTGTGGAGAACCCTATCGACCCTATTGAGGCGATGATTCGTGACCAGGAGATGCTGGCGCAGCGCTCGGCTCAGGCCCAGTTGTCCGGTGTGGAAGCTGACGTTTCTACACCTACGCCCGCGCAGCCTCCCGTCGAGGTTCAGCCCGCTCAGCCTCACCCACAGCGTGACATAATTATTGCTGTTGATGCGGGGCACGGCGGCGAAGACCCCGGCGCGATTGGCCCATCGGGTATTCGTGAAAAGGATGTGGTGTTGGATATCGCCCGACGGCTGGCTGCCGAGGTGAATCGAACCCAAGGCTTCAAGGCTGTGTTGATTCGTGACGGTGACTATTATTTGGGTTTACGCCAGCGTACTCAGCTTGCCCGCGAGCAGAAAGCTGACTTCTTTGTATCGGTACATGCCGATGCGTTTACCAGCCCAAGGCCCCAGGGTAGCTCGGTTTATGCGCTTTCACAGCGCGGGGCAACGTCAGAAACGGCTCAGTGGCTGGCGGATAGCGAGAACCGCTCCGACTTGATTGGTGGCGTCGATGGCAGTTTGTCGCTGCGTGATAAAGACCAAGTATTGCGCGGGGTGCTGCTGGATCTCACCATGACGGCTACGCTCAACGACTCGCTCTCGATTGGCGGGCAAGTGCTTGAACAGCTTGGACGAGTGAACCGGTTGCATAAATCGCGGGTAGAGCAGGCGGGCTTCATGGTGCTGAAATCGCCGGATATTCCCTCGCTACTGATTGAAGTGGGCTTTATCTCAAACCCAGATGAAGAGCGCCGCCTGCGCGACCCGGTGCATCAGCAGGGGCTAGCAACGGCCATTTTCAGTGGCTTGCGCGATCATTTTCAGCGTAACCCGCCCCCAGCGAGCCTGCTGGCGTGGCAGCGCGATAATCAGCGTAGCCCTACCGGAAACGAGTACCGCATTCAGTCCGGTGATACGCTATCGGCGATTGCGATTCGCCACGGCGTACCGGTGAACCAGCTAAAGCAAGCGAACGACCTGAATGGCGATGTGATCCGTGTGGGCCAAGTGCTGCGTATCCCCAGTTCTTAAGCCGTTGTTTAAGCGTCTGGGCTAGAAACGGGG